>Ga0068855_100000006_pt1 | contig 298092 bp, 247 predicted proteins | sample KBSCornC52_FD_66592 | JGI IMG/M metagenome (GOLD analysis project Ga0068855, IMG submission 66592) | Corn rhizosphere microbial communities from Kellogg Biological Station, Michigan, USA - KBS Corn C5-2 | ecosystem: Host-associated > Plants > Roots > Rhizosphere > Soil ...
GCGCCGGATGCGCCGTTACGCGCTTGGTGCCGGGAGGGGATGACCGGTCACCGCGAAGGACGAGACCCGGCTTGCGAGCGGGGGGGCAGTGCTTGCCGGATCGGTGTCCGTCCTTCGAGAACGAACTTATGCATTGCGGCCACAGGTTTCAACTATTTTCTAGGCCCAGGAAAAACCTGATGTTTTTTTAATGACAGTGGCAATTTTACATCTTCGTGACGGTTGGGGCTAGCGGCCTGAATCCGCCAGTTTCGTCGCCACGCCGCGACGCCATGCCTGCGCGAGCGCCGGCGTATCGTGAACGCGGCGGCGCGCGTCTGTGGATATCCTAGGATCGAAGAGCGCTCTGAACGCGTCGCGCACGCTTGGGCCATCGCTTTGAACGAGGCGCTCCAGGGCCGCATCGCGCGCGGGTGCGATACCTTCGGCGATCACACGCAGATACCAGCCGCATCGCGCCGACAACATCATGAGTTGTGGCGCATCGGAACGCGCGGTGTGGACAGCAAGCTTGTAGCAGGGTGCGCGCGGCTGGCTGATCTCCAGGATCGCGCCGCCCCAGCGAAAGCGGTCGCCGATCGCAACATCGTTTTCGTTCGCGCCTTCGAGCGTGAGATTCTCGCCGAAGGTTGCCGCCCCACAGGCGAGATGTTTCTCGCTTTCCCACCAAGGCCAATGCGCGGACGGATAAGCATATACGGCCTTGTCGGGGCCGCCATGCACGCTGAGGTCGGCCTGCCCGTCGCCGTCGATGTTCGTCCGGCCGACGAACAGCGTGTCTGCAGCCGCGGGCGTCTTGGCGATGCCCGAAAGCACGGCCTCGCCCTGCCACATGCCGATGATGCGCGGACGGCCGATATTGACCGAGAGGATGCGAAGGTTCATGGAACCGACCCTAGCAGCAGCGGCAGTTCACGAGAATGTCCAATCCCGCAAGGCAGGCGCGCCGCGCGTTCGATCCGCGCCTTCTCGAAGGCTCGATTCCGCGCTCGCTGTTCCTGCTCGCGGTGCCGATCATGGGCGCCAACATCCTTCAGGTCGCTTATCAGGTGATCGACGCGTTCTGGGTGGGCAGGCTCGGTGCCGACGCGGTGGCCGCGGTCTCCGTCACGATGCCGATCATGTTCGTGCTGATCGCGGCGGGAATGGGTTTCGCCATCGCCGGCACGACGCTGATTGCGCAATACACCGGCGCGCGCGACCACGACATGGTGGACCACGTCGCGGCGCAGACGCTGCTCACCATTCTCATGCTCTCCATCGTGCTGGGCGCGATAGGCTACGCGCTGGCGCCCGCGATCCTGCACGAGATGGGCGTGGCGCCGGCCGTCTATGACGGCGCACTCGGCTTCATGCGGGTGATCTTCATCGCCCTGCCCTTCACGTTCATCTATGCGATGGCGCAGGCGTTGATGCGCGGCGTGGGCGAAGTGAAAGCGCCGCTTTATATCGTCGCGGCGACGGTGTTCGTGAACTTCGCGCTCGATCCAGTGCTGATCTTCGGCAAGTTCGGATTTCCGGCCTGGGGCGTGATGGGGGCCGCGATCGCGACACTCATCTCGCAGGCGATCGCGTCGGCGATTGCGCTGTGGCTTCTGTTCGGTGGGCGCTACGGCATTCATATTCGGCCGCGTGACTTCGTGCCGGATTTCGCGTTCATCAAGCGCGCGTTCCTGCTTGGCTACCCCGCGTCCATCGAGCAGTCGGCACGCGGACTGGGCATGGCGGTGCTCACCTTCCTGATCGTGAGCTTCGGGACGGTCGTGACCGCGAGCTATGGCGTCGCCGTCAACGTGTTCAATGTCGTGATCATTCCGGCGATGGGATTCTCGATGGCGACGTCGACGCTGGTGGGCCAGAACATCGGGGCCGGCAACATGGCGCGCGCGGAGAAGGTCGCCCGGCTCGCGGCGATCATCACCTTCGCCATGCTCACCGCCATCGGTCTTCTGTGCGTGGCGATAGCGCCGGCGATCGTGCGCTTTTTCGTGCCGAAAGATCCCGCCGTCATCAAGGAGGGCGCGACCTTCATCCGCATCGTGTCGTGGAGCTTCGGCTTCGTCGGGCTTCAGTTCGCGCTGATGGGCGTGTTGCGCGCGGCGGGCGAGATGATCCCGGCGATGGTCATCAGCCTGGTCTCGCAATGGGTGCTGCAGATCCCGCTCGCCTACGTGCTCTCCAAGCACACATCGCTCGGCGCCAGCGGCGTATGGTGGTCCACACCCACAGCCAACATCGTGACAGCCATCATCGCGGGTCTTTGGTTCGCACGCGGCAACTGGAAAACCCGCAGCCTGATCGCGCAAACCCCGCTCCAAGTCGGGCAGGAAGAAGTCGAAGAACTCGCGCAGATAGAACCCTGACGCGGCACCTTTCCACGCCTCATCTAGCGTCAGCGGTGCAACACCGGAAAACCACCAGCACTTGATTTTTGAAATCGACCTTGCAACAAAAATCCTTACCCCCTCCCCCCTCTCCGCTCCGAACGTCGCACGCGATGTCAGGTTGGGCGCGATTGCGGAGCAGTCGTTTTTCATTTCGCCGCTTCCCCTCTCCCGTTCCACGCCGCTCTTCCTTGAAGCGGCGAAAACGTTTCATCCCAAGCTCCGCAAAACGCATTGGCGGCAGGACGTCCTCACCCTGCATGGACGTGCGCCATGTGGCTGGCAGAGCCTGGCTAGAACAAAAAGGAACATCTGAGAGCCGATCAAGGGGCCGGGGACGACTTTTTTTGTAGGCTTTTCCGGTGTCAGCGCCGCCTCGTTTATCGGCGGGCAATTCGCGCGTCAGAGCAGGAACGCGCAAGCCGATCTGAGCCCTGAAGTCCTCAAAAGCAAGGTTGACTTTCTGCATTCAAATTTGAACCACGATCTGCCAGTTCGCAATTTCATCCGCGAGCTCCAACTCTGACCCGCATCTCGCGGGTCAGCGGCGGAAAAGCAGTCGGTTGAAGCCGCACGCGAACAATTTGCTGTATTCTGTTCACCGGGGACGCTTGGGTACGCGCCAAAGGGTGAATGGTCCTGCTCGATCGCGCTAAATCTGCCCCTGGCCGCCATCGACAGAGAGATCACTTCCGTTGACGTAGCTGCTGCTCTCGGAGGCGAGAAAAAGCACTGCCTCGGCGATCTCCTCGGGCGTGCCAACGCGGCCCAGCGGAGTGGCTTCTCCGTTCGCGGCAATGAAGCTATCCAACTGTTCGGCAGTCATGCCGAAACCAAGATAGGCAGGCGTCGGCACCGCGCCGGGGCTAACCACGTTCACCCGGATTCCTCTGCCTTTGAGATCGACAGCCCAGCCGCGCGCGAAAGACCGAAGTGCGGCTTTGCTGGCGCTGTAGACGCTGAAGGCCGGCACGCCTTTTGACGCCACCATGGAGCCGTTGAGCACAATTGATGCGCCCCGAGGCATGAGCGGCAGGGCCTTCTGAACCGTGAACAGCGTGCCGCGCACATTAGTCGCGAACGTCCGTTCGAAATGCTCCTCGGTGATGGACCCGAGCGGCAGGAACTCGCCGATACCCGCATTGGCGAAGACGATGTCGAGCCGGCCGGCTTCTGCCTCGATCTGCAAAAACAGCCGGTCAAGATCCGCCAGATTCGAAATGTCACCCTCGACGCCGACGGCGTTCGATCCAATCGAAGCGACGGCTTTGGCCAATTCGGCAGGACGCCGGCCGGTCACGAACACAAACGCGCCTTCTTTGGCGAACAGCTTTGCAGTCGCAAATCCGATACCGCTGCTGCCGCCGGTGACAAGCGCAATCTTTCCCCTCAGATGTTCCATGTCGCTTCCTCTCAATAGGTGGGCTTGGCGCCTTCAGGGATAACAAACGACACCGTGCGCTTGTCGAGGATTTGGTGATTGGCATCGACGAGCTCGATGAGGACTTTGTGAGGCCCGGCGGGAAGACCGGTTATCGTCAAGGGCTCGCCGCTGGCATCGAGCCAGTGCCAGGCCGCATCGTCCACCGTCACATGGATGTGGCCGATGCGAGGGGTGACGTCGAGTGCGTTGCGGCCATACACCGGCACGATGTGAACATTCTCGGCCGGTATTGAATGATGACTCGCGCCTGCGCCAGCGAGGCCGGAAGCGGCGGATCGACAATCAGATGTGGCGGGGGTTCTGTCGCCAACGGAATTACGGGTGCCGCTCCGCGATAATCGCGAGCGCTCGCTGAGGCACAGGGTACGGAAGTACCGGTGGTGGCTTCGTTAGAAGCGCGCATCATGGGTGTGTCTCCTGGGGCGTTTGGTTGGGATGCCGCGATAGACGAGCCTGGCGAAGAAATCCGGGCCGATGACGAAGCGTCCCCATTTCGCGTCGAATGACGCCGTCGGTTTGGCGGCGACCAGCTGGTCGACCGTCATGCCGCGCTGTTTCATCTCTGAGATTGATTTTCGGATCGTTACGAGCATGTCGCGAAAGGCGACAAGGTCCGCCTTGTTGCCGACAGGACCATGACCGGGAATGACGATGGTGCGGTTCGTCGCCATCGCCAGATTGGCACTCGCGGCACGTATCATCCCATCGATGCCGCCACCGACCGAATAGTCGATGAAGGGATAGACGCCGTTCCAGAATGTGTCGCCTGTCGACAGCACGTCGGCCTTTGCGAAATAGACCGACAGATCGCCGTCGGTATGCGAGACGACATAGGGCCGGATACGGATCGTTTCGCCGTCGAACCGCATCGTTTTAGATGAGGTAACTAGGGCTGTCGGCAAACCCGCCGCCGGGAAAGGCGGGAAGGTATAGTCCCAGTCATCGACCCGCGTGGTCGTGGACATACGCTGCCGCGTCGCCGGTAGCGCAATTATCGTGGCGCCGTCCGCGTGCGCCCAGGCGTTGCCATCGGTGTGATCCCAATGCCAATGAGTGTTGACTAGATATTTGAGTGGCTTGGGCCCGATCTCGGCCAGTACGGTCTCGATCTTTTTGCGCGACACGGCGATGCCGGCGTCGACCATGAACTTGCCGTCGGCACCGTCGAGCACGGTGATGTTGCCGCCAGAGCCCATCAATACGCTGATCCCACCGCGCAGCGCTTGCCGCGTGACCGGGGTCGCCCCGGCCGCGCGGTTGATGGCGATGACCGGGCTTTCGGCTCGCGCGGCCGTAGCACCGCCGCCGCACAGAAGTGAGGCGACGGCGAAACCGGCGATAGCGGTCGGCAATTGCTTCTGGGACCGCGTGCGCATCGCACCGCCTCCTCGTTGCGATCAGCCCCTGATGAACCCAAGCAGCTCTTCGTTCACCCGGTCCTTGAGCGTGGTGCACATGCCGTGGGGCGCGCCCTTGTAGATCACCAGCTTGGCGTCCTTGATGATCTTGGAGGACAGGAGCGCGGCGTCCGCGTAAGGCACGATCTGGTCATCGTCGCCGTGCAGGACAAGCGTCGGGATGTCGAAGCGCTTCAGATCTTCCGTGAGGTCGGTCTCGGAGAACGCCTTGATGCAGAAATAGGAGGCGGGAAAGCCTGCCATCATGCTCTGCAGCCAGAAGGACTTGCGCACGCCCTCCGACACCTTCGCGCCGGGCCGGTTATAGCTGTAGAAGGGAAGGCTCAGGTCCATCCAGAACTTCGACCGATCCGCCACGACGTTGGCACGGAGTTCGTCGAAGACTTCGATCGGCAGGCCGCCGGGGTTGTGTGCCGACTTGACCATCACGGGCGGGATTGCGCCGATCAGGGCGGCCTTGGAGACGCGTGCCGTTCCGTGCCGGCCGATATAGCGAGTGACTTCTCCGCCGCCGGTCGAGTGGCCGACATGGATCGCACTCTTGAGATCCAGATGCGTGACCAGCTCGGCGAGATCGTCGGCATAGTGGTCGAGGTCGTTGCCGTCCCAGGGCTGGCTGGAACGGCCGTGGCCACGACGATCGTGTGCGATACAGCGGTAACCGCGGTTCGCGAGGAAGAACATCTGATCTTCGAATGCGTCGGCGCTGAGCGGCCAGCCGTGGCTGAACACGATGGGCTGACCGGATCCCCAATCCTTGTAATAGATTTCGGTTCCGTCTTTGGTGGTGAATGTGGGCATGGCGATGTCTCCTTGGTTGGTCAGGTGCGGATGAAGGCGAGGAGATCGGCGTTAAGGCGATCCTTGTGGGTTGTCGCCAGGCCGTGCGGCGCACCGTCGTAGATCTTCAACGTCGCGTGGCGGACGATCTTGGACGACAACAATGACGCGGCCGCAATGGGTACGTTCTGATCGTCGCTGCCGTGCACCATCATGGTCGGCACATCGAAGCGTTTGAGATCGCCGGTGAAATCGGTCTCGGAAAACGCCTTGATGGAAAAGTAAGATGCGGGAAAGCCGCACATCATGCTCTGCAGCCAGAACGACTCCCGCACGCCATCGGAGACTTTCGCACCTGGCCGATTGTAGCCATAGAACGGCAGGCTGAGATCCATCCAGAACTGCGAACGGTCGGTGAGGACGCGCGCGCGAATGTCGTCGAACGCCGCCAGTGGCGTCCCCGTCGGATTTGTGGGCGAACGGATCATGATCGGCGGGATCGCGCTTACGAGCACCACCTTGGCCAAGCGTGACGTGCCGTGACGGCCAATGTAACGGGCCACCTCGCCGCCGCCGGTGGAGTGGCCGACATGGATAGCGCGACGCACATCGAGCAGCGCGATCAGCTCCGCCAGGTCATCGGCGTACGTATCGAAATCATTCCCGTTCCAGGGTTGACCGGAACGGCCGTGACCACGGCGATCGGCGGCGATGCAGCGATAGCCGCGGCTTGCGAGGAAGAACATCTGGTCTTCGAACGCGTCCGCGTTGAGCGGCCAGCCATGGCTGAACACGATCGGCTGACCGGAGCCCCAGTCCTTGTAGTAGATGTCGGTGCCGTCCTTGGTCCTGAAGGACGATGACCGTTGGGTGAAGTGTCCCGCCGCGGCGCTCTCCGCAGCTCTGCGGTCTGCGGCGAAGACGGCGTCGGAGAGCGCAGTGCTCACCGCCAGTGCTGCGCCCTCGACCAAAATTGCCCGACGCGACGTTTGGAATTTTCGGCTCATATCGTTAAGATCGCTCCCGGTTTTCGCATGCAAACCGTCATGTCACTCTCCCTCTGCGATAACCACAGCATGGAGACATGCCAGAGGGGGCCGCGACACTACCGTTTGGTTATGGATGCATAATTCCCGTTTGGGCGGCAGCGATGCAGTATGTGCCGCTCGTTCTTCGGGGGGAACGATCATGGAAATGCATCAGGTCCGCTATTTTCTGACGGCGGCAAACACGCTGAGTTTCACGCGCGCCGCTGAGGCTTGTCACGTCTCGCAGCCCGCTCTCACCACGGCGATCAAGAAGCTGGAAGCTGAGCTGGGCACGCCGCTGTTCTATCGCGAAGGCAAGCAGATCGTGCTCACGGAGTTCGGCCGCCGCATGCAGCCCTGTCTTGGTCAAATTCTCGAGCAGGCGAAAGCGGCGGAAAGCATCGCGAAGGATTTCCGCCTGCTTAACCAGGTTCCGATTCGCCTGGGCGTGATGTCGAGCATCGGTCCGATGCGCATTGCGTCGTTACTCGCCGAGTTTCAGCGGCAGTCGCCGGGCGTGGAAGTGGCGGTGCGCGACGGCGCACCGGAAGCGCTGGCGGCGCAACTCGACGCGGACGACATCGATGTCGCTGTGCTCAACGCGCTCGACGGTTTGGGCGATAACTACCGCGCCGAGCCGCTTTACACCGAGCACTACGTGGTGCTTCTGCCGCCCGGGCACCCTCTCATCGCACGCGACGTGATCGCGCTACGTGACCTCTCGGAGCAGCCGTACGTCGACCGGCTGTCCTGCGAGCTGCGCGAAATCGTGATGGGCGTGTGCAGCGATATGGGCGTGAAGCTTTACGCGCGCTTCCGTTCCGAGCGCGACGAGTGGGTGCAGGCCATGGTGATGGCGAATATCGGCTTCGCTTTCATGCCCGAGTTTTCGGTAACCCATCCGGAGAGCGTCCGCCGTCCGCTGGTCGAACCGGCGGTGGAACGCACGATCAGCCTCATTACCGTGTCGGGACGACGCCACTCTCCCGCAGTCGCGGCCTTCGTCCGCACCATTCGCAGCCATCGCTGGAATTGAAGGGCGCACCTGCGCCGATTGCCGCGTGTTTCACGCCTCATTGCTCCGCTCTTGCTTCCCAAATTTGGGCGCGATTGCAGAGCAGTCGTTTTTCATTTCGCCGCATCCCCTCTTCCGTTCCACTCCGCTCTTTCTTGAAGCGGCGAAACGTTTCATCCCAAGCTCCGCAAAACGCATTGGCGGCAGGACGCCCTAACCCTGCATGGACGTGCGCCATTTGGCGGGCAGAGCCTGGATAGAACAAAAAAGAACATACGAGAGCCGAGCAAGGGGCGAGGAACGACTTTTTTTGTAGGCATTCCGGTGTCAGCGCCGCCTTATTTATCTGGGCAATTCGCGGTCATAGTAGGGACTCGCGAGCAGACCGGAGCCCTGAAGTCCTCAAAAGCAAGGTTGACTGTCTGCGCTCAAATTTGAAACACGATCTGCCAGTTCGCAGTTTCATCCGCGAGTTCCAAATCTGACCCTGATCTCGCGGGTCAGCCCGAGCGGCGGAAAAGCAGCCGGTTGAAGCCGCCCGCGAACAATTTGCTGTATTCTGTTCACAGGCCGATTTTCCGCTCTAGGGCGGCTCAGTTTGCGGAACCGGATCAGGAAGGCAGATGAAGAAGGAAGGCCCGTCCAACGTCGTCGGCATTGCCGGTGTTCGTACCAGCATTGGCGGCTGGCCGATTTCGACTGCGGGAATGTCATCCACATCGCGCGGCTTGTATTTCGACGTTCGGGAAGCCAGTCACGGTGTCGAGCTGATGGTGCCCGCGTGCGACCATCATGCCGTTATGGTCGCCCTCGCATCTTCAAGACAATTCAAGTGCGAGACACACAGACCTGCCCGCGAAGTATCTTGCAGGGCGGGAGACCTCATTGTGGTGCGCGCTGCAAGTTCGGCTCGGCTTTCGGGCGCAATCCCGCCTATGCTCCGGATCGGAATTGAGCCAGAGCAGCTCCGCAATAATTCCCGTTTGGACAAGTCGCTGCGTGGTGAAGACGACCAGACTGGTTCTATTCTTTATGTGAACGATCTGTTCGCTCTCTATATCGGCGGTGCAATTCTCGAAGAGATGCGCAAGCCTGACGCCGAATGGCGGATGTCGCTACTCCATCACTTGGCCGAAGCGCTTACCGTTCATTTTGTCACGCAGTACGGTGTGTACACTGTTTCGGAGAACACCGGCGAGATCACAGATCGCGAAGCCATCCGTCGCATTATCGAGCATCTCGGTAGAACCACGCACGATTTCCCGGACCTGACTTCCCTCGCCAAACAGACAGGCCTCAGCCGCTTTCATTTCATCCGCGTTTTCAAAACAGAGACTGGGATGACGCCCGCGCGGTATGTCGAACAGTGCAAGATCGAGCAGGCCAAGTCGCTGATCGAGGCTGCCGAGATTTCGCTTTCCAATATCGCGGACAGGCTAGGCTTCTCTGACCAAAGTCACCTGACGCGGCGCTTCAAAGCAATCGTTGGAAAGACTCCAGCAGCTTACGCTCGCGCCAACGCTCGAAAGCATCTGTCCGCCTGATCTGGTAGCGAATTGCGCACTAATCTGCTGAATAAGCAATAATCGTCAAAATACGCACTGCGTGGTAGACCGATTTTCGCCATTATCGCTCAAAATTAGCACCTTTTTGCGTCGCTTTGAGCAACATAGTACTAATTCCAGCAACGCCGTCCCATGCCTTTGCCCGGCAGACTGATATTTTCAGCTTCGTGAGTAGTTGAACGCGAATGACTGGAGATCGCCGTGCCCATCAAAACCATAGTCCTTGTCCACGGTGCGTTTTCCGACGGCTCGGCCTGGCGGAAGGTGATCCCCCTCCTGACTAAGCGCGGTCTGAAAACGGTCGCTGTTCAAAACCCACTCAGCTCGCTCGCCGATGATGTGAAATCGGTCTTTCGCGCTCTCGACGTACAGGACGAGCCCGTGATCCTAGTGGGTCATTCCTGGGGCGGTGTGGTGATCTGTGAAGCGGGCAACCATCCACGGGTAAAAGGTCTGGTCTATGTCTGTGCAGGAGCGCCGGACAACGGTCAGTCAATTTTCGACTTTCTCGCCGGTTACGCCTCAGCTGCGGTGTTTTCTGAAGTCGTGCCCTACGGTGAAGGATTTCAGGCGCTCACGCGCGACGGCGTTCACAAATATCTGGCGCAAGACCTCCCGAAGGAAGAGGCCGAGCTTGTTTACATCACGCAGGCACCGCTCGCTGATCGCTGCCTGACCGACCGGGTTACAGACGCCGCCTGGCACTCAAAGCCGTCCTGGTATCTCATCGCAACTCACGACCATGTGTTCCCGCCCGCATTGCAGCAGGACGTGGCCGATCGAATGGGTGCTGAGGTGCTCGTCTTGGAGAGCAGCCACATGCCGCATCTCTCTCAACCGAATGCCGTTGCGAATTTCATAGCCAACGCAGCAGCGTCGTTCGACGACTAACGCGGCGGCGATCCGACGCGTCCTTTGCCGATTTCCGAAAGTCTCCCGCTGAAAAGCCGCTTCAGCGAGCGATCCCTCTCAATCTGCGGCAATCGAAAGGAACTAAACAATGCCTACGATCACTACTAAAGATGGCGTGAACATCTTCTACAAGGACTGGGGATCGGGTCAGCCGATCGTTTTCAGCCACGGTTGGCCACTGTCGGCCGATGACTGGGATGCCCAGATGACGTTCTTCCTTCAGCAAGGCTACCGCGTGATCGCCCACGACCGGCGCGGCCATGGCCGGTCCGACCAGCCCAGCACAGGCAACGACATGGACCACTGGGTCTCAGACCTCGCGACCCTGACTGAACATCTCGACCTTCGCGACGCGATCCATATCGGACACTCGACAGGTGGCGGTGAGGTGGCTCGCTATGTCGCTCGCCACCAGGAGCGCGTTGCGAAGGCGGTGCTGGTCGCTTCACTGACGCCAAACATGTACCAGAGCAAAGACAACCCGTCTGGTCAGCCGCCGGAGTGGTTTGAAGCAATTAAGGCGGGTGTGCTGGGCAACCGGGCCGAGTTCTTCCGGTTCGTGCCTGAGAATCCGTTCTACGGCTACAACCTGGATGGAGCCAAGCGTTCGGAGGCCGTCATTGCGAACTGGTGGCGCCAAGGCATGGCCGGCGGTGCCCTCGCTCACTACGCGACGGTCGACTCTTGGCTCTTGGATTACACCGAAGACCTCAAGAAGATCACCGTGCCGGTGCTGGTGATGCACGGCGAGGCTGATCAAGTCGTCCCGTTCGCCAGTTCAGTGCCGCGTGCGGTTGACCTGCTTAAGAAGGGGTCGCTGAAAACTTATCCCGGCTATCCCCATGGCATGCTCACCACGCATGCGGATGTCCTCAACCCAGACCTTCTCTCATTCATCAGGTCTTGACGACATCTCTTATGGGAGGCGCAGCATTGCCTAGTGAAGAGAGAGGCGTCGCAAGGCCCGCCTCTCTCTTTCACAGTCAGTGGATTCATTGATCAGGGATCGCCAATTCAAGGGAGCTCCATGCACGTCGAGCGAGATTGCGCTCCTAGCGATGGGAATTCGGGGTCAGAGTAGGAACTATTTTTGCAAGCCCCGCCCCAATGTCGCGTTAAGCAAGTTGAATGCAATAGTTTAGCACTTGAAATTTGCTCGCAACGCTTGCATCCTTGTTCAATTCAAAATCGGAGACGGCCGTGAAAAGCGCGCTGAAGGCGATTTCGGCAATCTTCATGGCGCTTTCAGCCTACGTGCCGAACGCGGCTCACGCTGCCGTCCCAGGCTCTAAGGTCACTGTCACCTTTGAAGGGCTGGCAATGGGACGGGAGATCAGGGGTATTCCAAACGGTTATGATGGCTGCAATTGGGGCGGCGGTCTCGAGGCTGCAGCAAAGGGTGCATTCAAGACCGACCCCGGGTTTCAGGCCGTCATCCGCAAGCATGTCGCTGCAGTAATCGAGCGTTTTGAAGGACTGGGGGTGATCACCCCTAACAACGGATTGATGTCGATCAAGAGTGGCCACTTCGCCGCGTTCGCGAGTTCAGGGTTCGGCGTGACCTTCAACGCCTACCGCAACAACGTTCTGGTCGGAACGCTGGCGGTGCCAGATCTCGGGGCGGCTGACACCTTCATCCAGTTCGACAAGACGTTTTCGAACATCGATCGGTTGGAGATTCAGGGTCAGGTGGCGCTCGACAATCTCCTGTTCAAATTCGCACAGTAAGAGGCAATCAGTGTCTCTGAGGTCTGCCCGCAACTTCGCGGCTGCGTCTTCTGAATAGCGACTGCAACGGCATCTGCACCATTTCACCTGGGAGATTTTCTCCGGTCGTTGACGAAAACACCGAGCATCCTCCACGTCTTGCATGCCAAATTTCTCTCTTCCTCACCGATGGCGCCCGCATAGATCGCCGTCGTTTCGATGCGCGCATGCCCAAGCCAGCGTTGCGTGATATTGGGGCAATTGGGGACTCGTGAGCAGACCGGAGCCCTGAAGTCCTCAAAAGCAAGGTTGACTGTCTGCGCTCAAATTGGAAACACGATCTGCCAGTTCGCAATTTCTTCCGCACATCAGCCTGCGCGGAATCCAGACGAGTTCCAACTCTGACCCTTATCTCGTTCGAAAGCGAGAACGGGTACCCGCTTTTTCATGCTCACGCCTTTGGCAGTACGCGGATCTTCGCCATCATGCCGCCGTCCTCGTGATCGAGGATGTGGCAGTGATAGACGAAATCGCCTACGACTGCGCCGCGGAAGTCCATCTTCACTTTGATGTAGGGAAAATTCTCCGAGACGCCGTCGTAATAGCCGACTTGATACGTATCGTAGAATTGCTGCTGATCCTTGGGGATTTTCACACCGTTCACTTCTTCAACGAGGAAGTGAATCTGATGGATGTGAAATTCGTGCAACTCGGGTGAGCGATTTTGTATCGTCCATTCCTCAACTGCGCCCTTGTTCGTCGTGACCGCTGGCGGTTCGTTGGGATCGAAGACCCGATTACTCTGACCATCCACGGTAATGTAAAAAACGACGGGCTCGCCGGGCACGTGCTTTCGACCGGGAGCGTGAGACGGCACCTCAAAGAAGTAGAGCGTCCTCTTTGCAGTAACCTTCGCATCTTTCAGGCCTTCGAATCGTTGCTTGTTCGGCGGTCCGTTTGGCTTAGGCGTGCGCGGGAGATGGGGATTATCGCTCAGTTCGATTTTGGCGAACCGCCGCTCCGGATTGGAGTCAGATGCGGGACCACCATCGATCGTTCTTGTAATAAAGCGCGCATCCTTCACGGTGCTTGGCGGCGGCGCGACGATGAACTCGACACGCCCGGCGGGCGGCAGAAGAGCGTCGGTCTGCGTAACAATTGTACCCTGTTGTTTGCCGTCTTGCGAACCGGTGGGAACACCGTCGAACCCGACGATCTGCAGTGGTTGCGCGACGCCATCATACAAGACCTGAATATCCATAATCGTATTAGCGGCCGCATTGGCGACCCGCCAGAACTCTGAACCGCTGCTCGACATCTTGATGATGGCGGGTGTGTAGGATGGATAGGGAACCGTCACGTAGTTGATAGATGCATCCCAGAACGGATAGTTCGGCGTTGCCTGTGGGCCGCCATTGAGGCCCGTGCCGAGTTGCTCGTCGCGCAGGATCAAGAAACGTTGCGGCAGGCCGGCCACGGCGGGCTGAATATTGGCGATACCTTCGACCTCGATCATTCCTGTGCCGCCGCCCTGCACATTCTGTGACGACGTGCCATGGATATGCGGGTGATACCAGTAGAGACCGGGCGGCTCATCGGCCGGAATCTTCAGCTTATAGTCGAAGCTGTCACCGGAATTGATCATCGTGAAGATCGTCTCGTCGCCATGGCATTTCGGCGAGACGTTCAATCCGTGGAAATGCATGTTCACCGACGTCACAGTCATCTTCGCATCGCCGCAGACTGTGCCATCGGCGGCGATCCTCTCGACCGGCCCGAGAGGCGCGGCGGGGATCGCGTTCGTCACATGGATATTGACGGTGTCACCGGGATTGACGTGCAGAGTCGGCGACTCCATGCCGTCGGGCGTGACGAAGCAGTAGAGCGTGCGCCCCACATCGTCGACCGAGGTGTGATAGTCGAACGTGACATTCAGCACGCCGCCCGAGCTGTAAAGATCGGGCGGCGGCATCACGACACTGCCAACCGCCGGTCGCGGACATACGCCACCATCGGCAAAGGCTTGCGCCGGCATGACGAGCGCGAAGAGGAAGACGCCGCAAATCGCTTTCAGCCACCGGCCCATTTCAACCCTCCATGCCGCTAAACAGATGCATTCTCAAACGCCGCCAAATCCTTGGCAACGGGTGCGAACCATAATTATTCTCATGTTGGAACATTATATGTCCATCCCCACCCGGAAGCGCGCGCGGATGTGCTCCGCGCCTGCGAGGTAGCCGTTGTGCAGCTCAGATGGAGCCCTGATCTTTTGGGGAGAAGCCGCGTCCCGCTGAGATGCGGGCGCTGGCTTTGTTATCGCGCTGCTACTTTCCGTGCTCTCGTCTTTTTCACAGGCGGCGGAGGGGCGGCGAGCGCGGCCTGGCGGTCTTCTTCTTCCTTGGCGAGGCGGAGCGCGCGCAGCTTCGCGGTCTTGGCTTCGGTGGCGGCGCGTTCGGCTTCGATCATCTGCTTGACGGTCGTATCGCGTATTTCGCTGGCCGCGAAATGGTTCTGCGCCCGCTTGCGCGCGACGTCTTTGCTGGTCGTATCGGCCATGCCGAAAATCCTTCTTTAAAAACGAAAGCGGGCGGCGGACGAACCGCCACCCGCATCGCAAACCTTAGACGGCCTTGAGATTGGCCGCCTTGGAGCCGCGCGCATCCGGCTGGATGTCGAACGACACTTTCTGACCTTCGTTCAGCGAACGCAGGCCTGCCGCTTCGACCGCGGTGGCATGGACGAACACGTCCTTGCCGCCGTCGTCCGGCGCGATGAACCCGAATCCCTTGGAGGTATTGAAAAACTTCACGGTACCGATCGTCATTGTATTTCCTTAAGTGCATTGAGAGCCGCGATGCGCGACATGCGCATCTCGGACGTGACAAGACGACAATCAGCTCTAAAGAAGTTTTCCGGCTGGTTCGGCGCGCTTTCCGGCGGGTCGCAACAACAGAAGCGCTTCGTCTGACGGGACGTAGAACCACGTGACACCGAATATAGGCGCTTAGCCCTCAAAATACAATAAAGGCGCGCATATGCCCGGGTTCCAGCGGATTTCGAGCATTTACGCCGTGCAATTGCGAACGTTCGCGCCTATATCAGGCCAGCGGCATATCCTTGCCTCCGCCTTTGAAAGGCACATTTTAGATTTCGTTCCAGTCCCGCAGCTTGCGCCTTCGCGCGCGGAATACCGCCATGGCGATTCTGCGTTGCGGCTCCACGCGCATGGCCGGGATTGCGAATGACGACGCGCATATAGCGCCCAAGGAAGATGGTGCGCACAAGGAAAGATGGAATGACGACAATGGACAATGACGATTTCCGGCTGAGCCGTATCGAAGCGGAAGGCTGGAGCGCGGCGCAGCGTTACATGGCCGATGAGACGGTCAAGCCGGACGACATAAGGGTTGCCGATTTCAATCCCTATGGCGGCGGTGCCGCGCGCAGCCGATGGGCCGCGGGCTTTCGAAAGGCGGTGGCGACGATGGGTGCGAAATGAGCATAGCCGAATTCGACCGCCCCGAATCCACAGCGCCCCGCAATCCGGCGCGGAAGCGTTACGACCGCACACTGATGAAAGATCTCATCGACGTGCTGGAAGCGAACCCGAAGGGGCTTCGCCGCTGGTCGGTGATGCGCGCCATGCGCACCCGGCGCGAGCGCGCCGGCCACGAGATCACGCTGAAATTCGAGGATGAGGTCGAGCGCCTGTTTCGCGAATACTGCGTGAACGACCCGCCGCGCGAAAACGAGACGCGTCCCTTCTTCAAGCCGAAAGAGACGGCGGGCGAAGTGTGGGCCGTGGACGCCCAGCGGCTCACCGCCTTCCTGGAACGCGAACACGAAGCCGCTTGAGCGGCGGAACGGAGTAACACGTCATGAGATTCTGGAAGAAAGCGGCAAACCGCGCGCCCACACTGGCGACGCAGCGCCACGACAACGAACAACGCATTGTCGCCGAGACGCGCGCCCGGCTCAACCGCAACAAGGTGGCGTTCTACGCCACGATTGCGCGGATGGACCATGACGCCGCCGCGCCGGCGGTTGGGAAGAGCACGCCGTCGGATCGGCGCACGTGAATTTGGCTGCGACCGTCATAGCGTGTCCGTACTGCAAACATGCTGGCGCGGTCGAGAGTAAGCTGGTGGGCGAAGGCAATCCACCGACGCCTGTTTTCACGACAGACGGGTTTCACATTGAAACGGGACGAACGGCAGACGGCGCAGCTCTGGTGATTTGCGACGCCTGCGACGAGATCATCGTACTGTGATCGTGGCGCGAGCCTTGAATCAGACTTGTTCCGGCCTCCCTCACATCTTCCCGTAGTCCTTCGCCGTCCGGTCGATGGCGTCCTTGGCCTTGGCGACGAGTTCGTCGACCTCTGTCTCGCTGATCGTGAACGGTGGCGCGCACACCATCGTGTCGCGGATCGCGCGCATGATGAGGCCGCTTGAAAAGCAGTAGTTGCGGCAATGCGCGCCGACCGTGCCGGGATCGGGGTAGAAGCTGCGCGCCTTCTTGTCCGCCACGAGTTCGATCGCGCACAGCAGCCCACGTCCGCGTACCTCGCCGACCATCGGGTGACCGTCGAAGGTCTCACGCATGCGGCGCTGCAGATAGGGCCCGATATCGTTCTTCACGCGTCCCACCAGGCCGTCGCGGTCGATCACTTCGAGGTTCTTCAGCGCCACCGCACACGCGACCGGATGGCCGGAATAGGTGTAGCCGTGGACCAATTCCTCATTCGCATTGGCGATGACGTCGCCCATGCGAGGCCCGAGCGAGATCGCCGAGATCGGCTGATAGCCGGACGACAATCCCTTCGCCATGGTCGAGATGTCGGGCACAAAGCCATAGGCCTGCGAGCCGAACCATTCGCCGATGCGGCCGAACCCGGTGATCACTTCGTCGGCGTGCAGCAGTACATCGTATTTCGCGCAGATCTTCTGAACCGCGGGCCAGTAGGAGTCCGGCGGAAACAAAAGACCGCCCGCGCCCTGCACCGGCTCGCCCGAAAACGATGCGACGCGATCGGGCCCGATCTCCAGGATGCGCTCTTCCAGCTTCTGGGCAATCAGCGCGCCGAATTCCTCCGGCGCGATATCGCCATAACCCGCCGCCTTCGCGCCATACCAGTAGGGCGCCGGCACCTTCTCGAAACCGGACAGCGGCAGATCGAATTGCGGATGCATCGGCGTGAGGCCGGAGAGCGACGCCGCGGCCATTGTCACGCCGTGATAGGCCATGTCGCGCGAGAGATGGATTTTCTTCTCCGGCTTGCCCTTCAGGTTCCAGTAATAGCGGATGAGCTTCAGCGCCGTGTCGTTCGCCTCCGATCCGGAATTGGCGAACAGCACGCGCTCGTGGCCCTCGGGCAGGACAGTCGCGAGCTTCGCCGCGAGTTCGATGGTGTAAGGGTTCGAGGTCTTGAAGAAATGGTTGTAGTAGGGAAGCGTTTTTAGCGCCTCGTAACCGGCCTCCGCCAGTTCGTGATTGCCGTAGCCGATCTGCACGCACCACAGCCCCGACATACCGTCGAGGATTTTCTTGCCTTCGGAATCCCACAAATAGACGCCATCGGCGTGCGTGATGACGCGTACGCCTTCCTTGTTCAGCGCCGCTGTGTCGGAGAACGGATGGATGTGGTGGGCGGCGTCGAGCGCCTGCCAGTGCTTGGTCTGATTGTGCGTGGGAGATGACATGGCTTACCTCTGCCGTTTGCCGTGAATAAAGAGAAGCGGATGCGCGTGGGCGCAGGCAATCTAGCGGCGCGGCGGGTTGTAGCCGATCCGGGCACAGAGGACGAGAAGCGAACGCTTGTTCGACATGGCGTCAGTCTAGCAGACCGCACGCACGCCGTCACCTGCGACAACCCTTTCTCCACCGTCAGCCGGGGTGCTGCTTGATCCATTGGCGGCGGGCGTTGCATACCGGGGCCGATGTATCGCTGGCTCGCCTGGATTCCCCGCTACGAACGACAGCTTTCGGCCGCCGGCATGGTGGCGGGATTCATCACCGACAATTTCATGTTCCGGCGCGTGGACCTTCCGAACACGCAGGTCATCTTCATCGCCTATCTTGCGGGCGCGGCGGTATCGATCCTGCTGCTGCACATCCTGAACGCCCACGGCGATCCCGAGATGCCGCCACCGCGCTGGCGCGCGTTCATTCCGATGGCGACACAATTCGCGCTCGGCGGGCTATGGAGCGGCTTTCTGATCTTCTACACGCGCAGCGCCGTGCTGCTCGCATCATGGCCGTTCCTCCTCGTGCTGGCCGCGATCTTCATCGGCAACGAGATCTTCAAGCACTACCACCAGCGGCTCGCCTTCACCTCGGTGCTGCTGTTCTTCGCGCTTTTCTCCTACGCGATCGTGACCGTGCCGATTTTCACGCGCTCCGTCGGCGTGTTCACCTTCCTGCTCAGTGGCGTGCTCGCGGTCGGCGTGTTCGCGCTGTTTCTGTGGGTGATCAACACCTTTGGGCACCGCTCCTTCGCGGCGTCGAAACTACCCATCGTGCTCGGCTCCTTCGGCGTCTATGCGCTGATCAATGTGTTCTGGTTCACCAATGTACTGCCGCCGCTGCCGATCGCGATCGCGCGCGCGGACGTCTTCAACATGGTCAAGCATGTGGGCGACAACTACCTCGGAACCGCCGAGCCGCAGCCCTGGTACACCAAGATCGCCTCGCGCCCGGTGATACGTGTTGCGCCGGGCCAGCCGCTCTATGCCTACACCGCGGTGTTCGCGCCGGTGCATTTCTCGATGAAGATCGTGCATAGCTGGCAGCACTATAACGGCAAGCGCTGGGTGCCGGTGTCGGTCGTGTCCTATCCGATCAGTGGCGGACGCGATGGCGGCTATCGCGGTTACACGATCAAGAGCAACCCCGGACCCGGCGAATGGCGCGTCGACATCTCGACCGGCGACGGCCATCTCCTCGGCCGTGTACGCTTCAGCATCGACCAAACCCCACCCACGAACCCGGTACAGCAGACGCTGGATTAATACTCGCCGGCGCACGCAACATTGCAACTACCGCGAAAATCGGAAACGCTCCTGCGGCCAAGGGGGAAACGCCCCATGTTCGACCGCAGAAAAATATTGCAGCTCGCAGCCGGCTTGCCGGCCGTTGTTGCGCCGGCGACGCGCGTGTCGTCCCGGCAAGGTGCCAGCCCGCCGAACTTCATTCACATCTGCGCAGACGACATGCGGTTCGACGACGACCGCTATATGCCGCACCTGAAGCAGACGCTACGCGACCGGGCGGTTGTGTTCGACCGGCATTTTGTGCCGCGTCCCGGCTGCGCGCCGTCACGCGCGGGAATCCTGACAGGATTGCAGCCGCACAACCACGGCGTCCTGGGAAACCGGAGAAAGGTCGGCGGCTATAAGGTTTACAAAACGCTGGAAGACAATGCGCTTCCGGTCTGGCTCGATGCCCGCGGATATTACGTCGGCCATGTGGGGAAGTTCATCAACGGCTACGCGCATTACGCGCCGAATCATACGCCGCCAGGCTATTCGGACTGGCGCGTGATCGCCGATCAGGGCGAGTCCTATACGGATTTCAAGCTCGACGAAAATGGGACCATGGTGTCCTACGGCGACGGCGCATACATCACCGATGTCCTTGTGCAGAAGGCTTTGCGATTCCTTGCAACAGCGCCACGGCCTTTCGCGCTTTTCTTCTGGCCCAACTGCCCGCATGCACCCGCGATCCCTGATGCGCGCGACGCAGGCACCTTCGACAATGTCGACATGCCGTTGCGGCCGGCTTTCAATGAAGCGGATATCAGCGACAAGCCGCGCCAGATCCGGCGACTTCCGCTGCTCACACCCAAGGAGATTGCCGGCATCCAGGACTATTGGCGCCGGCGCCAGGAGACGCTCCAGTCGCTGGATCGCGGCATCGGCCGGCTAATGCGCGAACTCGAACGGCGCGGCCTTGACGGCAACACGCATGTGATTTTCACCAGCGACAATGGCTATCTCGCCGGCGAGCATCGCGTGCCGAAGGGAAAGGGCCTGCTGTACGAAGAGGCCGTCCGCGTTCCGCTCTATTGGCGCGGGCCCGGCGTGTCCGGCGGCAGCGCGTTCCATGGCCCGGTTTCCAATATCGACGTGACGGCGGCGATGGTAGAGCTCGCAGGCGCCACGGCCGCAAGAATTCTAGATGGACGCTCCATCGCTCCTCTGCTCAAGGACCCGGATGCGCCCTGGAACAGCGCGACGTTGACCGGTTGCACGTCCGCCAATGGCGTCATAACCCGCGACTATCGCTACATGGAATGGTCAGGTGACGGCGACCTAGAACTCTATGACATGTCGGCCGATCCGTTTCAGCTCAACAACGTTGCCAATACCGGCCCGTATGCAGAGATACAGAGCGCTTTGGCCGAAGCACTACACATGCTGGAAGGATGCGCGGGTTCCACGTGCTTATGGACTGGCAAATTCCCCCCGCCTCCAGGCTGACGGTCGAACCGCCCAGCCCTTTCAGACGGGATACGGTTATCGCGCATCGCAGATCTGCCGATATATTCCTTTGTTTTCAGCAGCCCGGAACGAGCGTCACCGTGCCGGCACCCCCTGGGACGGCCCCAATTGCGAAATTCACCCAGTTGCCCGCGCCGGTCTTCAGGTTCGCCGTGCCGGAGACAAAATTTTCGATGGTGTAGTATGTTCCGTAGAATTCCAGTTTTTGATGCTGGACGATGAAATATCCGTCGACATCCTCCGCGGGTGTCATCCATGTGCCGCTATTGGGATAGCCGGACACCTGTCCCGTGTTCGCGAACGTGAAACAGAACTGCGATTGCGTACCCGACCGGTCGGTCAACGTGACGGTATACTGACCGTTGAACTTCTGTTCTGTCGTCGCCGATGCGGTGAAACTAAACATCGACAGCAGGGCGGCGACCGCCGCGACTCTGCAATTGGAACGCATGATTCCCCCCTCGCTGAGTTGGTGTACTCTCACAATATCCCGCGTTGGCTGCCTTTCGTCCATAGCCGCCCGACTGCAAAGAACGGGCGCCCGACCCTTTTCGCAAAAGGACCGGGCGACGAAAGCTTGGCACTACGCCGCCTGGGGCATTGTCGCCATCTTGAGGGTCTGCTGCCACGCGGGAAGTGCGGAAAGGTTTGCGTACCAGCGGCTGATCTCGCCATAGGCCTCGAGCGGCAAGGATGCCGGCTGCGCCATGATCAGCGGCGCGCCCACGGCAAAATCCGCCACGCTCAGCTTGTCGCCGCAGAGATACTGGCGGCCTTTCAGATGTTCGTTGAGGGCGGTGGCCACACGATTGAACTGCGTAAGCCCCTTCTCGACTTCCACCGGATCCGGCCCACCGCGCCCAAAAAAAGCCTTCACGAAGCGTTCGAAGATCAGGATGGCGCACGACTGGTCCCAGTGCGCGCTTTCCCAGAACATCCAGCGGTTCACATCGGCGCGCGCGCGCTCGTCCAGCGGTAGTAGACCGAGTTCGGGTCTCTTGGTGGCGAGGTACTGGATGATCGCATTGGATTCCCACAGCGACCAGCCGTCTTCCTCCAGCACCGGCATACGCTGGTTGATGTTGAGCGCGGTGAATTCCGGCGACCGTTGCGCGCCCTTGGTTAGATCGCACAGCACGAACTCGTATGGGATACCGATGTGGTTGGCGAAGCTCAGCACCTTGAACGCCCGGGGGCTGGCGGGGAACGCGTGAATCTTCATGCTCATGGCTGTTCTCCTTTGGGACGCGGCGTTGAGGCCGAGCCGGTTTCGATGAGCTGTTTCAGACGATAGAACTGCAGGCCGAGCACGCCGTCGGCGCTTTTCGGCAGCGACTGATACCCACCCCAGATGTAGCCGCCGAGATTGTAGGCGACGACGAGATTGGTGCCCGAGCCTTTCGGTTCGAGAACGATGTTCATCGTTCCTTCCATCCCGGTGCTCTGGAACGGGCCGAGCCCGCCATGCAGCCGCAGCAACTTGCCGGGATCGGCGTAGACGACCGTCATGTGCAGCGCGCTGCCGCCGCTTTTGAGCGTCTCGCACCAGCAACCGCCGGCGCGCGCGTCCATCGTCATGTTCTTTGCATCGCCGGAGAAGGTGTGCGCCGAGTCCCACCACTTCGACGGATCGATCAGCGCCGCATAGACCTTGTCCGGCGGCGCATTGATCGTCTCCGTATGCTGCAGGCTGAAGCCGTTTGCCTGCTGGTCCACGACCTCGCAATGCGCACCTGCCACCAACAACGCCGCAATCGCGGCGCCACCCAATATCGCTTTCAACATCTCATGCTCCCTTTTCAACGGCATTGCGGAACGCTTCGAGCAGGCCGCTCCAGCCGCCCGGCGAGTCGACGGCGGCACGCGCGGTCTCGGCACTCTTGCCCATGCGTTCGATGTAACGGTGTTCGAGTTGGACCAGCGTGCCCTCGCCCTCCGGCGTGAAGTGCAATTCGACTTCGGTGTCGAGGTCCTTGTCATATTGCCATTCGGCATTGAGCTGCCACACCAGCACCAGACGATGCGGCGGTTCCCACACGCGCACCAGTCCGGTTTCGCAGGTCGAACCATCCTCGCCCAGATGATACCAGCGCCCGCCGGCGCGCGGCTCGACCACCGCTTCCTTGAACGGCGACTTCAGGATCGTGTGGGTAGGAGGCCACCACGCCGACATCTTCGCGGTGAAGACGTCGAAGGCGCGCGCCGGCGGCGCGTTCACCAGCACCGATTTGCGCACGGGCGCGATGGTGATCATCTGCGTCATGGGTTTTCCTTCTTCGAATGGATTTCGCTGTCGCGCTCGACTTCGGCCGCAAAGGCTTCAAGCGCGTTTTCCCAGAACTGGTCGAAATAGCGCCTGACTGCCGCAAGACCGTGGGGGTCGATGCTGTAGACGCGGCGCGTTCCTTCGGCACGATCCGTCACGAGACCGGCCTCCTTGAGAACCTTGAGATGCTGCGAAACCGCCGGCCGGCTGACCGGCAGGCCCTCCGCGATCTGGCCAACCGACCGCGAACCGCCGCGTAGCCGCTCGAACACGTGGCGGCGCGTAGGATCGGCGAGTGCGACAAGGGCCGTTTCATAAGCCATGACTTACCGTAAGTAATAACTTACCGATAGTCAAGGAGGCAGATTGCGGATTTGATGTACGGCAGCGGCCGATCAGACGTTCAGCAGCAGATGCTGACGCTCCCAGGGGGAGATCACCTGCTGATAGGCATCGTGCTCGGAAGCCTTCACGTCGCTGAACAGCGACACGAATTCCTCCCCCAGCACCTCCTTGAGATCGGCCGAGCTGCGGAAGCGCGCAACCGCATCGAGGATGTGGCGCGGCAATTGATAGCGCGAGGATTCATACGCGTTGCCTTCCATCGCCCGCGTCGGCGTCAGGTTCTCGACCATGCCGAGATAGCCGCAGGCGAGCGACGCCGCGATGGCGAGATAGGGATTGGCGTCGGCGCCCGGCACGCGGTTCTCGACGCGGCGGTTCTTCGCATCCGAGATCGGCACGCGCAGGCCCACCGTACGGTTGTCGTGGCCCCAATGGGTGTTGATCGGCGCCGAAAGGAAACGAACCAGCCGGCGATAGGAATTCACGAACGGCGCGATCATGGGCATCGCAGCCGGCAGGTATTTCTGCAAACCCGCTATGTGCGCGAGGAACAGGCGCGTGTCCTTGCCGTTCTTGCCCGCGAACAGGCTCCTGCCCTTCTCGTTCACCACGCTCTGGTGGATGTGCATGGCAGAGCCCGGCTCCTGCTCGTAGGGCTTGGCCATGAACGTCGCATAGATGTCGTGGCGCAACGCCGCCTGGCGCACCGTGCGCTTGAACAGGAAGGTCTGGTCGGCGAGCGCGAGCGGATCGCCATGATTGAAGTTCATTTCGACCTGCGCCACGCCCTCTTCGTGGATCAGGCTGTCGATGCCGATGTCCTGCTTCTCGCAATAGTCGTACACGTCTTCGAACAGCGGATCGAACTCGTTCACCGCGTCGATGCCGTAAGCCTGACGGCCGGATTGCGGACGGCCGTTCTTGCCCGCTGGCGGCTGCAGCGGATAATCGGGATCGATGTTCTTGGCCGCGAGGAAGAATTCGAGTTCGGGTGCTATTACCGCCCGCCAGCCCTTGTCCTCATACAACGCCAGGACGCGCTGCAGCACGGCGCGCGGCGAATAACCGATCCTGTCGCCGCTCTGTTTGTAGCAATCGCAGATCACCTGCGCGGTCGCCTCCTGATACCAGGGCACGATGCGCAGCGTGTCGAAATCCGGCACAAGCGACATGTCCGGCGCCTGATAGGTAAGCGTCTCGGTCTCGGCATCTGCGCCGGTGACCATCTGGCCGAAAATGGATTCGGGCAGCCGCAGCGTGCTGCTGCGAACCGCGCTCAGGAATTTCGCGGTCGGCAAAATCTTGCCGCGCGCGATGCCGCCCATATCGGCGACGAGGCATTCAACCTCGCCGATGCGGCGCTCCTTCAGCCACTCTGCGATATCATCATAGGTCTGGCGGTTCATGACCGTTGCTCCCGGAGGGCCTCGCCGAACGACGAGAAGATCGCGCGCGACAATTCATTTTCCGCCCAGCGCCACTCAGGGTGCCATTGCACGCCAAGCAGGAACGCCTTCGCGTCCGGCATCGAGACGGCTTCGATGGTGCCATCGGGCGCTGTGGCATCGGCGTGCAGCGAAGTCGCGAGACGGTCGATGCCTTGCGAATGCAGTGAGTTCACCTGGAAGATTCCCGCGCCCACGATGTCGGCGAGCAGGCATCCCGGCCCAATCGAAATGGAATGCACCGGCGCATATTGCTGTTCGAGGTCTGCGTCCTTGTCCTCGCGGTGGTCGGAGCGGCCTGGGACTTCCTGCACATGCTGATGCAGCGTTCCGCCGAACGCGACGTTCAGTTCCTGGAAGCCGCGGCACACGCACAGCACCGGCTTGCCCGCCGCAATCGCGGCCTTCAGCAGCGGCAGAGTCGTGTCGTCGCGGCGCTCATCCTGCAGCACACCTTCGCGCGGTGCAGGTCCCGCATAATGCTTCGGCGCGACGTTGGATGGTGAACCGGTGAAGAGGAAACCGTCGACGCTTGCGATCAGGTCAGCCGCTGCAACCGGCGGCGACAGAACGGGAATGAGCATGGGGACGGCGCCGGACCCCTCGCGCACGGCGGTGATGTATTTCTCGCCGACCATGTGGAAGGGATGCTTGCCGACCAGGCGATGGTCGCAAGGGATGCCGACAATGGGGGTGCGGGGACGCATGAGAGGGCCTTTAATGCGGCTGGCCTAGCATGGCCCTTTGCGGGGCGGCAAGCCGGGCAATTTTATGCCGTTTTGCAGCCCCACTTGACTTTGATTTTCCACAGGAAATCTTGGGCCGCTTCTTAAGAACAGTGAAGAAGAATTCAATCTACCGCGTGCCCATCCCAAGCGTTCGATAGATGCCCTTCTGCCAGTCGTAGGCGAGGATTGTTCCCGGCGAATGCGTGAATCGTATCTGCAGGGCCCTTCCGAAATCGATGTCACCTGTGCTCAGACGCTTGCCGTCCTTGGGAGAATTCGAAAACCGATACGCACCGATACCTGGCCGCAACAGATTGCCGGTCAATGCCTTCGCCTGAATATCCTGCGGTACACCGGCAAGGACATAGGAGGCGCATAATGGAATTTCGACAGACAGGGAGTTGGTTGAAAGCTTGGTGCGGGCGTCCTCGCTTGCAGCGCGCTGACAACCGCGAACCTGATTGAGGAAGATGATGTCGACATTGAGATTCCACGCCTTCGCGATGAAGGTGGGCGCCGACACCATGGCAGGCGCATTGACAACAAAGATGCTGCGGCCGTCCTGAGGCAGAGACCGCAGCCCGGCAAAAAGCGCTTGCTCGCCGCTCTCCTCTGCGGAGTAGGTGGCGATGGCGTGCCACAGAAAATCGCTGGCCCTGAGCAATGTCACAAACGACAGGATCAGGACCGGAACCAGCCTCACAAATTTCGGCCGCGGGCACGTGAACAAGAAGTGGGCAAGAAACAGAAGCAGGAACGCATAGAAACTTGCCCCAAAGCGGATTTGCGGCCGCGTGAGCATGCAGAAAGAAAGAGCGCCCAAGGCCCAGATCAGGAGAGCCGCCTGCAGTTTTGAATCCGCTTGCTCCGTCCGCAGCAGAGCGCGGACAACCTGCCAACCCGCGTAAATCAGGATCGCCCACATCGCCGCGTTCACGAGCAGCAATCCGGCTAGCACAATGCCGTGCGCGCCGGTCAGCGAAAGTGGAAAACTTGCCGGGACCGCGCCACTTGGCCAGACGAGCAGGCCCTTACCGATATCGATGAGGATATCGCCGGCCGTGGCGGGCGATGCAAATGTTCCTCCGATTACGGCGTGGAACGCCAGCCATCGGGCGATGACCCAGGAGGCAAGGGGCGCGAGCATCGCCGCGGACCATTTCGCGTCGCGCTTCTGGATGAAAACGGTGATGGCCGCAGCGACGGGCGCGAATATCGCGGTCTCTTTCATAAAAACGGCCGCGACGATCAGCGCGAGTGCAAATCCATATCGGTATTCGAGCAACAGCCAGAAGGCGGCAAGCAGCAGCACGCTCGCGAACACATCGAACTGGAAACCCGGATAAACGAAACCGAAATTCAGGAAAGCGGGGTTGAACAGGTACAGGATCGCGAACAGCAGCGCGGGTCGCGACGGCACCGCCAGCAAACGCAGCACGCGCAGGAACAGAAGCGTGCCCACATATTGAACCGTGCAGAAGGCGAGGAACCAGGCCCAGTAATGCTGCCCGAAGACGGTCTCCTCGACATAGATGATCAGATTCCAGACCGGCCGGTAGAAGTTCGAAAAGGCGGGCTGCGGCCATTCGGGATAGACGTGGTAGTAGCCGGACATTCCCCGCGTCAGCCAGCCGCGAAGCCCCCCTGCCATCGTCCCGCCGATGTTGCCGGGATCGTCGCGGATCAGCAGGTAGCCGTTGTAAAGCCGGATCCAGAAATACGCGTAGATCCCGACAAGAACCAGCAAGCCTGCAAGCATTGCAGCCATGGTTTCGCGGCCCGCATGCCGAGCCCCGTCAGGCTGAAGAGGTGTTTCCGGTGTCGGCAAGAACGGCCCCCCGGCCCGATCCGTTGGACAACTGTCGTAGCGAGGCTAATCGCTCTGCTTGCGTAGGCTCAAGGCCTTCTGCGGCAACGCGAACGAGACATTCGACACGTCGGCGCCGATTTGCACATTCTGGAGCGCCACCGTCGTCGAAAGACCCTGATTGTCGACCACCGTCCATTGCCGCAATTCGAGTCCCGGCTCGGCAAACACCAGTGAGATATTTCCCTGGGTCTTGCCTCCGCGCGAACGCGCCTTGACGACGAACTGGTCCTTCTGGCGATCGATGCCGACGATGGAATGGTTGTGCAGAAGATCGATCTTGTCCCCGAGGATGAGGTCGAGCGGGGTCTGCGACAGCGGATATTTGTCGATGGTTTTAAGCTTGGGATTCTGAATGGCGACAGTCTCGCCGTCGGAGACGATCAGCGTCGATGCCGGCGGTTTATATTCGAACCGCATGCGGCCCGGTTTCGACAGCGCGAAGGTGCCCTGATCCACCTGCCCGTCCGGATCGATCTGGACGAAGTTGCCTTTCAGGGTACGGATCGAATTCAGATAGGCGTTGACGCGTTCAAGCTCGGCGCGGTTCTCCGGCGTCAACTGAACGAGTTGTGCCGTCGCGGGCAAAGCCCCCGACAGGATCAGCAATGCGGTCAGAACGAAGCGGCGCATCGGCCTTTCCTAGACAGGCTTTGCGGCGGAATGAAGAGGGACCTAGGCGGCCTGTTCCTGCCGGCCCTGCATCTTCGGGCATACGCCGTTGATCAGGAGCTTAAGCACGCCTTCGAGTTCGCGCTCGAGCTTGGGCAAGGTCAGCTTCGACCAGAGCTGCGGATAGCGGAATTTCATGGTCGCCGCCTGGATCATCTCGGCAGTAAATTCCTTGTCCTCCGGCACGAACTCGCCGCGGCGGTCGGCTTCCTCCATCAGCTCGACGAGGATCTTGCGCTCCTCGGCCAGCATCCAGTTGGCGTATTCGGGCCGCTCACGCGAAATCACCAGCGCCATCTCATAGGCGCGCGGATCCTTTTCGAGCTTGTGATAGGTGCGGCGCAGTTCCTCGAACAAAAGATCGTGCAGACGCTGCGGCGCCGGTTTTCCCGGTGTGACCGCGAGCTTGCGCATATGATCGAGATGCTTGGTGTAGTCCTCGGTCGCGATCGCCTCGGCGATGTCGAGCTTACCGGGATAGAAACGATAGAGATTGCCGGGCGACATGCAGCAATCGGTGGCGACTTCCGCCATGGTGGTCTTCGCGTAACCGAAATGCGAAAAACGCTTCTTCGCAGCTTGAACGATCTGTTCGCGGATGTTGTCTTTTTCGGCCATTTATTCTTCCCGGATGCCGCGTGCGCGCGGTCTTTGTCGTCGATTCCACCCACGAACATAATGGACTTTTCTGAATAATCAATGATCCGTTCAATCTTCTGCACCGCACCATTTGGAGCCAAATGAAGAAAACGTCAGGTACGTCAAGTAGTTATGATAAAATCGGCGTCATAGGGGCCGGTGCTTGGGGAACCGCGCTGGCGCTCGCGGCCGCGCAAGCGGGCCGGTCGGTGACGCTTTGGGCCCGGGAAGCCGAAGTCGTCGAGCAGATTGCCCGGCATTCCGAGAACATCGCGTTCCTGCCAAGGGTGAAGCTGCCGTCCGCCATCCGCGCGACTGGCGATCTGGCGGAGGCGTCTGAGACCGACGCCGTCCTTGTCGTCGTTCCCGCACAGCATCTGCGCGCGAGCCTCAGAGCTCTGGCAGCAAAACTCTCCCAGGCCACGCCTGTTGTCCTTTGCGCCAAAGGCATTGAGCGCGGCAGCGGCAGGCTGATGACGGAAATCCTCATTGCGGAAATTCCGGGCTGCGAGCCGGCCATCCTGTCCGGCCCCTCATTCGCACGCGATGTGGCACGCGGACTTCCCACCGCCGTGACGATCGCAGCGCGCATGGAAGTCGCGGTAAAGCTTCAAGCAGCGTTCGGGCACACGACATTCCGTCCCTATGGCAGCGACGATATCACCGGCGTGGCATTGGGCGGTGCGGCGAAGAACGTCTACGCCATCGCCTGCGGGATCGTGGACGGCATGGGTTTGGGCGAGAGCGCGCGTGCAGCCCTGCTCGCGCGCAGCTTCGCGGAACTGACGCGGTTGGGCAGCGCGCTTGGCGCAAAGCCCGAAACGCTGATGGGGCTTTCGGGCCTCGGCGATCTCGTACTGACGGCGACGAGCACGACCTCCCGCAATTTCAGCTTCGGCCACGCGCTCGGAAAGGGACAGACGCTTTCCGATCTCGCAAGGCCGGGCCATCCTTTGGCCGAAGGTGTCGAGACCGCGCCCGCGCTTGTGGCACGGGCACATACCGAAGGTGTCGAGCTTCCCATCGCCGAAGCGGTCGCGGCCGTGCTCGATGGCAGCTTGCCGCTCGGCGAGGCGGTGCTACGGTTGATGAGCCGGCCGTTGAAACCCGAATAGGCCGAATAGGAGAATCCATGCTGTTCGTCGTCACCGCCATCGACAAGGAGAACTCGCTGGCCCTGCGCATGGCCACGCGCGACGCCCATTTTGCTTATGCGCGCGAGACCGGCGTGATCCGGCTGGGTGGACCGTTCCTCGACGCGAAGGGCGACATGGCGGGCAGCCTCATCGTCTTCGAGTCCACCGATCTTGAGGCGGCGAAGGTATGGCACGCGAACGATCCCTATGTGAAAGCGGGTCTGTTCGCGCACTCCGAAGTGCGCCCCTGGAAAGCGACGTTCAACGAATGCGGAGCGCAGCTATGAACCACTGGCTGTTCAAGACCGAGCCCGAGACTTTCTCGTGGGCGATGCAGAAACAGCGCGGCGCCAAAGGCGAGCCCTGGACAGGCGTGCGCAACTTCGCCGCCGCAAAGAATATGAAGGCGATGAGGAAGGGTGATCTCGGCTTCTTCTATCACACCGGTGACGAGAAGCAGATCGTCGGCATCGTCGAGGTCATCGCCGAATACAAAAAGGACCCGACCGATGAGACCGGGAGGTTCGGCCTGGTGGATGTGAAGGCGGTGAAGGACGTACCCAAACCCGTGACGCTCGCTGACGTAAAGGCCGATCCCAAGCTCAAAGACATGGTGCTCGCGCGCGAGCCGCGCCTCTCCGTGCAAGCCGTAACCGAGGCGGAGTGGAAGCACATCTGCAAGCTGGGCGGCGTGAAGTAGTTAGGCCGACACCAGCTTCACGCGTGGATAATCGCGGAAGATGCGATCTCTACTGATCACAATGGCGTCTTCCGTGAGCGCCTGAGCGATCATCATCCTGTCGAACGGATCGCGATGGAGGAGCGGCAGCCGGTAGGCTGTCTCGATATGCGTGACCTCTATCGGCATCAACTGCATACCGGATTGTTGCAGAGAGCCGATCAGTCCATCGGGCTGTTGCCGCAAGATCAGCTCAAATTCTGGCAGCTTCCCCTTGCTGGCTTTGTCCGCCAGTTCCCACAAGCAAGCCGCGCTTACGAAGAGCGTGTTTTTCGAGTCTTCGATGATTTCGCGCGCTTGGGTGGCAAGGACGTTCGGGGCGATTTTCGCCCAGATGAATGCATTGGAGTCGAGAAGGTATCGGCCCATGATGCTCCTTCTTCTGCGTACCCTTCTGGCAAAGGCCGGTCGATGCTCTCTTCGAAGTCGCGCTCAATTTCCGCGTCGGCCTCTTTCCAACGCCTCCACCAATCCTCGGATTCAACATCTGCACGCAGCTCAGGCGTGAGGTATTTCGCCCACTGACCCAATTCACGTTTCTTTGGAGCATCGGCCGGTGTGACGACGGTAAGTTTCGCCATCGGCTTGCCATTCTTGGCGATGATAATTTCCTCACCGCGTGCAGCATCCTCCACAAGCTGTGAGAGCTTGGTCTTGGCTTCGTAGAGGTTGACCTGACGCGTCATGGCCGAACCCTATCCGGGTTGGTCAAGTTGGTCAAGGTAGTTGGTCAAGCTTGACCAACCCGCCTTACTTCATCGTCGGGATGTTGAAGTCCGCCTTTTCCCGGACACCGCCCTTGGGCCAGCGCTGGGTCACCGTCTTGATGCGGGTGAAGAACCGCACGCCCTCGGTGCCGTGCTGGTTGACGTCGCCGAAGGCCGAGCGCTTCCAGCCGCCGAAGGTGTGATAGGCGAGCGGCACCGGGATCGGGATATTGATGCCGACCATGCCGACCTGGACCTTGGCCGCGAATTCACGCGCCGCATCGCCGTCGCGCGTGAAGAGCGCGACGCCGTTGCCGTATTGATGTTTCGACGGCAGCGAGATCGCTTCGTCGTAGTCCTTCGCGCGCGCGATCTGCAGGACCGGTCCGAAGATCTCGTCCTGATAGGTTTGCATGTTCGCCGTCACGCGATCGAACAGCGAACCGCCGAGATAGAAGCCGTTTTCATAGCCCTGCATCTTGAAGCCGCGGCCGTCGACAACAAGCTCGGCGCCTTCTTTCACGCCCTGATCGATATAGCCCATCACCTTGGCGCGGTGCTCCTTCGTCACCATCGGGCCGTAATCGGCATCCGGATCGGTGGCGAGACCAACGCGCAACGCTTCCACGCGCGGCCTTAGACGCTCGACCAGCGCATCGCCGATTTTGTCGGTGACCGGGACCGCGACCGAGATCGCCATGCAGCGCTCGCCGGCGGAGCCGTAGCCCGCGCCGATCAACTCGTTCGTCACCTGGTCGAGATCGGCGTCCGGCATGATGATGGCGTGGTTCTTTGCGCCACCCATCGCCTGCACGCGCTTGTTGTTCGCCGTGCCGCGCGAATAGACGTAGTGCGCGATGGCCGACGAGCCCACAAAGCTCACCGCCTGAATATCCGGATCGTCGAGGATGGCGTCGACCGCTTCCTTGTCGCCGTTGACGACCTGCAGCACGCCCGCGGGCGCCCCGGCTTCCATCATCAGTTCGGCCAGACGCAGCGGGACGCTTGGGTCCTTCTCGCTCGGCTTGTTGATGAAGCAGTTGCCGCAGGCGATGGCGACGCCGAACATCCACATCGGGATCATCGCAGGGAAATTGAACGGCGTGATGCCGGCGACGACGCCCAAAGCCTGGCGCATCGAGTAGATGTCGATGCCGGGACCCGCGCCTTCGGTATATTCGCCCTTCATCAGGTGCGGGATGCCGCACGCGAACTCGATCACCTCAAGACCACGCTGCACGTCGCCGCGCGAATCCGCGAGCACCTTGCCGTGCTCGCTCGACAGCATATGCGCGAGTTCGTCCATGTGCTTCTCGATGAGGCCCTTGAAGTTGAACAGCACGCGCGCGCGGCGCTGGGGGTTCACCGCGGACCACTCCGGAAATACCTTGAGCGCCGCTTCGACCGCCTGCCGCATCTCGCCCTTGCTGGCGAACGGTACGCGCGCCTGGACCTCCCCGGTGGATGGATTGAACACGTCGCCGAACCGGCCGCCCAATGACTCTGGCGTGCCGTTTACATGTTTGCCGGCGATGAAATGGGTGAGTTCTTTCATAACGGTCCCGTGATGCGGCTTCGCCTGTGTCCTAGACCCTCGGGCGGGGGTCTTCAAGGATTGGATCAGGGGATAATCAAACTGCGGGAGTGCAGTTTGCCGCAGATTTATCTTCCCAAAACTGGACCGCCAGCGAACAGATCAAGGAGGTGGCGGCTCGGCCGTCGTCGCCACAGGCGGTCGATAACGGAGCCAGACATAGAGCGTGGCGAGCGCGAGCATGGGATACATCAGGAAGCTGGCTTCGGTCCCCAGCGTTCCGCCCGTGAGCCAGTCCGGGCCTGAGAACGTCGCATCGAGCAGGTGTCCCTCGGGACGCTGGCCGCCATTCGGCGTCCCGATGACGAAGAGCTGCATGTAGTCGAACGCGGCGTGCAGACCGACCGCGAACCACAGCGTCCCGCTCCGCATCACGCTCAGACACAACAGAAGGCTGAACCACACGAGCGTGATCACGTCCCATATGTTCTCGCCAGGCTTGTTGAAATAGTGGATGGCGGCAAAGCCCGCGGCGATGAGCAGCGACGCCGGCCAGAAGCCGATGCTGCGCCACAGCGACTGGAGCAGATAGGACCGGAACCAGAATTCCTCCGAAAGGCCGATGCAGATGTTCGTCGCGGCCCAGGCAAGCGCCGCCGACGCGAGCGCGCCGCCCGCAAGCGCCAGGCCATGCACCTGCATGCCACCGAGCGCGATCATTCCCACGGCAACAGCTGCAGCGATGGCAGCGCCGACGGCGATGCCTTCCAGTGTGGGCAGTGAAAATGCACGACTGAGCGTCAGGCCGTAGCTGAACACGCTGCGTCGTTCGTAAAGCGCAAACGGGATCGTCGCCACGAGTGCTATCAGGAAATACTCCACTTCCGCGAACGCCACGATTCCAGGCGAAAAGACGGGCTTGAGGTGCAGCGCGTTGAAGGCCCGCTCCGTGAGCGGATCCGCCGCCATGGGCAACAGCCAGAACACGAGTGCCGCAAAACTCAGCGCGCGCCAGATGTGACGCAGCTTGCGGTCTTCACCTACGAAAAGCCTTGCGACGACGTTCATGGATGCCCCCACCCGGTCGTCCCAACATAGCATGCGCGGGCTTGAGGCCGCATCACGATATTCGGAGCAGGCTGATCCCGCCGATTGCCGGGGACGTTCAACACCGGCATCAAGCGGACTGCTTGTCGGGCTCGAAGCGCCGCGTGACGTAGAGCCAAACTAGCGCGATCATCGGATACATGAGCCAGCTCGCCTCGGTGCCAAGGACGCCACCGGTGAGCCAGGCAGGACCGTTGAAGGTCACGTCCAGCATGCGACCTTCGGGAATGTGCGAGCCGTTCGGCGTGCCGATGACGAAAAGCTGCATGAAATCAAATGCGACATGGAAGCCGACCGCGAACCACAGCGTGCCGGTCCTCAGCACGCTGTAGCAAAGCAGAAGGCTGATCGAGACCAGAGTGATGACGTCCCAAATATTCTCCCCCGGCTTGAAAAAGTAGTGATCGGCGGCGAACAGCAGGGCGATAATGATCGACGCGGGCCAGAAGCCGATTGCGCGCCACAGCGCTTGAAGGAAATAACCCCGAAAGAAATATTCCTCCCCCAATCCGACCAAAACGTTCGCGCCGAGCCATGCGAGAGCGGAAAAAACGAGTGCCTCGCCTGCGAGCGCAAGACCATGCACCTGCATCCCGCCGAGCGCGATCATCCCGATCGCGACGAAGCCCGCCATAACAACGCCGGCGCCCACGCCTTCCCACAACGGATGCTTCAAGGCCTGCGAAAGCATAAGGCCGTAACTGTCGATACGGCGGCGCTCGTAAAGCGCAAAAGGCAAAGTGCAGAGAAGTGCGATCAGCAGGTTCTCGAATTCATTGAGCGCGATGGCAGCAGCGCTGAGGCTTGGCTGTATGTTGAACGCGCGCGCGACCGGCGCGGTCAGCCAATCGAGAAACATTTGCGCCGGCCAGATGGCCAGAGCGGCGAAAATCGCCGCACGCCAGATGTAGCGGAGCTTGCCGTCTTCGCTCAGGAACAGTCGCGCCATGTGCCCCCCGTCCGCATTCTTATAGCACGCCGCGTGGCGGTCGCGTCAGCGCAGATATTTCCGCAGCTGGATTCCGTAGTCCGCGTAGCCCTGGCGGCGATAGATATCGTGGGCGCGGACATTGCCGGACAGCACGCCGATCTGCATGACGGTGTGGCCGTGCGCACGGGACCAGTCCTCGCAGGCCGCAATCAGCGCCCGCCCCGCGCCGCTCCCGCGCAAAGGCTCCACGACGAACAGCTCGGCGACATAAGCGTAGCGCCGTTCCTCGGCGACGACGTAGATGTCGTCTTCCTGTTCGACGACGATGCCCCATCCGACGGCCTGGTCTGCGTCGTCCGCAGCGACGAAGATTCTACCCCCGCGTTCGCCCAGCAGCGCGAGCATCTTCGCAAGATGCTCTTCCGCCACAGACGGATCGAGACGGCGGTTGGGCTCGAATGCATACTCGTATTGCTGCGAACCCATGATGAAGGCGAGGAACGCCGTCCGGTCGCGGGCAAGGTCGGCCTCGCGGATGCCCACGTCAGCCCAGCGACTTGACGATTTCTTCGGTCATCTTCTTGGCGTCGCCGAACAGCATCATCGTATTGTCGCGGAAGAAGAGTTCGTTCTCGACGCCCGCATAGCCCGAGCCCATGCCGCGCTTGATGAAGAGCACGGTCTTGGCCTTCTCCACGTCGAGGATCGGCATGCCGAAGATCGGCGATTTGGGATCGGTCTTGGCCGACGGATTCGTGACGTCGTTGGCGCCGATGACATAGGCGACGTCGGTCTGTGCGAACTCGGAATTGATGTCCTCGAGTTCGAACACCTCGTCATACGGCACGTTGGCCTCGGCGAGCAGCACGTTCATGTGGCCGGGCATACGGCCGGCCACCGGATGGATGGCGTAGGAGACCTTCACGCCTTCCTTCTTGAGGATATCGGCCATCTCGCGCACGGCGTGCTGCGCCTGCGCCACCGCCATGCCGTAACCGGGCACGATGATCACACTGCCGGCGTTCTTCATGATGAAGGCGGCATCTTCGGCAGAACCCTGCTTCACGGGACGCGCCTCGACCTTGCCGCCCGCGGCCGCGACCTCACCACCGAAACCGCCCATGATCACGGAAACGAAGCTCCGGTTCATGCCCTTGCACATGATGTAGGAGAGGATCGCACCCGAGGAGCCGACCAGCGCGCCGGTGATGATGAGCGCGGTGTTCTCGAGCGTGAAGCCCATCGCCGCGGCCGCCCATCCCGAATAGGAGTTCAGCATCGACACCACGACCGGCATGTCCGCGCCGCCGATGGGAATGATGAGCGTGATGCCGAAGACGAAGCTCAGGACCGTGATCGCCCAGAACGTCCAGGCCTGCTGCGTCATCGCAAAATAGACGATGAGCACCACGATGGCGGCGGCGAGCGCAAGATTGAGCAGATGGCGCGCGGGCAGAAGGATCGATGCGCCGCTCATGTTCCCGTTGAGCTTGGCGAACGCGATGATGGAGCCCGCGAACGTGATCGCGCCGATAGCGACGCCGAGCGACATCTCGATCAGGCTCTGGGTGCGGATCGCACCCTCGCTGCCGATGCCAAAGGCGTCCGGCGAATAGAAGGCCGCGCCGGCGACCAGCACTGCGGCCAGACCGACGAGCGAATGGAAGGCAGCGACGAGCTGGGGCATCGCGGTCATCGCGATGCGGCGCGCGAGCACCGCGCCGATGGTGCCGCCGATGGCAATACCGCCCGCGATCAGGGCCCAGGTGAGCGGATCGGCGATGCCCGCGACCCAGAGCGTAGTCACAACCGCGATCGCCATGCCGATCATGCCATTGCGGTTGCCCGCCCGGCTCGACACCGGCGACGACAGCCCGCGCAGCGCCATGATGAAGAGGACGCCCGAGACCAGGTAGAGAATGGCTGCGAGATCGGCCTGAAGTGCGGCGCTCATTACTTATGCCCCACTTTGGCCGGAGCGCCTTCTTTCTTCTTGTACATCGCGAGCATGCGCGCGGTGACGAGGAAGCCGCCGAAGATGTTCACGCTGGCGAGGATCAGCGCCACGAAGCCGAGGAGCTTCGATGTCCAACTCGCAGCACCGATATTCGCGACCGAGACCGCGATCAGGGCGCCAACCACGATCACCGAGGAAATCGCGTTGGTCACGCTCATCAGCGGGGTGTGCAGGGCGGGGGTCACGCTCCAGACCACGAAGTAGCCGACGAACACAGCCAGCACGAAGATCGAGAGCCGGAAGACGAAGGGATCGATGGCTTCCATCAGAAGCTCCGTACTTCCCCCTCTCCCCCTCCGGGGGAGAGGGTCGGGGTGAGGGGGCGGAAAAGGCAATGAGAAATGTTCGGCGCTTGCGCGAGGCGGATAGGCCCCCTCACCCTGACCCTCTCCCCCGGAGGGGGAGAGGGAAATTCATTTGAATTTCCCACAATCATCACCCCTTCACCGCGGGATGCACGATTTCGCCGTCGCGGGTCAGCGCCGCACCCTTCACGATCTCGTCGTCCCAGTTGAGCGCGAGCTGGCCGGTCTTCTTGTCGACGATCAGCGCAACGAAATTGAACAGGTTGCGCGCATAGAGCGACGACGTGTCGACAGCGAGCCGCGCCGGCAGGTTGGTGTGTCCCATGATGGTCACGCCGTTCGTCTCATAGACTTCGTTCGGCCTGGTGAGCGGGGTGTTGCCGCCCTGCTCCGCCGCGAGATCGACGATCACCGACCCTGGCTTCATCGTCGCGATCATCTCGGCCGTCACCAGCACGGGCGCCTTGCGGCCCGGGATCAGCGCTGTGGTGATAACGATGTCCTGCTTCTTGATGTGCTCCGCGACGAGGGCTGCCTGCTTCGCCTGATACTCCGCCGACATCGGCTTGGCGTAGCCCGCGGCCGTTTCCGCCTGCTTGAACTCGTCGTCGATCACCGCGACGAAGGTCGCACCGAGCGACTCGACCTGTTCCTTGGTCGCGGGACGCACGTCGGTGGCCGACACGATGGCGCCGAGGCGTCGCGCGGTCGCGATGGCCTGAAGACCTGCAACACCGACACCCATGATGAACACGCGCGCCGGCGCGATCGTGCCTGCCGCCGTCATCATCATCGGCATGGCGCGGCCGAACGTGGCAGCCGCGTCGAGCACCGCTTTGTAACCCGCCAGGTTCGCCTGGCTCGACAGCACGTCCATGGATTGCGCGCGGGAAATGCGCGGGATGAATTCCATCGCGAAGGCGGTGACGCCCTGCCCCGCCAGCTTCGCTGCCGTATCCTTTTCCGTGTACGGAGAAAGAAGCGCCGCCAGCACGGCGCCCTTCTTCATCGCGGTGATCTCGTCCGCCTCCGGTCCGCGCACCTTGAGCACGATGTCCGCGCCCGCGAGTGCCGATGCCATGTCGGGTGCGATGGTCGCGCCCGCCGCCAGATAATCCGCGTCGCTCACCCGCGCCCGCGCGCCCGCGCCGGTCTCAACCGTCACCTCAAGGCCGAGGCCCTTCAGCTTCTTGACCGTTTCGGCGGTCGCAGCGACGCGCGTTTCGCCGTCGCGGCGCTCCTTCAGGATGGCGAGTTTCATCTGTACCCGTGGAAAGGGATCAGTTGTGCGTGCGGAAGAGCATCAAGAAGAACATCAGGAGGCCGATCCCGCCGAGCGACCATTCGATGAACTTGACGAACCCAGCCCAGGTCTTTTTGTGCTGAGAGATGTCCATGTGTCCCGACTCGTAGTGCTCGCCCGCCATTGCTTCCCCTTGAGACTCCAGAAAACGGGCGGGACTATAGCAAAGGCCCGTTTTGGGGCAATCGTTAAACCCGGCGCGTCGCGACCGAATGGTTCCAGTCCTGGAGCAGCGCCCTGAGCGCCGCGACCAGCGCCAAGGGCTGGTCGAGCATAATGTGATGCTGGGCCTGTGGGATCTCCACCACCGGCGCGGCGCGGCCCAGCAGATTGAACATATATTCTCCGATGTCGGGCGGGAGCAGCACGGAATGTTCGCCCCGGAACACGGCGATCCGGCACTTTGTCTCGCGCAGGCGCTGGGCTGTGTCGCCGATGGAGAAATGCTGCCAGATCGCGGGATCGAACTTCCAGGTGAAGCCACCCGCCACCTCTTTGAGCGAATGCCGTCCCACCCAGTCCACCAGGTAGAGGTTCTCGCTCGTCTGCGGCGGCATCAGGCGGAAGCGGGCAAGGGCCGCGGCAACGGTGGGATAGACATGGTGGGGCTTGATCACCCGCTGGGCGGGTCCCGTCCCCTGGCGTTCCGGGGGATTGACCGGCGAATCCACGATCACCGTGCCCGCCAGCCGCTCGCCATAGAGCGCGCCGGTGAGGATCGTCACGAACCCGCCGAAGCTGTGACCGACGAGGGTGGGGGGCAGAGTCGGGACGAACATCCCCGCGTCGTCGCAGACCGCGATCTCCTCATGCGCGAAGCGCTCCATGGAATAGAAGTCGCGCCGCCATTCGCTGTCGCCCATGCCGGAAAGATCGAGCGCCGCGACGTTGTAGTCGCGCGCCAGCATCGGGCCGATGAAATCCCACCAATGCGCATGCGCGGCGTTGCCGTGGACGAGCAGAAGCCCCGGCTGCGCACGGTCGCCCCAGCGCGAATAGTGGATGCGCGCGCCGTCCACGTCCACGAAATGGCTTTCGGGCTTTTGCGCAACCGCCTCCCGGAACCAGGCCGGCGATGGGGGCGGCGAACCGGCGAGCGGCGCCAGCGGTCCCTGGTTCTCGTTGATGACGAACATTTCCGTCTTCACGCCCGCCACAGGCGGAACGGGCGGCAGGTCGTCGTCGGCGCTCATGTCCGGGACGCTGGCACGGTCATGCCAGCCACTCAAGCCATGCGCCGTGCGGGTGCGCACGGCCAAGGATGCGCTCGTTCTTCGTGCCGTCGTGATAGTGGCGAAGCGTCAGCCGGTTCTCATTGTGGACGCGGCCCTCGTAGCTCAGCCGCCAGACAGGACGGCGCAGGCCCGCGACGGTCAGGATGTCGCTGAAGGCGGCCTTCATGTCCTGCGAGAATTGGTAGGTGACGTAGCTGTGATAGACGCAGACCGTCTCATTTGGCGGAACGCGCGCCAGCACATCGGGCAGCAGCTCGAGTGCATTGCCGGTGCGGATTTCGGGACGAGCGTCCTGATAGATCGCAAGCGCCGCTTCGAGCCGCGCAAAACGCTCGACCTGCTCGGGCCATACCAGTGCGCGCAGCCAGTCGCGATCGTCCGCATTGGAAAGATCGACGGGATTGCGCTCGAGACCGATGCGGCTTGCGACCTTCGGAGCCGGGCCGAGAGGCGGCCTCTTCTCGCCCCTCAACTCGACGTCGAGTGTCAGGCGTGAACCGGGAACATCGGTGAAGTATTCCTCCGTGCCCAGCCAATAGCGCACGCGATACCGGTCCCAGATCAGGTTGAGGCCGGCGCTCGGGCCGACCTCGATCAGATGCAGCGGCTCGCCTGCCTCCTTCACCAGCGCACGAAACGCGGCGTTCAGCGCGCCGCAGCGGCCGACCTCGTTGGTGTTCGTCACGCGCGACTTGATGAGCGGCAACAATTTTTCGCGATGGCGCGCGCAGAAATCGGCGAATAGCGGAAACGGATCGCCATCCTCAAGACGCATACGGCCATTCAGGTTTGGATAGTATTGGCGCAGTGGATGATCCATCCCGCGCAACAGAAGGAAATGCACCGCCGCGAACAGGACATTCGCATGCGGTTGGCCTTCGCGCACATTGTTCGCAAGCGCCTGAAGTTCCCGATCGTCCGCAATGCCCTCGCTGAAGCGCGCATAGAGCGGACATTGTCCCAGCCGTGCTTCGGTTGCGAAGTACTCCCAATAGCCTAATGCCTTGTCGCTCACCGTAACGCCCTGTTCACCATGTTCGCCAAATAGCGCCTGCGGATATGTCCCGCGCAAGGACAAAGTTTAAATCCGCCTTTACCTGTCGCAAGCGATTATCGCGCTCATATCCCCGAGGAACCGCATGGCGCAGACCATTCTCATTGTCGATGACGATCCCGTGCAGCGTCGCCTGCTCGAAGCCGCCATCACGCGCTCTGGCATGAGCGCGGTGACGGCGCCCGGCGGTGGACCCGCGCTTGATCTCGTCCGCGGTCCGCGCGGCGACCAGATCGCGCTCATGCTTCTCGACCTGCTCATGCCCGATATGGACGGGCTCGAAGTGCTTGCGAAACTGCGCGGCAGTCATCCCGATCTTCCCGTCATCGTACTGACCGCGAAAGGCGGCATCGATTCCGCCGTCGAAGCCATGCGCGCCGGCGCCGACGATTTCCTCGTCAAGCCGGCGAGCCCCGAACGCATCACGGTCTCGATCCGCAACCAGCTCAAGATCGGCGCGTTGTCGGGCGAAGTGACGCGCCTCAAGAAAAAGACCGACAACCGCCTGAGCTTCGAGGACCTCGTCGCCAAATCCGGCGCGATGCGGCAGGTGTTCCGTCTCGGCGAACGTGCCGCGCAATCGAACATCCCGATCCTGATCGAAGGCGAATCCGGCGTCGGCAAGGAACTGATAGCGCGCGCGATCCAGGGCTCGTCCGAACGCTCGGGACGGCCCTTTGTTACCGTCAACTGCGGCGCCATTCCGGAAAACCTGATCGAGTCGATCCTGTTCGGCCACGAGAAGGGCTCGTTCACCGGCGCGACCGACAAACATCTCGGCAAGTTCCAGGAAGCCGATGGCGGCACCCTGTTCCTCGACGAAATCGGCGAACTGCGCATCGATATGCAGGTCAAGCTGCTGCGTGCGCTTCAGGAAGGCGAGGTCGATCCCGTTGGCTCCAAGCGGCCGGTCAAGGTCGATGTCCGCATCATCTCCGCCACCAACCGCGATCTTGCCGAGCTCACACGCGACGGCCAGTTCCGCGAGGATCTGTATTATCGCCTGAACGTCTTCCCGATCGTGATCCCGCCGCTGCGCGGCCGTCACGAAGACATCCCCGCGCTTGCGCGCCACTTCATCGAGCGTTTCGCCGCCGAAGAGCACAAGGCCGTCGCGGGCCTCACGGCCGAAGCCGCCGAACTGCTCGAAAAGTTCGAATGGCCGGGCAATGTGCGCCAGCTCGAGAACACGATCTTCCGCGCCGTCGTTCTTTGCGACGGCTCGTTGCTCGACATCTGCGATTTTCCCCAGATCGCAGCCGCCATGGGTGTCGAAGCAAAAGCCCGCCGGGTGTTCGCCGAGGTTCCGGCAACGGGGTCTTTGCCCGCGCGCCAGAGCATCGCGCAGCACGCCCCCTCGCCCTACGCGCTTACCGCCGTCGATCCCGCGGGCCATATGCGCAAGCTCGAAGAGCTGGAATCGGAAATGATCCGGCTCGCGATCTCGCGCTATGACGGCCACATGTCCGAAGTCGCCCGCCGTCTCGGCATCGGCCGCTCCACGCTTTATCGCAAGCTGAAAGAGCTGGGCCTCGAGGGCGACGAGAGCGAAACTGAAATCCCGCCCGCACGCCAGATAGCGTCCTAACGGCAAGCCGGGCCTGGTTCGGGGCCCAGCTTGCCGCAGAAATCAGATCAACATACCGCCAGACGCTTCGATCCGTTGCGCGTTGACCCAGCGATTGTCGTCCGACAGAAGCGACGCGATCAGCGGGCCGATATCCTCCGCAACGCCGTGACGGCCAAGCGCCGTGAATTCCGAGATCATTTTCTGAATCTGCGGATTGCCGCGCACCATGCCGCCGTTGAAATCCGTCGCGATTGCGCCCGGCGCGACGGTGTTGGCCGTGATCCCCCGCGCACCAAGTTCCTTTGCGAGATAGCGGGTGAAAACTTCGATCCCGCCCTTCATCATCGCGTAAGCCGAGGCGCCTGGCATGGAGAAGCGGGCAAGTCCGCTTGAAACATTGACGATGCGGCCACCGTTTTCAATCAGCGGCAGCATCTTCTGGGTCAGGAAAAAGACGCCCTTCAGATGTACATTGACCATCGCGTCGAACTCGTCCTCGGTGGTGTCGGCGATGCTGTTGTGCAATCCGCTGCCGGCGTTGTTGACCAGATAGTCGAAGGTCGTGCGGCCCCAAATATCGTTGAGACCAGTCTTCAGCGCCGCGGCAAAAGCATCGAAGCTCGCGACGGCAGAGGTATCCAGCTTCAACGCCAGGGCCTTGCGGCCCTCAGCCTCGATAGCTTTCACGACGGCGGCGGCATCGTCGGCCTTTGAATGATAGGTGATGACGGAGTCGACGCCTTTGCGGGCCAGGTGCTCGGCGGTGTTGCGGCCGAGGCCGCGGCTACCGCCGGTGATCAGAGCGATTTTCATGTCCAAACTCCTTGTGGATGCGTGGACGACAACCTAATTATCCCGCAAAATAGAACAACTACCCGATTCTTGGCTTATGAATTCAGAATAGACGAACAATGGATCAGCTGGATTCGATGCGCTTGCTCGTTCGCGTTGTGGAGCGGAAGAGTTTCAGCGCGGCCGCCTCCGATCTTGGAATACCGCGCTCCAGCGCCACCACCGCCATCAAGCAGATGGAGGAACGGCTGGGCGCGCGCCTGCTGCAGCGATCTACGCGGCATGTGGCGCCGACACCGGAAGGCGAAATCTACTATCGCCGCTGCACGGCGATCCTGGCAGAAATCGAGGATGCCGAAGCGGCGCTGACGGCGCGTGAAATACGCGGCCTTCTGCGCATCGACGTGCACGGCCCGATGGCGCGCACGTACATCCTTCCCGAACTGCCCGCATTCCTCGAACGCCATCCTGCGCTGACATTGTTCATCGGCGAGGGCGATCGCTATGTCGATCCCGTGCGCGAGGGCTTCGATTGTATCGTTCGCGGAGGCGAGATTGCCGACAGTGAAATGATCGTGCGCCGGCTTGGTCTGGCGCGGGAAGCGACCCTCGCAAGCCCTTCCTATCTGGCGCGCTGCGGCACGCCACGGAACCTGGACGATCTCAGTCATCACCACATGATCGGCTTCGCCTCGTCACGCACCGGACAGGTGCTGCCGCTCGATTTTACCGTCGGCAACACGCTGCGCACCATGACGCTGCCCTCGCGGATCACGGTGACGAATTCCGAAAGTTATGGCGCTCTCGCGCGCCTCGGCTTCGGGCTGATACAGGCGCCGCGTCACCGCTATGAGGACGATCTGGCGCAGGGCACGCTGGTCGAAGTGCTTCCCGCACATCCACCATCGCCACTTCCCATTTCGGTGCTTTATCCCAAAAGCCGCCAGCTCTCGCCGCGCGTGCGCACGTTCATCGACTGGCTGGTTGAAATCGTGGGAGCGAAATTCTAGCTACGCATTCCGAGCGCACCCAAATAGAGATCGAGGATCGCTTCCTGCTCCTGCCGGTCGGCGGTGTCGAGTTTCCGCAGGCGCACGACCTGGCGCATGATCTTGGTATCGAAGCCCTGTCCCTTGGCCTCGGAATAGACTTCGCGGATGTCGGCGGTCAGCGCGGTGCGCTCTTCCTCCAGCCGCTCTATGCGCTCGATGAAAGAGCGCAGATGTTCCTTGGCGAAGCCCGATTTGGCCATGGTAATCTCCAGACCGTCGCCCTTCGAGGGCCGCTCGCGCGGCCACCTCAGGGTGACGCAATAAACAGAAGCGTCATCCTGAGGCGCGAGCAAAGCGAGCCTCGAAGGACGACGCGGGCGCGGACCCTAGCCTGCGACTTCCACGACGTGCAACGCGGCGCGTGCTTCTAGCTGTGAGTCTTTTGGCTGGCGGCGAATTTCGCCTGCTGTTCCGGCGTTGCTTCCTTCTGATATTTCTTTTTCCATTCCGCCGGTGGCATGCCGTAGACGATCTCGCGCGCCTCGTCCTTGCCGAGCGTGATGCCCTTTTCCGCGGCGGCCTCGCGATACCAGTCGCCCAGGCAATTTCGGCAGAAGCCCGCGAGGTTCATCAGCTCGATGTTCTGAACATCGGTCCTTTCGCGCAGATGCGCGACAAGGCGGCGGAAGGCAGCGGCTTCGAGTTCGGTTCGCGTCTTTTCATCCATGTTGGTTCCTCCTTTGGGCGCCAGCGGCCGGGTGAAGCGGATTTGCGGCTCGCCCATCTCCGCCAGCGCTGTTTCGATGACCGGCGCCAGACGATCCGCAAAGGCTTTTGCGCTCGCCGCGTCGGCGATCAGGTCCTGCCGGATTTCGATCAGGACATGCGGCAACCCATTCATGGTGCCGTGACGATAAAGGCAATCGTTCTCCAGCTCACCCGAATAGGGCTCATTGTCGCCGACGCGAAATCCGGCATGTATCAACGCATCGATCAGCGGGCGCGCGAGCCGTGCGTCGCGATCCCACAGCACGCCAACCTCCCACGGCCGCTCGAACCCTTTCCACAGGGGCGTGAAACTATGCATGGAAATCAGCACGGGGACGGCGCCCCGCGTCATGTAGGCATCGATCTCCTCAGCAATCCTCGCGTGGTAAGGCGCATGAAAGCGGGCGACGCGATCTGCGGCTTCGTTCGCGCCAACGTGGCGATTTCCGGGGATGATGCTGCCGTCGGACAGTTTCATCACCAGCGTCGGATCGTCCTCGCCGCGGTTGAGATCGATCATGAGGCGCGACCATCGCGCGAGGACCGCCGGCGCCTTGAATCGTCTCGCCAGCGCGCGCGTCACCGCTGCGGCCCCGATATCGGAGGCGATGTGGGTGGCCAGCAGGGCGGGGTCCAGCCCGAGGGTTCCGTATTCTGCAGGCAGGCGGTTCGATGCATGGTCGCAGAGAAAGATCAGTCCGGAACCGGATTCTGAGGGTGCGATGAATTCGAAAGGCGGATCGGTCATGGAAAAGCAATAATCGGGCGGCATGTCACAGGCTGCAAGCGTATCGACACAATTCGGATGGCTTATGCGTTGTATTTCGATGGTCCTTCTCGGAATCGCGTTCACCATGCCCGCGTATGCCACCCTGAATGTCTGTAACAAGGCCAAACATGCGGCCAGGATTGCGCTTGGCCGGTTCGACGGGCGGGCGTGGACGAGCGAGGGCTGGTGGACCGTCGCGCCGGGCAAATGCGCGGTGCTGATCAATACCCCTCTGGACGCGCGATACTATTATCTCTACGGCACCGACACCGACTCCGGTGTCTGGGATGGTGGCACCGGCTTCTGCACGGCTGCCCGCAAAAATTTTTCCATCTCCGGACAAGGCGATTGCGCGCGCCGCGGTTATGATCGCAAGCGATTCTTCCGGATCGACACCGGCAACAGCGCCAACCACACCCAGACCCTGCAATGAGACGCCGCCGCAAAACCAAGATCCTCGCCACGCTGGGCCCCGCCTCGTCATCGCCGGAGAGCATCCGCGCGCTGTTCGAGGCCGGTGTCGATGTGTTCCGCATCAATATGAGCCACACCTCACACACGATGCTGGCCCAGATGCGCGCCGACGTGCGCGCGCTGGAGGAGCAGATGGGACGGCCCGTGGGTGTGCTCATCGACCTGCAGGGACCGAAGATCCGGCTCGGTACGATTCCGGGCGGAAGCCGCATGCTGAAGGAAGGCGACCGTGTGCGGCTGGTGCGCAAGGTCGAGTCCGACAACGATATCGATATTCCGATCCCGCACGCCGAAGTCTTCGCGGCGATGAAGCAGAAGCACAGTCTGCTGATCGATGACGGTCGCGTGCGCCTGCGCCTGTTCGGCGTCAAGGACGACACGGCCGAGGCGTTCGTGGAAGTCGGCGGCGAGATCAAGGACCGCAAGGGCGTCAACCTGCCCGACACGCTGCTTCCGGTTCCGGCCATGACCCAGAAGGACCGGAGCGATCTCGATGCCGCCCTCAATCTTGGTGTCGACTGGGTCGCCCTCTCTTTCGTGCAGCGGCCGGAGGATGTGGCAGAGCTCAAGAAGATCGTGGCCGGACGCGCCGGCGTGCTGGCGAAGATCGAAAAGCCCAAGGCGCTAGACTCGCTGCCGGAAATCCTCGAGCTCGCGGATGCGCTGATGGTGGCGCGCGGCGATCTGGGCGTGGAGCTTCCGCTGGAGGCCGTGCCCGGCAAGCAAAAATACATCACGCGCCTGGCGCGCAAGGCCGGCAAGCCCGTCGTCGTCGCGACCCAGATGCTGGAATCGATGATCACCGCCGTCACGCCGACGCGCGCGGAAGTCTCCGACGTCGCGACGGCGGTGTTCGACGGCGCCGATGCCGTGATGCTGTCAGCCGAGACGGCATCGGGCGCGCATCCCGTCGAAGCCGTCGCAATGATGGATCGCATCGCGTTCGCCGTAGAGTCCGATCCGAGTTATCAGGCAATCATCGAATCCCAGCGCTTCGCGCCGGAAGCGACCACCCCCGACGCCATGATGGCGGCGGTGCATGAGGTCACGCAGACCATCCATGCGCGCGCGATCGTCTGTTGGACCGGATCGGGCTCGACCGCTTTGCGCGCCGCGCGCGAACGTTCCGAAGCGCCCATCGTGGTCCTCACCCCGAACATTACCACGGCGCGCCGGATGTCGCTGGTCTGGGGACTGCACAGCGTGCACACCGAAGACGCCCACGACATGGACGATGTGGTGGACCGCGCATCGCGCATCGCATTCCAGGAAGGTTTTGCCAAGCCGGGCGATCGGGTCGTCATCACCGCCGGCGTGCCGCTCGGAACGCCGGGCGCCACCAACATGCTGCGCGTGGCCTTCGTGGGCCAGCCGAAGGACGGTTAGATACCCTGTCCCTCGACGTCGCGCGCAAGCGCGCGGAGATGGCGTGCGGCGCCTTCAAGCTGGGGATCGAGCGCGAGCGCGCGCCGGTACATCCTCAGCGCGCCGGCCTTGTTGCCATAGGATTCGAGCAGATCGCCCAATTGGCTCATCGCCGCGAACTGGCGCGGATTGAGCGCGATCGTTTTCTGCAGCGAGAGCATCGCGCCCTCGTCGTCGTCCTGCGACGCCTGGAGCTGCGCGCGCTCGTGCCAGCCTTCGGCGAAATTGGGCGCGATCTCGGTCACCGACTCGAACAGCTTCTTCGCCGTGTCCTCATCGCCACCGCCAAGCGCCGCTGCGCCGCGCGTCATCAGGAGATCGGCGGTCGGGCTGCCAGACTGCACGAAAATAGCGAAGATCTGGTCCTCGATCGGCTTGGCTTCCTCAGCAGACTCCGCCTTCTGAAGCTGCGCGAAGAGCGTGTCGAGCGTCGGTTTCGGCGGCGCATGCGGTTTCTTGGCCGCCAAGGCAAAAGCCGGCAGAAGCAGCATAAGAAGAGCGGCGATCAAGCGCATCGGGCGATCCTATTCCGGCCGCCGTTGCGATTCCAGAAATGCAGGTGTCGCACCGCCCTCTGCCCAGTCGATCAGTTCCGCCAGATGGACGACCGGCGGCGCATCCGGGCCTGTCAAATGATGTAGACACCCGATATTGGCCGTCGCGATCACGTCGGGTTTCAGCGCCGCAATGTTGGCAAGCTTACGCTCGCGTAACTGGCCTGCGATCTCAGGTTGGAGGATGGAATAGCTCCCCGCCGATCCGCAGCAGAGATGGCCTTCGGGGATGTCCAGGACGTCGAACCCACTGTCTGCGAGCAATTTCCGGCCAGCATCGGCGAGTTTGAGGCCGTTCTGGAGCGAGCATGGCGCCTGCCAGGCGACCCGCAGGCGGCGGGGCGGCGCTGCGGATTGCGCCGCCGCCAGTTCCAGAAAATCCCGCGCCTTGGCCGCGAACGCCGCCGCACGCGGCTGCCAGACCGGATCCCCCGCGAACACATGCTCGAGGTCTTTGAGATAGGCCGAGCAGCCGGTCGCGGTAATGAGAACGGCTTCACAATCTTTTGCCTGTTCGAATGCCTCGATGGCACGGCGGGCCCACGCCTTCGCATCCTCACTGCGGCCGAGATGGTGAACGAGCGACCCGCAACAACCCGCACCGGCGAGCGGCACGAGCGCGATCCCGCGCCGTGCGAGCACGCGTGCGACGGCTTCGTCGATCTCCGGCGCGAGCACGGACTGTGCGCAGCCCGGCATGATGGCCACGCGGCGAGTCATCGCTCGCACGTGCGTTAACGATGCGGTGCCCCTTCGATGCTTTGGCCTCGTGCTCATGCGCGCCATGGCGCCAAGCCGTCCCGGCAGCAATCTGCCGAGCGGCGCGAATGTAAGGCTCAGACGCATCAATCCGGGACGCGGCAGCACTTTCGCAATCAGCCAGCGCAGCAACCGATCGCCCATGGCCCTTCGGTAGCGTGTCTGGATATGGATGCGCGACGTGTCGACAAGCCGCGCGTAATCGACGCTCGACGGACAGGCGCTGCGGCAGGCGAGGCACGAGAGACAGCGATCGACGTGCAGCACCGTCTCGGGCGACGGTGTCGCATTCTCCTCGAGCATCTGCTGCATCATCACGATACGCCCGCGCGGCCCATCGCGTTCGTCGCCCAGCAGCACATAGGTCGGGCACGTCGCGGTGCAGATGCCGCAATGCACGCAGGCGCGCAGATTTTCCTCCACGGCCGCCAGATGCGGATTGGTCAGTTGCGAAGGCGAGAAATGCGTGCGCATCAGATGTCTTTGTACATCCGGCCGGGATTGAAAATGCCGAGAGGATCGAACGCCGCCTTCACTGCGCGGGTAAGTGCGGCACGCGCAGGCTCCTCGGGTGGGAAAACCTGCGCGCGCTTGCGCGTCTCCGCAGAGGCGCGCACTAGCGTTGCGGAGCCTTGGCTCCACGCAAGTGAAGGACGCGGATCGACGCCTGGCGTCGTTTTCATCCAGTGCAGCCCACCCGCCCAATCGCCGAGCGAAGACGGACAGCCCTGCGCAAAGGCCTGAGGCATTGTCACGCGCCAGACATCTTCGAGGCCATCCGCCAAATTTTCGCCTGAACCAATAACGCGTATTGCCGCCTCATCCCCGGGCAAGAGCTCATGCGGCGCCGCGCAGAGCTGAAGCAGCCTTGACTTTTCATCCAGGTCCGCCTGAGCACCCTCGAGACGAATATGCACGCTGCCAAGAGAGATATTTTTCACGATTTCGGATGGTCCGCCTTTCTGATAGCAAAGCGCAGTCGCCGCGACCGGGCTTGACCATGCTCGCCTTAGCATCGCGTAACCCTCGACTGCGCCAATTCTGTGGACGGAAAAAAACTCGCATCTCTCGCCCAGAGGGAAAACACGAAAAGTGAGCTCCGTCAGCGCCCCTAGGGTGCCCATCGCGCCACACATCAGCTTGGGCAGATCGAAGCCGGTGACGTTTTTCACCACCTTGCCGCCGGCCTTGTAGGCCTCGCCAAAACCGTTCACTGCGCGATAACCAAGCAGTTGGTCGCGCGCACGTCCGTAGCGCACCGCCGCCGGTCCGCACACGTCTGCGGAGATCGCGCCGCCTATCGTTCCCGAATTCGCCCTCGCACCGAGCAACGGTCCCCAGTCGCCGGGATCGAAGCCCAGGCGCTGGCCGTTCGCGGCGAGTAGTTCGTTGATCTCGGTGACCGGGGTCCCGGGAAGCACGGTCAGCAGAAGCTCTTCTGGCTCGTAAGTCACAATTCCGCGCAGGCCCGAGACGTCGAGGATGTCATCGCAGTGCGTGGGCCGGCCAAACGCGCGCTTGGTGCCTGCACCCACGATCTCGAGCGTGCGCCGGCTCTCGCGCGCGTCGCGCACGGCCTCGACCACCTCTGCTTCATTCGTGACGACCATCTAAAAGCGCGGCAGGTTGGCGAACGGTATGCGGCCGCTCTTCACATGCATGTGGCCCTGCTCGACGCAGGCCGAGAGTGTCGGGAAGACCTTGCCGGGGTTGAGCAGGCCCGCACCGTCGAATGCGCATTTGAGGCGCTGCTGCTGGGCAAGATCGCTGTCGGAGAACATTATGGGCATCAGGTCGCGCTTCTCGACGCCGACACCATGCTCGCCGGTGAGCACGCCGCCGACCTCGACGCAGAGCTTGAGGATATCCGCGCCGAAGCCTTCCGCGCGCTCGAGCTCGCCCGGCTTCATCACATCGAAAATGATGAGCGGATGCAGATTGCCGTCGCCGGCGTGAAAGACGTTGCAGAAGCCGAGCTGGTATTGCTCGGACATCTCCGCCATGCGCGCGAGGACGAAGGGCAGCATGCGGCGTGGGATCGTGCCGTCCATGCAGAGCATGTCGGGCGCCAGCCGCCCCATCGCCGGGAACGCCGCCTTGCGCCCGGCCCACAGCCGTGTGCGTTCGGCTTCATCGGTCGCCTCGCGCACCTCGGCGCCGCAATTGCGTGCGATGGCAGCCATGCGCGCAATGGCGTCGTCGACTTCGGCCTGGATGCCATCGGCATCGATGAGGAGCATGCCCTCGGCGCCGCGCGGATAGCCCGGCGCACTGTACGCCTCGACGGCTTCGATGCAGCGCCGGTCCATGAATTCCATCGCGGCCGGAACGATGCCGCCGGCGATGATGTCGGCGACGCACTGTCCAGCAGCCGGTACGGATTTGAACGCCGCAAGCAAGGTGCGGGTCACGGGCGGCTTGGGGAGGATGCGAACCGTCGCTTCCGTCACGATGCCGAGCAGCCCTTCAGAACCGGCGACGATGCCCAGCAGATCGAATCCTCCTGCACTTCCGCCTTTGCCGCCGAGGCGCACGAAATTCCCGTCGATCGTCACAAACTCGACGCCGAGCAGATTGTTGGTCGTCAGCCCGTATTTCAGGCAATGCAGTCCGCCGGAATTTTCCGCGACATTGCCGCCAATGGTGCAGGCGATCTGGCTCGATGGATCGGGCGCGTAATAAAAGCCCTGGCCTTCGACCGCGCGCGTGATCGCGAGATTGGTCACGCCGGGCTCCGCCACGACGCAGCGATTCTCGAAATCGATCTCAAGGATCCGGTTCATGCGCGACAGTCCCAGCAGAATCCCGTCTGCCCGCGGCAACGCGCCGCCGGAGAGCGAGGTGCCCGCGCCACGCGGCACGATGGGAACGGCGTTGTCGCTGGCGAACTTCAGGACGGCCGCGACCTGTTCCTTCGTACGGGGGAGGACGCAGACAAGCGCCGCCTGCCGCCGCGCCGTCAGCGCGTCGCCATCGAATGCCGCGAGGCCAGCGCGGTCCGAAACCACGCCGTCGGGCACAAGCGCCTTCAGCCCGGCCACGATCTCCGTGCGGCGGGCGAGGATGGCAGGATCGGGAGGAGCGAGTTCCATGCCGCTTGCACCATCTTCAACCCTCCCCTTGAGGGAGGGTCGAAATCTTCTTGAACGACAGTGAGAGAAGATTTCGGGGAGGGGTCAAGCCGATGACATACACGACCCCTCCCCGAAATTTGCTCGCGCAAATTTCGACCCTCCCTCAAGGGGAGGGTGGAGGTGGGTGCGCAATATCGAAAATCAGCCCTGACGCGCCTTGAAGCGGGGGTTCTTCTTGTTGATGACGTAGGTGCGGCCGCGGCGGCGGATGACGCGACAGTCCTTGTCGCGCTTCTTGAGCGATTTGAGCGAGTTACGGATTTTCATGGGCCAAGCCTGTATTTGGCCCAACGGGCCTCAAAAAGAGGCGCGGAACCTAGTGGCCGGGTTTTTCCCTGTCAACCGGCGATTTCCGCCACAAATCGGCCGGTCCGGGCATGCTAGAAAGCCTTGGATTTCGGGGATTCGCCATGGGCTTCAACTGGAATGCGGCGGCAAGACCGGTTCTGGCCATGCTGGCCCTGACGGTCTGCGCCTGCACGAGCCCCGCGCCGGAGGCGGTAGCCCATACCCGCCGGCCCCATACCGAGGCGCCGAAACCGCCCTCGCCCCAGGACATCAAGTTCGCCGCTTTCATCCGGGACTTCCGCGACACCGCCCACGATGCCGGCATCCACCACGCGACCTACGACGCCGCGATGGCGCATGTCACCCGCAAGCAGCGCATCGAGGACCTGAACCTCGCCCAGCCGGAATTCACCCTGCCGGTGTGGATCTATCTGGACCGCGCCGTGTCCGACCGGCGTATCGCGAACGGCCAGCAGGCGCTCGCGGCCAATGCGCAGATGCTCGCGAGCGTCGAGGCGAAATACGGCGTGCCGAAAGAATTTCTGGTTTCGATCTGGGGGAACGAAAGCGACTACGGCCGCGGCAGCGAGCCGTTCAACATGTTCGATGCATTGGCGACGCTCGCCTATGACGGCCCGCGCATGGACTATGCGCGGCGCGAGTTGATCGCGGCGCTCAAAATCATGCAGCAGCAGAACTTCGCGGCCGAGCGGATGACATCGTCCTGGGCGGGCGCCTTCGGACAGACACAGTTCGTGCCGTCGACATTCCTGGCGCACGCGGCCGATGGCGACGGCGACGGCGTGATCGATCTCTGGCATTCTTCCGCCGATGCGCTCGCCTCGGCAGCGGCGGTGCTCGCCGACGCCGGATGGCAGCGCGGACAGCGCTGGGGCACCGAAGTTGTATTACCGAAGGACTTCCCATACGAGCAGGCCGATATCGATACCGTGAAGCCGATCGCGGAGTGGCGGAGGTTGGGCGTAAGAACCGCCAGCGGCGCGGCACTTCCGTCCGCACCCGAAAGCGGCGCAATCTATCTTCCTGCCGGCGCGCGCGGACCGGCGTTCCTCGTCTTCGACAATTTCAAGGTGATCCTGAAGTACAACAACGCGGCGTCTTACGCGCTGGCGGTCTGCACATTGGCAGGGCGCATTCGCGGCGACGCGCCGATCCTGGCCTCATGGCCGCGCGACGAGCATCCGTTGAACCGCGACGAACGGATCGCATTCCAGACCGCGCTCGCAAAACTCGGCTACGACATCGGCACCGTCGATGGCGTGCTGGGACGAAAAGCACGCGCCGCGACACGCGACTTCCAGCAGAAGCATGGAATACCGCCCGACGGTTTTCCTACCGAAGACCTCCTCACCCGCGTTGCTACCGAAGCGCAGGGGAGCGCGCAGTGAGATAGCGGCACGCGTGCTGTCGTCGAAGAAGCCTCTCGGCTATACTGGCTGAACCTAAGAGGGAACTGTCATGGTCACGAAGAACGCGTATCGCAATTTGGTTCTCGCCTGTGCAAGCCTGCCCCTGTTCGCGCTCGCCACGGCGCTTCCGGCCCAGGCCGATTTCTGTCTTCAGCTGAACGGCGGGCCTTTCAGCGGCGACCTCGGCTTCTTCCGCTTCAAGGGCAGCATGCCAACCACTGCTGGGAGAATCATGACACTGAAAGGGCGCGTCGCGGGCTTGGACCCGGTGTTCGGGACCGCCACGGTGGCGACGGACGGCACCTATGTCGAACTCGGCGCGACCTTCTTCGCCGACGCCGATCAAGGCCAGATCGACGTCACGTTCTTCCCCCCAAACTCGGCACGCGGCAGCGGCTATGGCGACTACGGCCAGTACGGCACGGGTGCGAGCTTCGACGCCAGCGTCGTCGCCTGCAGCCTCGAACCCGAACGCAAGATGCGGCCAAAACAGCGGCGCTAGGCATCGGCATCCAGGTTTCGGCGGCGTCGGCTCCCGGATGTTCGACTGAGGACGTGTCGGAACTGCTCCGGTTGTGCTATAGTTGATTTTCCTTGCTGCATGACCGGGAGCGCCGTTCCGGTGCGCTCCAGAAAGGACATCTGCAATGTCCAACCCATGCCATGACGATTTCCGGCGACCGTTAAACGCGGTCGTGCGCACCTGCACACCTGTCCTCGCGATGGCACTGTGTTTTCTTGCACCTTGCCCGCCCGCTGTGGCCGCCGGAAAGCTCGTCAAGATCAGCATTCCGGGTTCGTCCGAAACGGTGGCGTATGGCATCAACGATGCGGGATCGATCACCGGCGCTTATGGCGGTGATTTGGGACCGATGAACGGATTTATTCGTACGGCCGATGGAACCGTCACAACGTTCAATCCTCCGGGATCGTCGGTGACCTATGGCTACTGCATCAACAATACAGGTGTGGTCGCCGGAACGTGGTTCGGTCCCCAGGGAATGCCAGGCCACGGCTTCCTGCGTGCGGCCGACGGAGCGTTCACCAGCTTCGATCCCGACGGATCGATCGATACCGAACCGTATGCCATCAGCGATAGCGGCGCACTGGCGGGCTCTTATGAAGACGCAAACTACATCTGGCATGGATTTGCGCGCAGTGCCGACGGCACACTCACCACGTTCGACCCGAAGGGATCGACCGGAACGGAGCCGCTTGGAATAAATGCCGCGGGTACCATCAGCGGGTACTTCAAGGATCAGGACGGCGCGTATCGCGCCTTCATTCGCGCGGCGGACCGCTCCATAACCCGGTTCCGGGTCTCGGGATCGCCGACGCTCGTGTGGCGTATCAACAACAGCGGTACGGTTGTCGGATCCTATATCGACACGAACGAAATGAACCATGGATTCCTGCGCGCGGCTGACGGCACCATCACGCGCTTCGACATTGCAGAGGATGTCTCTACCGAGCCCAATGTCATCAATGACGAGGGCGTGATCGCGGGCGGCTACATGGACAGCAAGGGCATCCGGCGCGGCTTCGTGCGCAGGCCGAATGGCACGATCAAGACGTTCCACGTCGGAGACACGAGCGAAACCCAGACCTACGCCATCAACACGCATGGTGAGGTCGCCGGCTTGTACTTCGTCGGCGCACGCACCATCCACGCCTTCCTGTTCAATCCGTAGACCTTTCGGAATCAGGCATTCGGCATCTGGGATTCCGCGGCTTCTTCGATCTGCTCGGCTTCGGGGGCGGCGAGACCGGCGTTCTTCAGGTGCGGCGAGAGCAGCGCATAGAGATAGCAGGCGAGCATCAGCGCGCCGCCGAAGATGTAAGGTGCGCTGGGCGAGATACGATAGAGCCCGGTTGCGATCATCGGGCCGAAGATGAACCCGGCACCCGAAGTCGCGCCTGTCAGCCCTGCGATCGCACCCTGCTCGTGCGGATCGACCGCGAGCGAGGCCGCAGCGGCATAGCCCGGCCGCACCATGCCGAAGCCGAGGCCGTTGATCATCAGCGCGAAGACGAGCGGACCGAACTGCCGCCCAATAGAAAACAACGCGAACGACAGGATGCAGATGACGCCGCCCCAGCGCATCAGCGTGCGCGCCGAGAGATTGAACCGTTGCACGACCACGAGCTGGGCGAAGATCGCGGCCGCCGCGCCTGCCATCATGCCGATGCCGGTATATTGCGGCGCCTGCTTCGCCGAATAGTGCAGCACGTCGATGAAGAGATAGCCGATGGTCTGGATCGGCACCGCGCCTGCTGTCGAGATCCCGATACCGAAAACAATGAAGGGCCAGATGCGCCGGTCGTGCCATTTGAGCCGCTTTCTCTGCGCAGCGTGGATATGCGGCGCGGTCGTCTCGGGCAGGAAACGCCAGATCGCCGCCGCGCTTGCGAACGCCACCAGCGCCACGAAATAAAACGGCGCGAACAGTCCGAACACCACGAGCGCGGAGCCGATGCCAGGGCCGATGGTTGTGCCGAGCCCGAACGCCGCATTCAGCGTGGCGACGCCGGAGGTACGCTCGGCCCGCGTCGTGCGGTCGGCGATATAGGCCTGCGCCGATGGCGACGTGCCCGAGCCAAAGATGCCGTAGAGCGACCGCGCCGCGATCATCAGGGGATAGGCGATGGCGACGGCCAGGATTCCGTGCAGGCCGAGATCGGCGATGCCGGCGAACGATGCGAACGAAATCCCGAACGCGATCAGCCCGAGCAGCATGATCGGCTTGCGCCCCCATCTGTCGCTCTTACGGCCCCAATAGCCGCTCGAGAACAGCCAGATCGTGGCCGAGACGACGAACGGCAGCGAGCCCTGAAATTCGCTCAAGCCCAGCCGGCGCACCAGCGAGGGCAGGATCGCGAACATCACCGACTGGCCTGCGCCCATGCAGATGAGGCTGACGAACAGGATCGCGAGCGCGCGGTTGCGCTCCTCCGGCGTCGTCGTGTGCAGGAATGGCGGCTCGTCGCGCGTGAGGTGCTGATCAGTCATGGACGAGCGAAACCACCCCAAAGCGTCATCGACGTCAAGCCGCCGCAAAAAAGAAGAGAGGACTCACGCGGAGGCGCGGAGACGCGGAGTCAGAGTGGTGCTTGCCCACACTGTCGCTTCAGCAAATCCTGGCGCGCAAAGCGCGCCGAAGAGCTTATCCAGGCATGCGGTCCGATCCTCCGCGAACTCCGCGCCTCCGCGTGCGAATCTTCCCTTGCTGATGGTGTCAGGAATGCATTCGCTTGAAGCGGATCTCGGAGGTGTCGCTGCGGCCTTGCGCATCGACGACCGTCACATGCGCGATGCCTTCGCCTGACGGTGCGTAAAGCGCGGGCTGGAAGCGGTCGAATGAGCCCACCAGCGTGCCGTTCACGAGCCATGTAAGTGGTGCGCGGCCGCCATCCGCTTTCAGCACGATGGTCTTGTCCTTCGCATTCGCCTCCGGCAGCGGCACGGTCGCACCATTGGGCGGGAATGCGATCGATGGCGGTGGGACGACGATAGCAGCAGCAGGCTTGGGCTCGGTCTCGCGCGAGAAGACGCGAAGCTGCGGCGGCAATTGGTCGTTGGTCGTGACCATGATCGCGCCCGCAGGAACCGGGGGCGCCGCGCGTTTGTCGGGCGGGAGAAGATCGAACACCTTGAGCAGGATCGGCGCTGCATTCTCGCGCCCGATATGGCCGGGGCGCGGCGTGCCGTCGGCGCGGCCGACCCACACGCCGACCGTATAGTCGTTCGAGAATCCGGCCGACCACGCGTCGCGGAAGCCATAGGACGTGCCGGTCTTGAAGCCGATGGTGCGCTTCCGGTCGAGCCCCTGCCCCATCGCCCAACCCTCGGGCAGCGCCACGCCGTCGAGGATATCGCGCAGATAATACGACGCGACCGCGCCGAACAGACGATGCTTCGGCGCCTCCGGCGCATCAGCGAGCGTGCGCAGCGCCCGCACCTGGTCGCCTTCCGCGATGCCCGCATAGAGCATTGTGATGTCGTTGAGCGAGATGCCCAACCCGCCGAGCGCCACCGGCAGGCTCGGTGCATCGTTGTGCGTTGGGAAGGCGAGATGCGCCCCGGCATTCTGCAGCGTGAGCGTGAAGGCGAGCGGGCCGACGCGGTCGAGCACCGTCACCGCCGGCACGTTGAGCGACATGCGCAGCGCATCGCGTGCGGTGATCTCGCCCTGAAAGCCGCCGTCGAAATCGCGCGGCGCATAGTCGCCGAAATTGGCGGGGGCATCCTCCATGCGCGAGAGTGGATGCAGAATGAGATCGTCGAAGGCGAGGCCGTAGATGAAAGGCTTGAGCGCGGAACCCGGCGAGCGTGCGCGGCGCGCGAGATCGATCTGCCCGGCGCTACCCCAGTAATTCGTGCCGCCGACATAGGCCAGCACGTTGCGTGTCCGGTTCTCCACCGCGACGATGGCGAGCGTTGCGCCGTCGTCGAAATAACCTGCTTCCTGCGCGGCCATCCGCTCGACCGCCCCCTGCAGCGAAGCATCGAGCGTGGTGACGATCCGGTACGATGCGTTCCGCGCCACCAGCCTGTCGGCAAGATGCGGCGCCACGAGCGGCATGGGCTGGCGCGCGAACGGCACGCCTTCCTGCATCGCGAGCCCAGCATCGGCGGCAGTGACGACGTGCTCGTCCACCATGCGGCGCAGGACCTTGTCGCGTCCCTTGAGCGCGCGGACGGCGTGACGGTCGGGGCGCTGTTTCACAGGAGATTGCGGCAAGGCGACGAGGAGTGCGGCCTGCGCGAGATCGATCTGGCTGGGCTCCTTGCCGAAATAGGACAGCGAGGCCGCGCGCACGCCCTCGAGGTTGCCGCCAAACGGCGCGAGCGTGAGATAGAGCGAGAGGATTTCCTCTTTCGAATAGCGCTCTTCGAGCTGCTCCGCGCGGATCATCTGGACGAGCTTTGCGCCGATCCCGCGCGGCCGCGGCTCCAGTAGACGCGCGACCTGCATGGTGAGTGTCGAGCCGCCCGAGACGACGTGACCGGCGTTCGCGTATTGCAGCGCCGCGCGCCCCATCGCCAGCGGATCGACGCCGTGATGGTCATCGAAGCGGCGGTCTTCGTAGGCTTTCAACAGCGCGAGATAACGCGGGCTGACGTCGCGAACGGTCGTTTTGATGCGCCAGTAGCCGTCTTTCGTCAGATAGGCGCGTAGCAGCACGCCGTTCCGGTCCACCACCTCCGGCGACAGGTTCTTGGCCCGCGTCATGTCCGGCGGATTGGCAACATCCGCCGCCGCCACAGCGCAGACGAGGCCGAAGAGCGTGAAGGCGATGGTGACGAGACGTGGTCGCTTTATTCGTCCCCCGTTTACGGGGGAGGTGCCGAGCGCAGCGAGGCGGAGGGGGCCCCCCTCCGCCTGCGCCGCTTCGCGACGCATCCACCTCCCCCGTAAACGTGGGAGGAAAATGAAGAAGCGCTTCATTTCCTACGGCTTCACCGTCACGCTCCCAATACTCGTGCGGGCGATCACGCCGGGGGCGTACATGTCTTCGACCACGGCGGCCGGCATCACGAAGGTGCCCGTCGTCGTGGCGCGCGCTATATAGGCGATGCGGAAATTGGGCTGCGGTTCGGGCTTCTTGGGGTCGCTCGAATGGTATTCCGAGCCGATGCCGAACGCGCCGACGTAACGGTCGTCCCGCTTGTCGGTCATCGACATCTCGTTGAGCGAGCCGCCGACCGGATAGGACTTGCCGTCGTCACCCGAGAGCGTCTGCTCGATCTCGAGCCCCGCCGGCAACAGATCGATCGCACCCATCTGGTGATAGTAGTTGTTCGGCATCTGGCCGTTCAGCACCACGATCACGCGGTCGTTCTGATGCAGGTTCGAAAGATCGGCCGGCGTGCCGCTCATCGTCCACACACTCTTGGTGAGCGTCAGGCCGTTCGCCTCCTCCGTCAGCGGCTGCGACGGCGTGCCCTGCACCGAGGTCGTGCGCCACACGCTCGCATCGCCCTTGTTGAGGAAGGTGATGCCGGCATTGAGCTGCGCCAGCGAGGGCGACAGCCGGATGGCACCATCGCGCGGCATCGCAGCCTTGCCGTTCACCAGGATGTTGAGCGGCGTCTTCTGACGCGTGAGCTCATAGGCCGCGCGCAACATCCAGGCCTTTTCCTGCGTGGTCGTGGCGTTCAGGCGCATATCGACCGAGTCGCCCTTCTGCAGCAGCGCAGGCAGCAACTGCGCCTGATTGCTTTCCGCCGCGAGCGCCGTTGTGCCTGCCAGATCGCGCAGAAGCGAGCCGTAATCGTCGGTCGTGTATTTCGATGGATCGGCCGAAAGCACGATCTCTCGCGCGCGGTTGAAGCCGACATTGGCGCGCGAACGGTCGCCTACTTCAGCCGCAGCGGCACCCGTCAGCGCAGGCGCGATGGCGGTCTTCATGTCGGGCCCCTTCGTATCGCTGAAATAGCGCAGGTCCGAGATGTTCACCTGGCCCATCCGCGCCAGCACGTAGAACGCATAGGCGCGGGTATTGTCGTCCGCCGAATCCGACGAGGCGGTCTGTTTCAGCCAGCTCGCACCACGTTTCAGCGCATCGTTGGCGACGACGTAGCCTTTCTGCTTGGCCTGATAGAGGAAATCGAGCGCGAACACGCTGATCCACGGTTCGGCATCGCTGCCGGGCGCCCACATGCCGAAATTGCCGGCATAGTTCTGCATGTCGAGCACGGCGTCGACCGCCTCCTGCTCACGCTGGTGCAGCGCCTGATCGCGCGGAAGCCCCGCAAGATCGGAGAGATCGTTGAAGAACAGCAGTGGCATCGCGCGGCTCGTCGTCTGCTCGATGCAGCCATAGGGATATTTGTCGAGCCATTTCAGCAAGCCCGGCACGTTGTTGTAGCCATGGGCCGACGACACCGTCAGCGCCACGTTCTGGGTGCCGGGATAGATGTCGGCAACGAGCCCGCGATTGGCCGTATAGCTCTCGTTCGCTGCGAAGGGCTGGATGTCATCGCGCGCGATGTCGAGCTGAGGCGCGCGCGACTGGATCTGCCAGGAATGCGTCACGCTGAAACCGCCGGGACCTTTCAGATTGAGGGCGACATTGGAAATGCCGATACCGTTGGCTCCAAATGCGACCGGCACGAGAACCCGCTGTCCCACTTTCAGCGTCTGCTTCACAACCGTCGCGCCGCGATCGCCAAGCACGACCGGCGCGCTCGCGGTAACGGTCGCGGTGTATTCGCCCGCAGCACCTTCGACATTGTTGATGTTGAGGGCCGCGAGTGCGTGATCGCCGGGCGCCAGGAAGCGCGGCAGCACGATGTCCGCCACCACCGGATCGCGCACGGTCAGCGGACGGTCGGCATGGCCGAGCTTCTCCTTGCTCACGGCCACGACCATCAGGCGGAGCTCGCCGTTGAAGTCCGGCACGTCGAGCGGCACGTTGGCGATACCGCCGGCGCCGATCTTCACGAGACCCGAGAACAGCGCGACGGTTTTGGTCGGCACCACGCTCAGAGAACGTCCGCCGAAACTGTCACCGCCTTCGCGCATCGAGCCGATGGGCCCCTTCTCCGCCTTGATCAGCCGCCCGTAGTCGTCGCGCATGCCGACGCCGAGGCGGCGCTTGCCGAAATAGTAATCGTTCGGATCGGGCGATTTGAAATCGGTGAGCTGCAGGATGCCTTCGTCGACGGCGGCAAGCGTCAGCCACGCATCCTCGCCATCACTTAGACCCTTCACCGTAACCGGGATGGTGATCTTCTGGCGCGGCGTGATCTTCGCCGGCCCCCCGATCAGCGTGGTCAAGGTGCGCGGCGAATTGTCGACGCCGAGCCACACAAGCCCGATGGAACGCACCGGCTCACGGCCGGTCGAGTCTTTGAGCGGTTTGTAATCCGTGACCAGCACATAAGCGCCCGGGCCCCAATCCGCCGAGACCGGGATGTTCACTTCGGTCCCACCAGCCGGTGCGTCGATAAGCTGCGAGGAGAACACGCGGTCACCCGCGACGACCACAAGCGCCTTGCCGTTGGACGTCGGCTTGATGTTCACGCGCGCCGTTTCACCGGCGCGATAGGACGCCTTGTCCGCCGCGACCGGAATGCGGTCGGGCCTGTCGCCGGAGGCGCTCGCCGCCCAGCCGGAATAGAAGCGATAGGAACTCGCCGCGCCCGTCTTCGGATCGGTGATCGTGAGCCGGTAGCTGCCCCATGGCAGGGACTGGGCGAGCTTCGGCGGCGCACCGCTTGCACCAATGGACATCGTGCTCGACGTCACCAGCCGGTCACGCGTGACGGACTGATACTTCCATTGTCCGTTGTCCTGGAACCATTGATAGCTCGTGTCCTCGCGCACCCAGGAATAGGTGAGGCCGGACAGCGCAATGCGCTTGCCCAAGCCGTTGACGGCAATGGCTTCGAAGGTCGCGGGCGCATTCTCCGCGACCGAATAGCCGTCGAATTTCGGCATGATGCCGATGAATTCGTCGCGCGTGCGCACGGGTACCTCGACCGTCTTGTTGGTCGTGCGGCCGCCGGGCTCGTGGATCGCGATCTTCATCATCGCCTTAAGCGGCAGCGTCGTCTCCGCCAGATCGCCGACAGACGCGACCGCTTCCGTCACACCCGCGGCGTCGGTCGCAGGCACCGTCATGGTGATGCTGACATCGGAGAAGGTGTCGTCGACGCGGCCGAACTGCCAGCCGGACCAGTCGGCGAAGGGTGCGCTGTCGCTGACGATGCGCGCCTCACCCTCGCCGGTAAGCCCGCTCGCCGGTGCGCCATAGAGGAAGCGGCTCTCGACCTTCACTTTGATGTCACTGTTGGGATGGCCGACCGGCGTTTCCGGCGTGAGCGTGATCTTGAGCTTTTGCGGCACAAAATCCTGGACATCGAACTGCACGCGGCCGACCGGCTGTGCCTTCGGGCTGGTGTCGACATAAGCCGCGATCTGCCAGCGTCCGTGCGGCGCAGTGTGGCTGAGCGGAAGCGTCCAAGTTGCAGCACCCGCGACCAACGATGCGCCGGCTACCGTCGTTCGTTTGACTTCAAGCCCATCTGGCCGCGTGGCCACCAGCGTCAGCGGCGCGGTCAGTGCGGCTCCAACGCGGTCGCGCAGCATTGCAGTGAGCTGAACGGACTCACCGGGGCGATAAACGCCACGTTCGGTGTAAAGGAAGGCATCCATAGGCCCAGGCGTTTCGCGTCCCGCGACGCCGCGGTCCGTGAGGTCGAAGGCCGGGCGGCGAAGATCGAGAAAGCTGAAATCCTGATCGGCGCCATACGCCATCACGACCACCGGCTCCTCGCCGCCCGTCGCGTTCATTAGACCCGCTTCGAAATCGGCACGGCCGGTCTTGTCGGTGGTGACAGTCGCAAGCTCGTTGTTGTCGCGCGCGACGAGCGCGAGCTTCACATTGGCGAGCGGGGCCGCGCTGGCATAGGAACGTGCGAAGACGGTCAACCCGTTTGCACCCTGGAAGGTGGTAAGTGCGATGTCGGAATCGATCACCCATTGGGTCGCGATGTCGGCGCTGTCGTAATAGCTGTCCGCGTCGGTCTTCTTGGCCGCATCCATCGCGAGCAGCACATAGGCGCCAGGTTTGCGGTCCTTCAGGATCTGGTTGATCGGGATCAGAGTTACGACGGAATCGTTCTTGACGACCTTCACATCCATCGTGCCGGACCAGACGAGCTTGCCCTGGCTGGTCTCGAGGTCGGTGTCGTTCCAGTTATAGAGCGACGTCTGGTCGACCACGCCGCTTTCGATCTGCGACAGCAGCCGGTCGCCGACGCGGATCAGCTTCACGCGAAGTTTCGAAATGTTGACGGTCGTGACCGGAACGCCTTCCGCGTTCTCGCGCGGCAGGATGATCCCACCGGAAAAACGCACGATCGACGGCTTGTCGCGCAGCTCGACCGGGACAGTCTCTTCCTCGATCAGCTTGTCGCCAGCGGCATCGGGCAGGCCCTTCTTCAGCGTGACGTTATAGGTGGTGTTGAAATCGAGGCCCGACAGGCAAAGCCGCGTGTCGACAACATGCGTGGCGACACGGATCTGCGGGTCGATGGAGATGTAGTCTTCGTAGTGCGTCTTGCCCGAACCATCGAGGTCGGCGGTGAACACGAGGCAGGCTTCGGCCTGTGGCTTTGTGGTGTCGACTTCGACGCGGCGGAAGACGAACTCGCCGCCCTGTGCAAGCTTCGCGGGCGTGACGCCCTGCGTCAGGGAGGTGATGCCATTCTGGAGCCGGGCCAGGATGTTCGTGCCCTCTGGGGCGTTCGGTCCGCGTCCGCCCAGAACGTAGAGACCGGCCAGCGCCGCCAGAACGACAACAAGGATCGCCCCACCGATGGTGAGTACGCGGCGTGTATTCGCGCCCATGGATTCCCCCGAAAGACACTACCCGCAATTAGACTACGCCCACGTAGCCGAAGGGGCAATTCGCGCGAAGATTCGCAGACGAAAACGGCGGGATGGTGACGGAGACAGTGCGAATTGAAGGTTGTTGGATTTCTTCGCCTTGCTACGCCAGCGCAAGCGCGTCACCCGAGGCTCGCTCGTCATCCTGAGCAGAACCCGCGTGCTTCGAGGCACCGCTTCGCGGTGCACCTCAGCATGACGCGCGGGTTTTGTCGAAGGACGCTCGCACCTCAGGGTGACGCGCCTCCAACAATTCGTCATCCTGAGGTGGCCGCGCAGCGGCCCTCGAAGGATGACGGCGAATCAATCCGCCCACATGCGCAGCAGGTTCTGACGCACGAGTTCGAGACGCACGCGATTCTGCCAGCTCATCTTGAGGCCTTCGAGCGCGCCGATCTCGTTGAGTTCGTAAAGCTGGTTGCGGCGGTGCTCGTCGGCGATCCGGCTTTCGATGAAGGTGATCGACACCAGCCGCTGACCCGAACGGACGGGCTTGACCTCGTGGAGCATGGTGGAGGGATAGACGATGGCATCGCCCGGCTCGCCTTTGAACACCACCGGCCGCGTCCCCAGATGGGTAACCAACTCGCCGCCTTCATAGGTGGACGGTTCGGCGATGAAGACCGTGCAGGAAATGTCCGAGCGCAGCGGGTTGTCGCCCAGCGGGATCAGGGCTGCGTCGGCGTGGGCGCCGTACTTCATCCCTGGCTCGTAGCGGCACAGAAGCGGCGGCGCGATCCGTTTGGGCATGGCGAAATCGTTGAACTCACGTGAACGGGCAACCGCCTGAGCAACGATGTCGGTCGATTCCTGATACTTCGGATCGCCGAGATCGGCCTGGAGGTTGTCCTTGGTCGTGTTGGCGGGATTGGAGATTCGCCCCTCGACGAACTTCACCTCCCGGCTGAGCGCGGTCAGGCGCGTGACCTCGGCTTGCGTCAAAAGGCCTTTGATCTCAAGAAACATGCAGTGCTCTCACTTGGAAGGATTGGGACAATCGACGCGGCCGGTGGCGAAGACGCATTGCTGCCGGTAGGTCGCGTTGGCGTCGTAGAGATCGATCGTCCAGCGGTCCTTGAGCTTGGTCATCAGGAGGAAACCGAACCCGTAGACCGAGAGGCCATCCTTCACCGATACGCCGGAATGGCCCTGGAAGATCGCGCCCTTCAGATCGTCCGGCGTCTTGTCGAGGGCCGTGCCGCTCCGTCCGGCGATGACCTGGGGCGGGATCGCGCCGTCATAGTTGATCGCCTCGAAGGTGTGGATGTGGCCCGCAAGCAGGAACGTCGTGGCCGGTGGAAGGCTCGCTTTTCCCCCGAATGCCGAAATCAGCGTGGCGTTCCCACCGACCGGCACGCCCAAGGGCCCTGTGATCGCGCCCCAGATGGGTTTGTGCATCACGAGCCACAGAGGGATAGAGATGCTTGCGAGGCTGCCGAGATCGTCGTGAAAGCTCGCAGCGGCATTGGCATCGATACTGGTGTCGGGCGCACTCGCATCGTCGATGATCGCAAGGCTGACGCTGCCGGCCGGTACGGTATAGGCTGGTTGATGAACGGCGCAGGGCGCGGCCGGATCGAAGGGATAGGGACCGAGCATCCGCATCCAGCCGATTCCGGCGCGCTGGCAGTCCTCATGATTGCCGCGCACGAATACCCAAGGAGCCGCTGCAAGCAGTGGCGCTGCCGCACTGAAGAAATCCGCGTTCCAGGTCGGCCAGTTGTCGCCGAAGGGTGTGCCCGCGCATGCCGCATGATCTGCCGGGCAGGCATTCTCGCGGTAAAGATAATCGCCGACATGGACGACAAGATCGGGCCTCAGTTTCGCAGCCGCCGCGCCCAGCGCCGGAAAGGGCCACTGCGCGGGATCGTTGCAGCCCTGCACCGCCGAACCTTTGAGCCGACATCCGGTGTCGCCAACCACAAGAATTCGCTCTGCGTCGCTCACCGGCAGGGGGAGTGCCGCGTCCCCGAGCGATGCTGACTTTGTGCCGGCCGGAACGGCAGCCACACAGACTTGCATAAACTCCGGGGTCGCGGCGGCGCGAACCGCCATCGGCACGCTGTGACCGTCAATCGTCATCGCCGGACAGGCCTGACCTTCCACGAGCACCCGGGCTTCAGCTGCGCCGCTGGGTCCAAGCTGCACCCAATGAGACAGAATCTTGGGCGTCTCGGCATGGACGGGGAGCAATGTCACGGCAGGCAGAAGGATGAAGGCGAGACGACGCATGGCCTCGAATATGCTCCCGTTTTCGCGAAGGCGCGAGCGGGTCAGATTTCGTCCGCAGCGCGCAGGCCACTACGCACCGCGCCTTCGATGAAGCCCTGGAATTCGATCGAGGTATGCTCGCCGGCAAAGTGGATGTTGCCCTCGCGCAGCCCTTCCACGCCGCTGAAGCCGGTATACTGGCCGACATTGTATTGCGACCACGCGCCCAGGAGATAGCGGTCGATGTTGCCGTCATTGACCCAGGCAAGCTGCGGGCCCCGTCTCCACGCAGCCATAACGCCGGGAAAGATCGGTTCGAGCCCGGCTAGTGTGTCGGCGACGAGTTGTGTGGGCGCCGGTCCCTGCTCGTTGCCGAAGACGAGCCCGTATTTCGACGCAAGCCCCGCACCGTCTGCGCCGCCCGGGAGTGCGATGAAAATTTCGGTGGGCGAACGCTTGCCCTGATTCTGGTAGCTGGTCCCATCCCAGCCGCCATCGAACGCGGCGTCGGTGAACGTACCGCCGTCGAAACCTTCCTTGATCCACGGACGTCCCGCGATCTGGATCTGAATCTTGGCGTTGTTGCCCAGCAGTAGAGACTTGATCGCGGTCCGTTTGAGCGGCGACAGCGCCACGCCCGAAAGATCGACATTCCGCAAGGTGGTGAACGGAAGCGCAAGCACGACGTGATCGGCCACGACTTCCGTCGTCGACGATCCGATGGCGAAGGTGCAGGTGAAGCTGCCATCGCTGTTTTCGGAAAGCGCAATCAGCTCATAGCCGAGGTTGATGCTGCCGTCCGGCAGACGCGACGCCAGCGCGGTGACGAGCCGATCGTTGCCGCCCTTGATGTGCCATTTCTCGTCGGAGCCCGCGAGCATCGGCACGTCGGGCGACTGATAGCCGTTCGGCGAACTGTCGTTATAGCCCAGGACATAGAGGAGATTGAGCGCCGACTGGTTCTCCGGCGGCCCGCCATATTCGTCGATGACGTCGGAATAGCAGAGCTTGCCGAAGCGGCCCTGCAGCCCGCCCGGCACATAGCGGTCGATCCACTCGGTCACCGGCATATGGTCCCAGTGATAGGCCATCTTCGTGGCGTGCTGATAATTCGCACGCGATGCCTTGCGCACGGCATCGCGAAAAAGCTGGTAACCGAAATCCCGCCAATCAGCATTCAGCTCTTTCTGCGTGTAGCGCTCACCCGCGAACCAGTAAGTATCCTTCGTGCCTTTCGGAGCGGCGTAGGTGTTTTCGAGTTCGAGGCCGAAGCGCTTCGCCAGCCGCATGGTGGCGGCATGCTCGGATGAGATGAACTCGCCGTGCTGTTCCGCGCTCTGGCCATTCGCGAAGTAGTCGCGCAGGGTCTGGATACGTCCGCCAACGCGCGTGTTCCACTCATAGATCGCCGGCTGAATTCCGCGCTGCGACCAAAGTTTGAGGGCGCATGACAGCCCGGCAATCCCGGCACCCACGATGACGACACGCGGCTGGCCGACCGCAAGGCTGGGGCGGGGCAGCATGGCCGCCGCAGCTGTTGCCAGCGCCCCGCCGAGCACCCGCCGCCGCGGCAACGTCGCAACGCGTTCGGCCCGCATCGCGCTGATCTCGTCAATGGGTGCGCCCGTCGCATGGGACTGACGAAGGACACTTCGTGCTTCCCGCAACATGCCGGTCAGAACGGAGCGATGGGATTTGCGCATGGGCGGCGTATCCGCTTTTCTCCGGCCAACGCTATCACGCCTCTTGCTTATCGGAGTTGAAACAATGTCGTCAGATTTGTCCGGCCGTGCCATCCTGATCACCGGCGCGTCGTCCGGGTTGGGTCGTCACTTCGCGAAAACCGCAGCCGCAGCCGGCGCACAGGTCGCCGCAGCCGCGCGGCGGACGGACAAGCTTGCCACGCTTGTGGAAGAAATCGCCGCAGCGGGCGGCAAGGCGGTGGCGGTCGCGATGGATGTCGAGGACGAAGCCTCCGTGATCGCGGGCTTCGACACGGCACAGGCGGCATTCGGTCCGATCGATGGCGTCGTCGCCAATGCCGGGATGAATTCGCGCGGCATGGCGCTCGATCTTCCGATGGAAGAATTCGACCGCGTCGTGAGCGTCAATCTACGCGGTGCCTTCCTGACCGTGCGTGAGGGCGCGCGGCGCATGATCGCCGCCGGTTCGAAGCAGAACGGACGCGGACGAATCGTGCTCGTCGGATCGCTCGGCGCGCGCAAGGCGCTGCCCGGTGTGGCTGCATATTGCGCCACCAAGGCCGGCGTCGTGATGCTGGGCAAGGCCCTGGCGCGCGAATGGGCCAATCAGGGCATCAACGTAAACTCGATCTGCCCGGGCTACATCGCGACCGAGCTGAACGACGAATTCCTCGCGAGCGAGAGCGGCCAGAAGCTGGTCGCCTCGTTTCCGCGCCGCCGTCTGATGCGGGATAGCGACCTCGACGGCGTCGTGCTGCATCTCCTATCGGATGCCTCGCGCACCATCACCGGCGCATCGTTCGACGTCGACGACGGACAAGGGCTCTGACCTGCCTCACGCGCGCGAAAAAGGGAGATTTCTGCGGCTTCTCCGCATACCAGCGATCACTACGTACGTAATCATCGCCGCGCCCAATTGACGACAATCAAGGAATTCGCGCCTCCCAGAGCCTCTGCTTCCCGTGTCGGGAGCAGGTGCTCCCGAATTTGGGAGCGGCGCCATGAAAGCCAATTTTGCAGCAATCTTCGCTTCGATCGCTTTGATCGCAATTTCAGGGGTGCCGGCGGTATCCAAGGAGCGCGGCTGGACCCCGGCCGGCGCGCTGATAGCGGACGTTCACGCTGGTAACGCGTTTGCCCTCAGCGATGGCCGCGTCGTTTCGGTGGGAATGCGCAGCTACGGCGACGCATGGCCTGCAACAACGCAAATCTGGAGTCCGCGAACGAAGACCTGGAGCGCTACGCGCGCGAAGCCGGCGCTGCCTCGACTGCGCCAAGGCGCCGCTCTTATGCTCGACGACGGCCGCATCCTCGTCACCGGGTTCTGCCAAAAGGACTGCGGCACTGGTTCCAACGCCGAACTCTACGATCCCGGGACTGACACATGGTCGATCCCAGGACAGATGACGCATGGCCGCTATTTCCATTCGATGATCAAACTACTGGATGGCCGTGTTCTGGTTTTGGGAGGCTGCACGGCAGACCGTTGCTTTGCCGGCACTGTGGACGTTGAGATCTTCGATCCGAAGACGAACAAATTCACTCTGGCCATTGCGCCGATGAAGAATCACCGCGTCTGTTTCACGGCAACCCTGCTGGCAGACGGACGAGTGTTGGTCGCGGGAGGCTACAATCCGTCGGGCGTCCTGAGCGAAAACGAGACGTACGATCCGGCCTCAGATACCTGGACCGTCAACGCCCCGATGAAGCACCCGCACGTCGTCCATGCAGCCGTTCTCCTGCAGGATGGCCGCGTACTGGTGGCGGGAGGTGATTGCTCGCCGGATTTGCCCTGCGCCGATGCGGACCTGTTCGATCCACTGACCGGCAAATGGAAATCGGTCGGTCCCATGGGCGCGCCGCGGAGCAACTTGGCAGCGATCAGGTTGCAGGACGGAAAAATTCTGCTGTCGGGTGGGCTCTCTTATTTCGGGTACCTTTGGCAGAATTTGGAGACCTGCGAAGCCTACGACCCTGCCAAACACAAATTCGTTCCAGAAGAGCCGATGGCCGCACAGCGCGCGAATTTCAGCCTCGCGATGCTTCCAAACGGAAAGGTCCTCGCAGTGGGCGGCGACGAATGGCCAGAGGGCGAAAACAAATTCCCCGGCACAGCTGAGCTCTATACGCCGTAGGTTGGGTTCAAGCACCTCTATCGCGATCGAGAGGAATTTGATCGCCGTCAAAGATCGCCGGCGCCGGACCCGTAACGCTCCCAAATCATCTTTTGAAGGGAGTTGGGCGTGACAAACGGAGAAATACTTTACGTTGCCATGGTCTTGTCGGCGTTCACATTACTCGCCGGCGTGCTCGCCGTTGTCGGCTGGAGAGAACGGCGCTGGGCAAAGAGAAACAACCGGTCGTAAGATGGGGCCGTGAATTCGCGACTCGGGCCGATACGGACGGGTAGACGTTCCGTCGAGATCGCAGCGCTTCTGGGCGTGAAGCTCCTGGCGCTGACGATCCTTTACTATCTGTTTTTTTCCCAAAGCCATCAGGTGCATGTCGATCCCGGCATGGCGCGCACGCACCTGCTCGATTCGCGACCATGACAACGGGGCACGCGCATGGACATCGTTGAGCTCTCGCGCCTGCAATTCGCGGTCACCGCGCTCTATCACTTCCTGTTCGTGCCCCTGACGCTCGGCCTCTCGATTCTCCTCGGCATCATGGAGACGGTCTATGTCATGACCGGCCGTGAAATCTGGCGCGACATGACGAAGTTCTGGGGCGTGCTGTTCGGCATCAATTTTGCCATGGGCGTCGCCACCGGCATCACCATGGAATTCCAGTTCGGCACCAATTGGGCGTACTACGCGCACTATGTCGGCGACGTGTTCGGCGCGCCGCTCGCCATCGAAGGCCTGATGGCGTTCTTCCTTGAAGCGACGTTCGTGGGCCTGTTCTTCTTCGGCTGGAACAAGCTGTCGAAGGTCGCGCATCTGATCGCGACCTGGCTTCTTGCGCTGGGCGCGAATTTCTCGGCGCTGTGGATCCTGATCGCCAATGGCTGGATGCAGTTCCCGGTGGGGGCGCGCTTCAACGCCGATACGATGCGCATGGAAGTGACCGACTTCATGGCGGTGATGTTCAATCCCGTCGCGCAGGCGAAGTTCGTGCACACCGTGAGCGCCGGCTATGTCACCGGCTCTGTCTTCGTGCTCGCGATCAGCGCGTATTATCTGCTGCGTGGACGGCATGGCCCATTAGCGCGGCGTTCGATGACCGTGGCGGCGAGCTTCGGGCTTGCCTCGGCGCTCTCTGTCGTCGTGCTCGGCGACGAGAGCGGCTATACCGCCGGCCAGAACCAGAAGATGAAGATCGCCGCCATCGAGGCGATGTGGCAGACCGAGCCCGCGCCCGCCTCGTTCACGCTGTTCGGCCTCCCCGACCTCGCGGCACACAAGACGAATTACGAGATCAGGATTCCCTGGGTGCTGGGCCTGATCGCCACGCGCAGCGCCGACACGCCTGTGCCAGGCATCGAAGAACTCGTTGGCATCGCGCGACAGCGCACCGAAAGCGGGCTCATTGCCTACAAGACGCTTCAGGCCATTCGCAAAGACCGCAACAACCCAACCTTGCGCAAAACGCTCGACGAACACGTGGACGATCTCGGCTTCGCACTGCTGCTCAAGCGCTCCCAGCCGGATGTCGAAAACGCCACGCCGGACGAGATTAGCCGCGCCGCCGCCAGCACGATTCCCGACGTGCCCGTGCTGTTCTGGGCATTCCGTCTGATGGTGGCCGTCGGTTTCTTCCAGATCGCGCTGTTCGCCATCGCGTTCTACCTGTCGGCACGCAGGCAGCTGGACCGCTACCGCGTGTTTCTATGGACCGCGTTGTGCAGCCTTCCCCTCCCCTGGATCGCGATCGAGCTCGGCTGGATCGTCGCCGAATATGGAAGGCAGCCCTGGGCGATCGTCGGCGTGCTGCCGACGGCGCTCGCGGTCTCCAGCACCGATGCAAGCAATGTGATGTTCAGCCTCATCGGCTTTTTCGTCTTCTATTCGGCGCTGCTGGTCGTCGATGTGATGCTGCTCCTGAAATACATCCGGCTGGGGCCTGACCAGACGCTGGGCCATCCGGTTGTCCCTCCGGTCATATCCACCCTCAACACGGCGGAGGCATGAGATGGACTACATGACGCTTCGTCTCATCTGGTGGGCGCTGCTCGGCATCCTCCTCATCGGCTTTGCAGTGACGGACGGCTTCGATCTCGGCACCGCGGCCCTTCTTCCCATTGTCGCGAAGAACGACGAGGAGCGGCACCTCGCACTCCACACGATCGATCCGGTGTGGGAGGGAAACCAGGTGTGGTTCATCTTGGGCGGCGGCGCGATCTTCGCCGCCTGGCCACCGCTCTATGCCGCGGCGTTCTCCGGCTTCTATCTCGCGATGTTCCTGGTGCTCGCGGCGCTGATCCTGAGGCCGGTGGGTTTCCAGTTCCGCGGCAAGTTCGAGGGGCGGATGCGCGGCGTATGGGACGCAGGCCTCGTCATCAGCGGCATCGTGCCGTCGCTCATATTCGGTGTGGCATTCGGCAATCTGTTCGTTGGCGTGCCCTATAATTTCGACGGCGATTTGCGCTTCCATTCCACCATCACGCTGCTGTCGCTGCTCAATCCGTTTGCGCTTCTGGTGGGACTGGTGAGCCTTGCGATGATCCTGCTGCACGGCACTGCGTGGCTGAACCACAAGGCATCCGGCGTCGTCGCCGAGCGCGCACGCCGCGTCATGCCCTATATGGCCGCGGCCTATGCGATCCTGTTCGCGCTAGCGGGTTTCTGGCTGATCCAGAGGGATGGAATGCGGATCACCATGATCGGCGACTTGAACGGACCTTCGAACCCGCTGCTCAAGACGGCCGCCACGGCGCCGGGCGCATGGCTGTTCAACTTCTACAGCCATCCGGCGCTGTGGCTCCTGCCGCTCGCAGCATTCGCGTCGGCGTGGGGCGCGGTGTTGCTCCGCAAGCGGCCGCTGGGTGCATTCCTTGTCAGCGCCTGCGTGCCGCTCTTCACCATCGCGACGGCGGGAGCGGCGCTGTTTCCCTTCCTGCTGCCGTCGTCGAGCGAGCCCGGCATGAGCCTCACGGTCTGGGACGCTTCGTCGAGCAAGCTGACGCTCGCGATCATGCTCGGCGCGGTCGCGATCTTCCTGCCAATTGTTATCGTCTACACCGGCTGGGTCTATCGCGTGCTGCGCGGTCCGGTGACGATGGACGACATCGGCGGACATGGCGGCTACTGAGATAAGGAGATTTCGATGTGGTATTTCTCGTGGGTTCTGGGACTGGGCTTCGCCTGCACCCTCGCCATCCTCAACGCGATGTGGCTAGAGATACGCGACACCGGCGAGGAGAAATGAGGCGTCTTTCTTTGAACCCAAAAAGACCTATGCGTGGCCTTATGAGAGTGACAATGGCAAGCGTCGGTTCTTTGCGGTCCTACATACGCCCCAGATAGACAGCCCGCGCAAAGCCGTACAGGCGGCGATAGTGGCGGAGGCGGGGAAATGAGCGACTTGCCGACCGAGTGCAATTTCTGCCGAATGACTACTTCCGATCTGTGCGTCTGCAAGCGCGTTGATTCAGAAGGTGGCATCCATACAGGCGCGCTTTGCCAGGACTGTGTCCGCATGTTCATTCTGGATATGGCCTACACCGATCCAGAACGATTTGAGGCTCTGGTGGCGGAGGCGCGGGCGAAGTGAAGGCTCTGAAAATTGCGGGACTGACCCTCGCTCCGCCCGCTCGCCTAGGTGCAGTTCTGTGTGTGGCGATGGTGCTGTCCTCGATCAGCGCTGCCGCAAGCGTGACATACTATACCGTCAATTTAGACTATCCGGCTGGCCATGCGGTCACGAAAGAAGATGCCGAGCACGAAGCCTACTGCGCCGACTCGCTCTCAGATCGAATTGACGATTTAGCTCGTGACGGCAATCGGCTGGCGAAGCTTTCACCGTCTTCCAAGGAATTAGCTCAAATAACGGGCTCGGCGCTGGAGTCGTGCATGGGCGCATTTGGGGTGATTGGATCCCGATACCACCTCACCAAACATATTCTCACGAAAAGTGGCAGGCGAGATTATCCCGATAATCGGGGCACCCCAGACAACAAACTAGGGCGTTGAGGCTTTGGAGCCCTTCCTGGGCCGCTTCGGCTTCTCGACCAGCTTCCCGCCAATGATGCTTTCCACGATCGACAGCGCAGCTTCGCGATTAGCCTTGGCAGATTCCCTCTCCGCGCGCGTCGGTCGGCCAAGCCAATTGTAGCTGCACTTCCATTTTACGGTTTTGGGTTTCTCGCTCATAAGAGCGCACTAGCAAACGAGGACACCCACTAAAACGAATTAGGACAGTGAGGCGCTATTTAGGACAGCACCCAGTCCTTGAACCGGGTCGGTCCAGTCACCATTTCGATCACATCCGAACAATTGTGTCCCTTGCCAACTGGCCATCTTTGGCCGGCGAAGACTGGTGAGAGGCGGATCACAAATTCGCGACGGGCGTACGGCAATGCGCTGCGCACCTGTAACCGAAGCGCGGGTTTGAACGAATTGGTCTAGTGTACGCGCTATCCGCGAAGGAGGACTGAACATGAATTCGATGTCATCGACGCGCCGCGGATTTCTGGCGACCGCATCGCTTCTGCCCCTGCTGCCGCTCGAGGCGCTGGCGGCGCCGCAGAGCGTGACGATCGAGAACTTCTCCGCTGCGGGCAAGGACCTCGGCACGGTCACCGTTCCCAAGGTCGTCAAAAGCGACGACGCGTGGAAGAAGATGCTGTCGCAAGAGCAGTTCGAGGTCACGCGCCATGCCGACACCGAACGCGCCTTCACCGGCATCTATGCCGAGAGCAAGGGCGACGGCCTCTACCGATGCATCTGCTGCGACACGGCGCTTTACGATTCCAGGACCAAGTTCGATTCCGGTACGGGCTGGCCGAGCTTCTGGCGGCCGATCGCGAAGCGGAATGTGGTCGAGACCACAGACAGGACCTTCCTGATGGACCGCACCGCGGTGTCCTGCGCGCGCTGCGATGCCCATCTGGGCCATGTCTTCAACGACGGACCGAAACCCACCGGCCTGCGCTACTGCATGAATTCGGCATCGCTGAAATTCGTGCCGCGTGCGAACGCCTGAAGGAGATCACGATGAAATCCCATGCCCTGCTGCTTGTTCCCGCCCTGACGATGCTTCTCGGCTGCGCGCGCGCCGGTGAGGTCGCATCGTCACCGCTGCCCGCACCTGTTGTCGATACTGCGGCACCCGGCGGCTCGACCGAGACCGCGGTGCTCGCGGGCGGATGCTTCTGGGGAATCCAGGGCGTCTTTCAACACGTGAAAGGCGTGAGCCAGGCAGTTTCCGGATTCTCCGGCGGCAAGAATCCGGCCGGCGGCTATGAAGAGGTCAGCACGGGCACAACAGGCAACGCCGAAACGGTACAGATCACTTTCGATCCGAAGCAGATCTCATACGGCCAGATCCTGCGCGTCTATTTCTCGGTCATGGATCCGACGACCCTGAACTCTCAGGGTCCCGATCAGGGCACGCAGTACCGCTCCGCGATCTTCACGACCAGCGCCGAACAGCGGCGCATCGCAGAAGCCTATATCGGCCAGCTGACGAAGGCGCATGCTTTCCCGCAGCCAATCGTCACGCAGGTGAGCGCGTTCTCCGCATTCCACCGGGCAGAGGATTATCACCAGGACTACCTGATCCATCATCAGGACCAGCCCTACATCGCCTACAACGATTTGCCGAAGGTCGCGGCGCTGAAGAAGCTCTATCCCGCGCTTTATCGCGAAACGCCGGTGATGGTGTTCCCGAACCGGTCGTAAAAATCCTCCCCCGTTTACGGGGTGCCGAGCGCAGCGAGGCGGAGGGGGCCCCTCCACCGCTTCGCGGTCCCCCTCCCCCGTTTACGGGGGAGGACTATTAATCCACCCAGCTATCGCCATGCCGTTCCGTCAGCGCGTATTGCGCTGACGGGCCGGAGGTCCCGGCGGCATAGGGCAACGGCGTCACGTCGCGCGTTTTCCAGCCGTCCGCGATGGCGTCGATCCAGGCCCAGGCGGCTTCGGTTTCGTCGCGGCGCACGAACAGCGTCTGATTGCCGTCGAGCGCATCCAGCAGCAGCCGCTCATAGGCGATGCGCCGGCGCGTCTTCTTGTAGGCGTCGATGAGGTTCAGATTGAGCGACAGCGGCTTCAATTCCATGCCGCCGTGATCGAGACTCGGCGTCTTGTTCATCAGCGAGAGCGAAATGTCCTCTTCCGGCTGAAGGCGGATGGTAAGCCGGTTCGCCACCAGCCCGCGCCGCGCGAAGATCGAATGCGGCACCGGCTTGAACTGCACGACGACAAGCGTCGAGCGATCCGCCATGCGCTTTCCGGTGCGCAGATAGAACGGCACGCCGGCCCAGCGCCAATTGTCGATATGGGCCGCAAGCGCGACAAAGGTTTCGGTCGTGCTCGATCCGCCATCCTTTTCCTGCGTGTAGCCCGGCACCGCGCCGCCTTCGGAAAAACCTTTGGTATATTGGCCGCGCACGGTCTGCTGCTCGACCTCATTCTCGCCGATCGGGCGCAACGACCGAATGACCTTCACCTTCTCGTTACGAACGGAATCCGGCTGCAGATTGGCGGGCGGCTCCATCGCGATGAGACAGAGAAGCTGAAGAAGATGGTTCTGCACGATGTCGCGCAATGCGCCGTAGTGATCGTAGTACGACCACCGTCCACCGGCGCCGACCGTCTCGGCGACCGTGATCTGGACGTGCTCGACGGAGTCCTTGTTCCAGAGAGGTTCGAACAGCGTGTTGGCGAAGCGTAACGCGAGCAGGTTCTGGACCGTCTCCTTGCCGAGATAATGGTCCACCCGGAAGATGCGATCCTCGCTGAACGCTTCGCCGAGCGACTGCTCGATCTTGAGACAGGACTGGAGATCGTGGCCTAGAGGCTTTTCGACCGCGATGCGTGCGCGATCATGTGCGAGACCCGCGGCTTTCAGATGCTGGGCGATGGTGCCGAAGAAATCCGGCGACGTCGCCAAGTAGAAGACGATCTCGTCAACCTGACCGAGCTTCTCAGCAATCGCCTTATAGGGATCGTCCTTCTGGACATCGCCGGCGACGTAGGACAGGCGTTTGGAAAAGCGTCCCCAAGCTTCCTCCGAAAACGACTCGGCCGTCCGTTCCGATACCGCGTCATGGATCTGTTTGGTGAAACCGGCGTCGTCGAGCGTGCTCCGGGCGGTGCCGACGATCACAAGATCCGCCGGCAACAGGCCGTCGGCGTCCAGGAAATAGAGCGAAGGGAACAGCATCTTCTGCGCCAGATCGCCGGTGGCGCCAAAAATCACGATGGCTTTCTTGTCAGACACTCTTCATCCCCTGTCGGTGCGAATCAGCCTAATAGGCGCGGAACGTTGCCCTGTTAATACCGCGCAATCATGCGCCGGGTTGCATGACGCAATGTGGCAAATTTGTCAGCAATGATGCAGGAAAGCCTATCAATTTTGAGGGTCCGGTGTGGCCCACATGGCTTACGGTCGTCGGCGCTACGAATCGCCAAGAAATCCGGCGGTTCTTGGCTGATGGTAAATATCCTGGAAGTCACCATGGTTGAAAATACTTGATCCGCGGACAAGGGTCCCTCGTAAATCGGGCATGGGCTCCCCAGATGCGCTCCATGCGTTTTGGTGACATGATGCAGACGACCGCTTTCCGAGGGGCGGTGCGAGGGGCCGATGCACCAGTGGCTTGAATTCGCCGGCTGGGCCGCGATGGCGGCCGCACTCTGCGGCGTTGTGTACGCAGCGACAGCTGTGTGGGTGGCCAATTGGTTTCGCGCGCCCGCTGAGAAAAAGTCAGCGGCCTATCCTCCTGTCACGTTGCTGAAGCCGCTCCATCTCGACGAACCGCTGCTGCGCCAGAATCTGGAGAGCTTCTGCCGCCAGGATTATCCGGCGCCCATGCAGATCGTCTTTGGGGTGCAGGATCCGCTCGATCCGGCGATCCGGATCGTGGAAGCGCTCAAGCGCGACTATCCGCATCTCGATATCGAATTGGTGGTCGACACGCGCATCTATGGCACCAACCGCAAGGTCTCCAATCTCATCAATCTGGTCGAGCACGCGAAATACGATGTGCTGGTGCAGAGCGACAGCGACATCGCGGTCGAGCCCGACTATCTGCGCACGGTGACGGCATCGCTCGAAAATTCCGGTGGCGGCGCTGTAACCTGTCTCTATACCGGCACGGCGCTGCCCAATATCTGGTCGCGCCTCGTCGCCATGGGCATCAACTATCAATTCATCCCCAACGTCCTGGTGGGAACCCATGCGAGGCTGGCAACCCCCTGCTTCGGTTCGACCATCGCGTTGCGCAAGGAGCTTCTTCTGCGCATCGGCGGGATGAAGGCGTTCTCGGATCTGCTCGCCGACGATTACGAGATCGGCCGCGCCGTGCGTGAGAGCGGCTCCGGCATGACGGTGGCGCCGGTCGTTGTCGCCCACACCTGTGCCGAGGTGAGCGCGCACGAAATGCTGGGCCATGAGCTTCGCTGGGCGCGGACGATCCGGCTCCTGAACACGCGCGGTTATTGGGGTTCCATCATCACGCACACATTCCCACTGGCCCTGCTAGGTGCCGCGCTGAGCGGATTTCCGCCGTTTGCGGTGGCCCTCGTGGCCGCAAGCCTTGCCGCCCGGCTGGCCGTAAAATGGCGGATGGACTGGGTTTTGGGCACCAGTGCGGGGCCGGCATGGCTGCTGCCGTTGCGCGACCTGCTGTCATTTGCGATCTTCCTGGGATCGCTGTTCGGCGGGAATGTCCGCTGGCGCGGAACCCGCTTCCTTGTCGCGCCCGACGGCGTCCTATCACATTGGTGAGGTTATAGAATTCGCATGCGTACGCTTTTCCTACAGGCACCTTCCTTCGACGGCTTCGACGGCGGCGCGGGCTCGCGCTACCAGGCCAAGCGCGAGATCAAAAGCTTCTGGTATCCGACCTGGCTCGCCCAGCCCGCGGCCCTGGTCGAGAACTCCAAACTGATCGACGCACCCCCGCACAAGACAGGCCTCGCCGAGGTTGTAGCCCAGGCGAAGGATTTCGATCTCGTCGTCGCGCACACCTCCGTGCCCTCGTTCAAGTCGGACGTGAAGGTGATCCAGGCGCTGAAAGACGCCAACCCGAACCTCAAAGCCGGCCTCATCGGTGCCAAGGTTGCGGTCAACGCCGAAGGCTCGCTGAAAGACGGCCCCGCGATCGATTTCGTCGCGCGCAACGAGTTCGACTTCACCATCAAGGAAGTCGCCGACGGCAACGACTGGTCGCAGATCAAGGGCCTGTCATTCCGCAACAATCAAGGCGTCATTGTGCACAACGAGGACCGGGCGATCCTGCACGACATGGACAGCCTTCCCTGGGTCACGCCGGTCTATAAGCGCGACCTGGTGATGGAGAACTACTTCATCGGCTATCTGAAGCACCCTTACATCTCGATCTATACGGGCCGCGGCTGCAAATCGCGCTGCACCTTCTGCCTGTGGCCGCAGACCGTCGGCGGGCACAATTATCGCGTCCGCTCGGTCGGGCATGTGATCGAAGAGATCAAATGGGCGATGAAGGCATTCCCGCAGACGAAGGAATTCTTCTTCGACGACGACACCTTCACCGACAATCTCCCCCGTGCCGAAGCGATCGCGAAAGAACTCGGCAAGCTGGGCGTCACCTGGTCGTGCAATGCCAAGGCCAACGTCCCTTACGAGTCGCTCAAGAAACTCAAGGACGGCGGTCTGCGCCTGCTGCTCGTCGGTTACGAATCCGGCAACCAGCAGATCCTGCACAACATCAAGAAGGGCATGCGCATCGAGGTCGCGGAGCGCTTCACCAAGGACTGCCACAAGCTCGGTGTCGCTATCCACGGCACGTTCATTCTGGGTCTCCCCGGCGAGACGCACGAGACGATCCGCGAGACGGTCGAGTTCGCCAAGCGCATCAATCCGCACACCATTCAGGTATCGCTGGCGGCGCCCTATCCCGGCACGTTCCTCTATGACCAGGCCGTGAAGAACGGCTGGCTGGACGCGGCGAACGCGGAGCTTGTGGACGACAGCGGCATCCAGATCGCGCCGCTGCACTATCCGCATCTCTCCCACAAAGAGATCTTCACGTCGCTGGAGAGCTTCTACAAGGAGTTCTATTTCCGCCCGAGCAAGATCGCCTCAATCGTGGGCGAGATGGTGCGCTCCACCGACATGATGAAGCGCCGCCTGCGCGAGGGCGTCGAGTTCTTCCAGTTCCTGCGCGAGCGGCGCGAACACGCGGCGTGAAGCAACTTGTCGTCACGGCTGACGATTTCGGGGCGGCGCGAGAAGTCAACGAAGCGGTCGAGATTGCGCATCGCGACGGAATACTGACCGCGGCAAGCCTCATGGTTGCGGGACCCGCTGCCGCCGATGCGGTCGCGGTCGCGAAGAGGAATCCCAGCCTGCGCGTCGGTTTGCATCTGACGCTCGTTCAGGACCGGCCGACACTTCCGGCGGCACAGATTCCCCATCTTGTGGACGAAGACGGTTTCTTTCGCAGCGACATGGCGCGCACCGGTGCCGCGATGTTTTTTCTTCCGCGCGTGCGCAGGCAGCTTGCGGCGGAGATCGAAGCGCAGTTTAGGGCCTACGCCGCGACGGGACTTCCGCTCGATCATGTGAACACGCACAAGCACTTTCACCTCCATCCGACCATCGCCTCACAGATGGTCAGAACCGGAAAGCGGTATGGGATGAAAGCGGTCCGCGTGCCGTTCGAAACCAACAATGTCGCGGCGACATGGCTAAAGCGCTGGTTCCGCGCGAACGGTCTGTGTATGCCGGATCGCGTCTATGGCCTTCGATGGTCAGGCGCCATGACCGCGGGCCGGCTGGCCTCGATCCTCGCGAACCTGCCCGAGGGCCTGAACGAGATTTACATGCACCCGGCGACCGGGCCCTACCCCGGATCGGCGCCCGGCTATCGCTACGCCGAGGAACTCGGCGCACTGCTGGACAAACAAGTCATTGAGAAAATTAAATCTTCCGGCTATCGCTGCGGCGGCTTCGCCGATTTTTCGTAAGCCCCCAGACCGGCTAATCTCCCCTAAGAAAAGAACAGAACATTCGCATGAAAATCGGAGTCATCGCCGCCGCCTTTGCTGGCCTCGCCCTTGCCGGCTGGCTGGTTTACGACGTCGGGCTCGGCGGCGTCCTGGCCGCCATCCTGTCCGTCGGCTGGGGCGGGTTCGCGCTGCTGTGCTTCTGTGCCTTGCTGACTTTCGGCATCCTGGGCGCGGCGTGGTTCGCGCTGATGAGCGATCTGCCGGCAGCAAGGTTCGCGAGCTTCTTCTGGGCGCGCATCGTGCGCGATGCGGCGGGCGAGCTTCTTCCCTTCTCGCAATTGGGCGGAATTCTGATTGGCGTGCGCGCGCTGGTCTTGCGCGGGATCGCAACGCCCGTGGCCGCCGCCTCGAGCATCGTCGATGTGACCACGGAGATGATGGCGCAGATCGTCTTCATCCTGATCGGGATCGTGCCTTTTGCCATCAGCGCAGAAGCGGGTCCCCTCCCCGCCGCCATGATTGCCGTCATCGTCTTCGTGCTCGCCGGCAGCATTGCCTTTATCGTGCTGCAACGCCGCGGACTGGGATTGGCCCAGAAGCTTGCGGAACGGTTCCTGCCCGAAGCCGCCAAACGCGCCGAGAATTTCCGCCAAGCCATCGATGCGATCTACGAGAATCCCAAACGGCTGGCGCTCTCCTCTTTCTTTCACCTGATTGGCTGGATCGCCAGTGCGTTCGGGATCTGGCTCACCGTGCGGCTGATCGGCGGTCATCTCGATTTCGGCGGCGCGGTGGCCATCGAAGCCATCCTCTCGGCGCTGCGCAGCGCGGCCATTGTCGTTCCAGGCGCTCTTGGCGTGCAGGAGGCGGGATACGCCATGCTGATGCCGCTGTTCGGCCTGCCGGCAGAGATCGGACTGGCCGTTTCCCTGCTGAAGCGCGCGCGAGAAGTCGCTCTCGGCGTGCCGGTGTTGCTGATCTGGCAGGGGATCGAAGGCCATCGCGCGCTCCGCACGCCGCTTCTGGAGCAGTAGGCGTGGGCGATACCGTTCTCGTGACCGGCGCGTCGGGGTTCGTCGGCTCCGCCGTGGCGCGCAAGCTGGCGGAGCGTGGGCATCACGTGCGTGTGCTGATGCGGCCGACGAGTCCCAAGACCAATCTCGCGGGCTTCGACGCTGAACCGGTCGAAGGCGACATGCGAGACGGCCGGGCCATGCGCCGGGCGCTGAAGGATACGCGCTATCTTTTTCACGTGGCGGCCGATTACCGGTTATGGGCCCGCGATCCCGAAGAGATTGTGCGCAACAATCGCGAAGGCACGCGCAATGTCATGGAAGCGGCGCTGGCCGAGGGTGTCGAGAAGATCGTCTACACCAGCAGCGTCGCGACCCTGAAGCCCATCGCCGGCCAGGCTGCAGACGAAACCTCGCGCCACGACGCGCAAAGCGCCATCGGGGCCTATAAGCGCAGCAAGGTCGTGGCGGAGCGCGTGGTCGAACACATGATCGCGCAGCAGAGTCTGCCCGCCACGATCGTGAGCCCATCCACCCCCATCGGCCCGCGCGACGTCAAGCCGACGCCGACGGGACGTATTCTGGTCGAAGCCGCGACGGGACGGATGCCGGCCTATGTCGATACCGGACTCAATCTCGCCCATGTCGATGACGTGGCGGAGGGCCACCTGCTGGCGCTCGACAAGGGCAAGATCGGCGAGCGCTATATCCTGGGAGGACAGGACGCGACGCTGGCGGAAATGCTGGCGATCATCGCCGCGCTGTCGAACCGCAAGCCGCCGCGCGTGAACCTGCCGCGCGCGCCGCTCTACCCGCTGGCCTATGCCGCAGAAGCGTGGGCCTCTGTCACGGGCCGCGAGCCGTTCCTGACCGTTGACGCGCTCAAGATGTCCGAGCATCGCATGTTCTTCACGTCCGCGAAGGCCGAGCGCGACCTCGGCTATCGCGCACGGCCCTATCGCGAAGCCATCGTAGACGCGCTGGCGTGGTTCGGATCGGCAGGCTACCTCGCATGATCTGGATCGTCTCTTTCGTTCCGCTTGCAGCGTGGCTCTATTTGCTCTTCGGCCGTGGGTTCTTCTGGCTGACGCGCGAGCGCGACGATCGCGATGCGCCGGCACCGGAACATTGGCCCTCGGTTGTGGCCATCGTTCCCGCGCGCAACGAAGCCGATGTCATCGCACATTCCGCAGGAAGTCTTCTGAGGCAGGATTATCAGGGACCGTTTCGCGTCATTCTTGTCGACGATCAGAGCGACGATGGAACGGGCGATGTCGCGCGCACGCTCGGCGGGAGACTCGACGTGCTTTCCGGCGCGCCCCGTCCGCCGGGCTGGACGGGAAAGCTCTGGGCGGTGAAGCAGGGTGTCGTCCAGGCAGGCAACGTGGATTATCTGTGGTTGACAGATGCCGATATCGCGCACACGCCCAACAATCTGTCCAAACTGGTGGCGCGCGCGGAAGCAGGCGGCTTTGCGCTGACATCGCTCATGGCGAAACTGCACTGCGGAAGCATAGCTGAGAAGTTGTTGATCCCAGCCTTCGTGTTCTTCTTTGACATGCTTTATCCGTTCGGCTGGGTGAACGATCCTCGCAATCCGCTCGCCGCCGCGGCCGGTGGCTGCATGCTCATAAGGCGCGAAGCGCTGGAGAACGCCGGTGGCATCGACGCCATTCGCGGCGAGATCATCGACGATTGCGCCATGGGGCGCATGATGAAAAAGCAGGGCGCGATCTGGCTCGGTCTGACCGACCGCGCCGTGAGCCTGCGTCCCTACGGTTTCGCCGATATTAGCAAAATGGTGTCGCGGTCCGCTTATGCGCAGCTTTCCTATTCCCCGCTACAACTCTTGGGCACGGTGATCGGAATGCTGCTCGTCTATGTGGCAGCACCCTTCGTGGCGCTTCTTGCGCGCGGGCCTGCACAAATGGCCGGTCTTGCCGCTTGGGCGATCATGATGATCGCATTCGCTCCGATGCTGCGGTTCTACCGGCTGTCCCCGCTCTGGGGCATCCTGATGCCGTTGATCGGCGCACTCTACGGCGCCTTCACATTCGATTCCGCTGTTCAGCATTGGCGCGGCCGCGGCGGCATGTGGAAGGGCCGTGCACAGGCGATGGGTAAAGCGTGAGCGCGTCCGATCTCTCTTCCGGCAAAGGCCACACCGACGAGAACTTTCCCGTCGCGTCGTGGCTGATCGCGAAACGGCATCGCGCACCGATCCTGGCGTTCTATCGTTTCGCCCGGATGGCAGACGACGTCGCAGACCACCCGACGGCAACGCCGGAGGAAAAACTCCACCTGCTGGAGGAGATGGACCGCACCCTGACGGGCGAACTGGACAGTGCGCCGGAGGCCCATGCGCTCCGGCTGGTGCTGGAACAACACAATTTAAGCCCACAGCACGCCCTGCTCCTGCTCGAGGCCTTCCGGCGCGACGTGACCAAGCTGCGCTGTGCGGATTGGGAAGATCTGATGGACTATTGCAAATATTCGGCGATGCCCGTCGGTCGCTTCGTGCTCGACGTGCACGGTGAGGATCGCGCGATCTGGCCGCAATCCGATTCGCTCTGCGCCGCACTGCAGGTGATCAACCACCTTCAGGATTGCGCCAAGGATTATCGCGCGCTGAACCGCGTATATCTGCCCGAGGACACGATGGCCGAATTCGGCGCGCGGATCGAGATGCTGAGCGGCGCCCAATCGCCGCCGGAATTGCGCCGGGTCATCGCCGCCCTCGCCGCGCGCACGAACGCATTGCTCGATCAGGCGCGGCCGTTTGCCGGCCACATCCGCGCCCACCGGCTGGCGCTAGAAGTAAGCGTCATCCAGAAATTCGCCGAGGATTTGAACACGCGCCTCCTCCGCCGCGATCCCCTGTCCGAGCGCGTCCATCACCGCAAAAGCGAGATGATTCCCCTTGCCCTGCGCGCGCTTGTCCGCTTTTTTGCGCGGCGTTCCGCACAGCCATCCTCATGACCGCGACCGATATCGCCATCGCACCGGAAATCCGGGCCGTTCAGGAGAAGGCTTCCGGCAGTTCGTTCTATTCCGCCATGCGTCTCATGCCGAAAGCGGAGCGCGAGGCGATGTTCGCGATCTATGCGTTCTGCCGCGCAGTCGACGATATCGCCGATGACGGTGTTGGGACCCGGGCCGAACGGCACGACGCGCTGAATGGCTGGCGTATGGATCTCGACGTCCTTTACGCCGGAGGAAATCCACTTCACGGGGCGTTTCTGAAAGACGCCATCCTGACTTACGCGCTTCGCAAGGAGGATTTCCTTGCCGTCATCGACGGGATGGACATGGACGTCGCCGAGGACATCCGCGCGCCCGCTCTGGCGACGCTCGACCTCTATTGCGACCGTGTGGCGAGTGCCGTCGGCCGTCTCTCCGTCAAAGTGTTTGGGATGGACGACGATCCGGGATTTGCTTTGGCGCATCACCTCGGCCGCGCGCTCCAACTCACCAACATCCTGCGCGACCTCGATGAAGACGCTTCCATCGGCCGTCTCTATCTCGCGCGCGAGCACCTCGAAGCGGCAGGCATCACAAGCCGGGATCCCGGTGTAGCCATCGACGATCCGCGCATCGATGCTGCCTGCCGTGCCACAGCCATTCTCGCCCATGCCCATTACCGGCGAGCGGAGAAGATCATGGATTCGCGCCCCAGAGGCCGTATCCGCACGCCGCGCCTGATGGGTGCGGTTTATGCCGAGATCCTGCGCCGCATGGAGGCGGCGGGCTGGGCGCCACCCCGCCATCGCGTCAGCCTCCCCAAATCGCGGCTCGCGATGATCCTCCTTCGCCACGGACTGGGCGGATGAAGGATCGCATGTTTCACGTCGTGGGCGCGGGTCTCGCCGGGCTTTCCGCCGCCTGTGCGCTCGCGAGCAAAGGCGCGCGTGTGACGCTCTACGAAGGCGCGCCACAGGCGGGCGGACGTTGCCGCTCCTACTTCGACCCGACGCTCGGCCAAATCATCGACAACGGCAATCATCTCGTGCTGTCCGGCAATCACGCCATTATGTCCTATCTGCGCACCATCGGTGCAGACCATGCCCTTGCCGGTCCGGCGAAGGCACGCTTCGACTTCATCGATCTCACCGCGAACAAGCGCTGGACGCTCGCGCCGAATGAAGGTCCGCTTCCGTGGTGGACGCTATCCAAAAGCCATCGCGTGCCGGACACGACTTTCGCCGATTACGCAGCCCTCGCGGGTTTGATGTGGGCCGGCGACGACAAGCGCATCTGCGACACGATCCCCTGCAAGGGCGCATTGTGGGAGCGCCTGATGCGGCCGTTTCTGCTGGCGGCGCTCAACACCGAACCGGAGACGGCATCCGCGGCGCTGGCGGGTGCGGTGGTTCGCGAAACGCTGGCGAAAGGCGGTCACGCCTATCGCCCGCGTATTGCCCATCCCACACTCGGCGCTGCGTTCATCGACCCCGCTCTCAGTTACCTTGCCCGCAACGGCGTTCAAATCCATTTCGGGCGCAGGCTACGCAGGATCGTGCTCGGGGATGGCCAGGTCACGGCACTGGAGTTCTCCGAGGCGACTGTCCCCATTTCGCGTGACGATATGGTCGTGCTGGCCGTGCCGGCCTGGGTGGCGAAGGAATTGCTGCCCAGGATCGCGGCACCCGACGATTTCCGCGCCATCGTCAATGCGCATTTCAAGATGCCCGCCCCTCAAGGCAGCCCGTTGATACTCGGCGTCATCGGCGGCACGGCGGAATGGATATTCTCCTTCCCCGACCGCATCTCCACGACGATCAGCGGCGCGGACCGTCTCGTCGACATGGATCGTGACGTTCTCATCGCCCTGATCTGGAAGGATATCGCAAGCGCTTTGAGCATTTCCGGCCCGATGCCCGAATGGCAGATCGTCAAGGAGCGCCGGGCGACCTTCGCCGCGACACCCGAACAGGCCGCCAAACGCGCGGCTGCGAAGACGCAGTGGGCCAATCTGTTCCTCGCCGGGGACTGGACCGCGACCGGTCTGCCCGCCACGATTGAGGGAGCCGTGCGGTCCGGGCACAAAGCGGCCGAGTTGGCGCTCGCGCGCGGCACCGTATAATAGCGGCGATGAACCAGATCAGCATCGAAGAGAACAACTGGGCGGCGGTCGAAGCGACGATCCGCGGCGCGACCAGGGCGTTGCTCGACCGTCAGCGTGACGACGGCCATTGGGTGTTCGAGCTCGAAGCCGACGCCACGATCCCGTCGGAATACGTGCTGCTGGTCCATTATCTGGCGGAGACGCCGAACCAGGAGCTTGAGCGCAAGATCGGGGTCTATCTGCGCCGCATCCAGGCCGATCATGGCGGCTGGGCGCTCTATCATGGCGGCGCGTTCGATATCAGCGCGACGGTGAAGGCCTATTTCGCACTCAAGATGATCGGCGACGACATCGATGCGCCGCACATGGCGCGCGCGCGCGAGGCGATCCTTTCGCGCGGCGGCGCGCTGAAAGCCAATGTCTTCACGCGCATCCTGCTCGCGCTCTATGGCGAGACGTCTTGGATGAACGTGCCGACGGTGCCGGTAGAATTGATCCTCCTGCCGCGCTGGTTTCCGATCCATCTCTCCAAGATGTCGTATTGGGCGCGCACGGTGATCGTGCCGCTGTTGGTGCTGGCCGCGAAGAAACCTGTCGCACGCAACCCGCGCGGGGTGCATGTAGCGGAGCTGTTTGTGCCCGGCGGCACGGCGGCTTCCAAGCGCGCGCCACATCAGAGCGCGTTCTGGTCGGCGTTCTTCGGTGCGCTCGACTGGGTGCTGAAGCGTATCGAGCCGTTCTGGCCGAAGAGCCTTCGCCAGCGCGCGATAGACCGTTGCGTGTCGTGGACGACTACGCGGCTAAACGGCGAGGACGGGCTCGGCGCGATCTATCCCGCGATGGCCAATTCCGTGATGATGTACCACGCGATAGGCTATGCGCCGGACCATCCCGACCGCGCCATCGCGCGCCTCTCGGTTGAGAAGCTTCTGGTCATCAAGGACGACGAAGCCTATTGCCAGCCTTGCGTCTCGCCGATCTGGGACACGGCCCTGATGTGCCACGCACTGATGGAAGCCAAGGATTGCGACGCGGAAATCGGCAAAGCGCTGGAATGGCTGAAAGGCCGCCAGGTGCTGGACGTCAAAGGCGACTGGGCCGAAGAGCGCCCGGACGTGCGTCCCGGCGGTTGGGCGTTCCAGTACTGGAACGACTACTATCCCGATCTCGACGACACCGCCGTGGTGGCGATGGCGCTGCACCGTTTCGATCAGGCGCGCTATGGCGAAGCGATCTCGCGCGGCCGCGAATGGGTCGAGGGCTTGCAGAGCAGGAACGGCGGTTGGGGTGCGTTCGATGCCGACAATGTCTATTACTATTTGAACAACATCCCCTTCGCCGATCATGGCGCGCTGCTCGATCCGCCGACCGACGACGTGACGGGGCGCTGCATTGGATTGTTAATGCAGCTTGGCGCGACCGCCAACGATCCGCATGTGAAGGCAGGCGTGGATTTCCTGCGCAGCTCGCAGCTCAAGGACGGAAGTTGGTTCGGCCGCTGGGGCGTGAACTACATCTACGGCACCTGGTCGGCGCTGGCCGGGCTGAATGCCACGGGCCTTCCGCCCGAAGAGCCGATGATCAGGCGGGCCGCGGACTGGCTGATCGCCATCCAGAACGAGGACGGTGGCTGGGGCGAGAGCTGTGACAGCTACAAGCTCAATTACTCGGGCTACGAGCGCGCACCGTCCTGTGCATCGCAGACGGCGTGGGCGCTGATGGGGTTGATGGCGGCCGGCGAAGTCGATCATCCGGTGACGGCGCGCGGCATCCGCTATCTGCAAGGCGCGCAGCAGGAAAATGGACTCTGGCCGGAAGACACCTACACCGGCGGCGGCTTCCCACGCGTGTTCTATCTGCGTTACCACGGCTATGCGAAGTTCTTCCCGCTCTGGGCCGTGGCGCGCTACCGCAATCTCAAGAGCGGCAATTCGCGGCAAGTGGCGCACGGACTGTGACCACGGTCGCAGTCGTCGGCCTTCGGCGCGAAGCCAAGCTGGTCGCGCGCCATGCGATGGGGGTCGTCCCCGAAAACCTCGCTGACATCAAAGACGCAACGGGCATCATTTCGATCGGCATTGCCGGTGCACTGTCGCTGGACCTTGTCGTCGGTGACGTGGTCATCGCCGAGCGCGTGGTGACGGCAAACAACGCCTTCGAGACCGATGCGAAATGGACGGCGCGGCTTGCCGGCGCGCTGCCCAACGCGCGGATCGGGGCGCTCCTCGGGCGCGGTGCGATCGCCGAGAGTGCAGAGATCAAGGCGATGCTGCGCGAGTCGACGGGCGCCGATGCCGTCGACATGGAATCTCATCTGGCGGCGCGGGCCGCGATAGAGCGTGGCGTCCCATTCGCGGCGCTGCGGGTGATTTCGGACGCCGCAGATCATTCACTGCCACCGGCAGCACTGGTGGCGATGAAGCCGGACGGCTCCGTCGCACTCGGCCGCGTGCTGATATCTGTGCTGCGGAAGCCCTCTCAGATTCCGGCACTCATCCGCACCAGTCGCGAATCGGAGAAAGCGTTCGCGGTGCTCGAACAGTGCGTGGCCGCGCTGGGACCAAATCTTCGCGGGCCCTAGAAACATTACGCTAGCGATAATGCTTCATTTATGATACTCATTCGCAATTGCAGAAATTGATGAGGGGAATCAATGATCTACCTTCGCGTGAAATCCATTCTCGCGGCGAGCCTATTCGCGCTGGCCACCACCTCCGCACTGGCGCAAACGGCAGAACGCTTCGATGGCACTCTTAACGCCCAATGGGGCGACCCACGCCCCGGCGCCCCCGGCGGTGAAACGCGCTTCAACGTCACCCTGCCCGACGGCAAGAGCTATCCACTGATCGTGAACCCCACCGATCAGGGCCGCGCGATGGCGGCGTTCGGCAAGCATGTCACCATCGATGGCAAGCGCGTCACCGATGCGCTCGGCCGGACTGTGATCAGCGCCGATCATTTCACGGCGGCGAACGGACGCGTGCAGCATGCGGCGGAAACACGGCGTGTGCTCTTCCTGCTGGTCAAGTTCAAGGACGACGACCAGGAGCCGCACGTCCAAAGCTTCTATCTCGACCTGACCAATCCGAAGAAGGGCAATCTGGACCTCAACATCCCGGCGACCATCAACGGCTTCTTCGGCAAGACCTCCTGGGGGAATCTCCAGTGGAAGGCCGATGCCACCGACTGGATGACCTTGCCCTTCAACAAAGCGCATTACGCCAATTGCGGCTGGGACAAGTCCTGCGCAAACCTGAGCGCGCTATCGAACGACGCCTTCGCGCTGGCCGTTGGCGCAGGCATCGACCTGTCGGTCTATGACAACATCAACTTCGTGCTGAACAACGATCTGGATTGCTGCGCGTGGGGTGGCGGCACGTCGTTCAACGGCAAATCCTATGGCGCGACGTGGGAGCCGCCCTGGGGCCAGGAAGCGGGCACCTACAGCCACGAATTCGGCCATTCCATCGGCCTGCCGCATTCGGGCTGGACCTACTACGCCTATGACAGCCCGTGGGACATCATGAGCATGCGCACCGCGTCGCAGTCGGTGAAATGCGCGACCTATTTCTCAGACAACGATAACGCCAATCGCAATGTGAACTGCACCGAGCCGGGTGACGGCTATATCGCCGCGCACAAGGACTATCTGGGCTGGACGCCGGCGGCGAACGTGGCTGTCATCGACACGACGCCGGGAACGACGAAAGTCACCCTTGAGGCCAACGCGCTTCCACTCGGCGGCAAGACCAAGCTGATCAAGATCTGTCTGGCCGGCGAAGCCTGTTCCGGCGGCAGTGCGCATTTCGTGAGCGTGGAGGCGCGCATCGAAGGCAAGGTCTATGAAAACGGCCTGACCGGCGACGGCGTGATCATCCAGGACTTCAAGGTCAATCGCAGCGCGATCGGCGGCAAATGTTACTTCAACAATCAGAGTGGCTTCTCGGTCCCGATCGATGCGACGCCGGGCGACTACGACAGTACGAACTGCAATTCCGGCGGCCGGTCGTGGCCGAACTATGCGCTCGGCAATGCCCAGTTCCTGCCGGGGCAGACCTATACCGACAGCACCCATCACTTCTCGGTGACGGTCAAAAAGCAGAAGGGATCCAGTTACCTGGTGGTGGTGAAGCGGACCTGACGCTTCGACGGGAGAGGCCGCCTATTCGGCGGCCTCGACCTGCCGCGGCCGCGACTTCGCGGCGCGGATCTCCGCCTGCTTTATCTCGACGTGTTTCGAGAACACGAACTCGGCCGGCCGCTGCCTGGATGTGTCGATGTCCTTCGCGAAGGGGCCGTCGGTCTTCACGCCGCGCATGGCGAGCGGGATCAGCTTTTGCGGATGCTTGATGGAGTCGATCACCGCGGTGCCTTCGAAGCCGCAATGGACCATGCAGTCCTGACACTTCTCGTACTTGCCGACGCCGTATTTGTCCCAGTCGGTATCTTCCATCAGCTCCTTGAAGGTCTTCACATAGCCTTCGCCGAGCAGGTAGCAGGGCTTCTGCCAGCCGAACACGCAACGCAGCGGCATCGACCAGGGCGTGCATTCATAGGTCTGGTTGCCCGCGAGGAAGTCGAGGAACAGCGCGGACTGGGTGAACTCCCAATTCTTGCCGCCATTGCCGCGGCTCAAGATATCGCGGAACAGCTTCTTCGTGCGCTCGCGGTTGAGGAAGCTCTCCTGATCCGGCGCGCGTTCGTACGCATAGCCCGGCGAAATCGTGATCCCGTCGAGCCCCATCTCCGTCATCAGATCGAAGAACTGCGCTACCCGCTCCGGGATCGCGTTCGAGAACAGCGTGCAGTTGATCTGGGTGCGGAAGCCTTTGGACTTCGCGAGCTTGATCGCGTCGATGGCCTTCTCATAGACGCCGTCAAGGCAGACCGAATGGTCGTGCATCGCCTTGTCGCCGTCGAGATGGATCGACCAGGTGAAATTCGGATGCGGCTTGTACTGGTCGATCTTCTTCGACAGCAAAAGCGCGTTGGTGCAGAGGATGACGAACTTGTTCTTTGCAAGAAACCCTTCGACGATCTTCGGCATCTCGCGATGGAGCAGTGGCTCGCCACCGGCGATCGACACCGCGGGCGCGCCGCATTCGTCCATGGCCTGCATGCATTCGTCGTAGGACAAACGCTGATTGAGAATGTCATCCGGGTAATCGATCTTTCCGCAGCCGGCGCAGGCGAGATTGCAGCGGAACAACGGCTCCAGCATCAGCACCAGCGGATAGCGCTTCACGCCCGTCAGGTGCTGTTTCACCACGTAGGAGCCGATCTTCGCGGCCTGCTTCAGCGGAATACCCATTCGATCAATCCCTAAGTTCGGCGGGCAGCCGAAATTCGATATGTTCTTTCTTGCCGTCCATCTGCGTTACTTCCACCGGCGCGATGCGGCCGAGCGCTTCGATCACATGCTCGACCAGCGCCTCCGGCGCCGAGGCTCCCGCCGTCAGACCGACAGCGGACTTGCCAATCACCCACGCCGGATCCAACTCGCTGCCGTCCGCGATCAGATAACTCGGCACGCCTACCTCCCGTCCGATCTCCACGAGACGGTTGGAGTTGGAACTGTTCTTCGCGCCCACGACCAGAATGACGTCGGCCACCTTTGCCAGCTCTCGCACGGCAGTCTGGCGATTTTGTGTCGCGTAACAAATGTCCGTGGTCTCGGGCCCAACGATGTCGGTGAATTTGCGCTTGAGCGAGGCAATGATGCTTCTGGTGTCGTCGATCGAAAGCGTGGTCTGGGTGATGTAGGCCACCGGCGTGCCTATAGGGATATCGAGCGCATCGACATCCACTTCCGACGACACGAGGTGGACCGGCGCACCGACCTGACCCATCGTTCCCTCGACTTCCGGATGGCCGGCGTGACCGATGAGGATCAGCTTGCGGCCGTGGTTGACGTAGCGCTTGCCCTGGTTGTGCACTTTGGAAACCAGCGGGCATGTCGCATCCAATATCGGAAGCCCGCGTGACTTCGCTTCGCTCACGACCGTCTGCGGCACACCGTGCGCGCTGAAGACCGTCACCGCGTTGTCGGGGACTTCGTCCAGTTCCTCGACGAAGCGAGCGCCCTTGTTCTTCAGCGTGTCGACGACGTGCTTGTTGTGAACGATCTCGTGGCGGACATAGACGGGCTCGCCATATTTCTCCAGCGCGCGCTCGACGATGTCGATCGCTCGCACGACTCCTGCGCAGAAGCCGCGAGGCTGGGCAAGGACAACGCGCATCAAATCTCCCGGCAAATCGGTTGACGGCCCGGCTGATGGGCCACCTTTTCAAAACGCCCCAGTTTCTAGAAAGTAAGCTGGTGCTGCAATGACCTTATTGCAACGCAGCAAACATTAGTAAAGGTTCACCCCGCCAAGCCTTTGCGTTCCACGCCGACCTCGATAATTGTGCGGAAATTACCGGGTTTTCGAAGCGGTCATTTGGATATGTCATGAACAGCGTTTCAGCATCTGAGAAGCCAGCCGCGCAATTCGCGTTGACCGAGGCCATGACCGAGTCGGCAAAGGCCGTGGAGGTCACGCTCGGCGAAGTCCTTCCACAGCCTCACGGGCTGCATGCCCGCGTCCACGAGGCGATGCGCTATGCCACCTTTGCCGGCGGCAAGCGGCTCAGGCCCTTCCTTGTTCTGGAGTCGTCGAACCTGTTCGGGGTCGACCGCGCCCACGCGTTGCGCGTCGCCGCAGCGATCGAAGTCCTGCATACTTATTCGCTTGTGCACGACGATTTGCCGTGCATGGACGACGACGATTTGAGGCGGGGCCGCCCGACGACTCATATCGCCTTCGACGAAGCGACGGCCGTTCTGGCCGGCGATGCGCTTCTGACCATCGCGTTCGAGATTCTTGCGGACCCGAAAACCCATCCGTCCGCCGACGTGCGCTGCCGGCTCATCGCCCGCCTGGCGGAAGCGGCTGGAAGCAACGGCATGATCGGGGGGCAGATGACCGACATGCAGGCGCCGGAGAGCCAGTTCGGCGCCGACGATATCAAGCTGCTGCAGCGGCTGAAGACCGGTCAGTTGTTCGAATTCTCGTGCGAAGCCGGCGCGATCCTCGGCGAACGCCCGGAGGCTGACCGTGAGCGCCTGCGTAACTATGCGCGCGACTTCGGGCTGATCTTCCAGATCACGGACGATCTGCTCGATGTCACCAGCACAGCGGAAAAGACCGGCAAGGCCGTTGGTAAGGATCGGGACCAGGGCAAAGCGACGCTCGTTTCTATCTACGGTGTGAGCGGGGCTCGCGCGGAGGCAGAAAATCTCGCGCACCGGGCGGTCGAAACACTGTCATCTTACGGTGCTGTCGCGGACGCCCTTCGCGAATTGCCCCTGTTTCTGCTTTCCAGGGATTCGTGATCGCCTGCAACGAAATTTCGGCGCGTTTGTTTTATCATGGGAACCCAGATTCGTCGGGAAGAGGCCATTTATGAGAAACCCTTGGATTCAGAGATTTGCGGCAGCCGTGCTGGTGTTCTTTGCGGCATTGCAGACCCTGCCGGCACGCGCGGCAGATGAGCCGGCGAGCGATCCGGCGGCCAAACAGATCCAGACCTTCTACGACGCCCTGCTGGAGAATATGAAGCGGGGCAAACAGGAGAGTCTCACGGGCCGTTACAACAAGCTCAAACCCGTAATAGAACAGACTTTCGATCTGCCTTTGATGACCAGCCTTGCTGTGGGACCGACCTGGGCCAGCATCCCGGCCGCCGATCAACAGGCGCTAATCACCGCGTTCGGACGGATGACGGTCGCGAACTACGCGAAGAATTTCGACACCTTCAGCGGCGAGAAGTTCGTCATCGACCCAACTGTGCAGGTGCACGGTACCGACAAGGTCGTGATGAGCAAACTCGTGACGTCCGGACAGACCGTTCCATTCAACTATCGCATGCGCCAATCGAGCGGCACGTGGAAAGTCATCGACATCTATCTGAACGGATTCGTCAGCGAGCTCGCGACGCGCCGTTCGGACTTTGGTTCGACGCTGTCTTCGGGCGGCGCCCAGGCGCTGGTCAAGAAGATCAACGAACTGGCCGACAACGCGATGAAAAGCTGATCAGCTTTTCTCGCCCTTGGGCGGACCAAGCAAGGCCGGCAGGAAGAATAGAGTCGTTACCAGCGTCCAGGCCAGCGAAATCATCAGAAGCTCGCCCATGCTCGCCGTGCCGGGATGGCTGGACACCCAGAGCGAGCCGAAACCGCTCGCCGTCGTCAGCGCGCTGAACAGGACGGCGCGCGTGAGGCTCGACTGCAGGAGGTTGCGGGCCCCATCGCGCCACGCCTCGACGAAGTAGATATCGAACGCTACGCCGATCCCGAGCAGCAGCGGCAACGCGATGACGTTGGCAAAGTTGAGCTGCATGCCTATCAGTACGCAGGTTGCGAGCGTCAGAAGCGCGCCGAGCACCAACGGTGCAATGGTGAGCGCGACATCGCGCAGGCTGCGCAGCACCAGGAACAGAAGGAGCGTGATCACGATGAAGGCCAGAATACCGGCTTTCACGAACGCACCCATGATCGTGTTTCCAGATTCCAGAATGGAAATCGGTGCGCCGGCCGCGGCTGGTGTCACCGAAAGTACGGCTGCGCTGAACTTCTTCATCGCGGCGTTGCCGCTACTGTTGTCCTTCGGGAACACCTGTATGCGCACCGTGCCATCCGGCGCGATCCAGTCGCGCACGAGATCGGGCGGCATCGATTTGAGCGTCACGGGGGCTGCCTGCATCGAAGCCCGCAACTCGTCGAGCATGGTCTGAAGACCGGGAACGAGTGCGATGTTGGCCCGCATCCGGGCTTTGGGGTCAGCGTTTGCGAGCTTTTCAAGAATGCCCGCCAGCCTAACCGCGTCTTTCGCTGCGCCGTTCGTGGCTGCGCCGGCCGCATCCCGCAAGGCTTTCGCGGTCGCACGGAAGCTCGACACCACTTCTGCATCCGTAGGCGGCGGTTTCTGCACGAAGGGATTGAGCGCCGCGTCCATCAGGAAGGACGCGTCGCGGATGACGGCGAGCTTCGCGTTCTGGTCCTTCGGGATGAAACTGTCGAGTGTCAGAACCTGGCCGACCTCGGGAAGCGCAGACAGCCGGTCGGCGAGTTTGTTCGCGTCGGCCGCCGAGGGTGCAAGCACGTCGATGGTGTTAGGCGAGGTCTCCGGATCCTTCGCGAGATCCAGAAGCGTCGAAACGGACTCGACCTTGTGGCTGCGCAAATCCAGCGGATCGAAATCGAAGCTCACAAATGGAACGCAGGCCAGGGCAACCAGACCCGCGAAGACAAACCCAATGACGACCTGCCAGCGATTGCGAACAAGAAACCGGTCGACACCGGCAAGCGCGGAAAACCCGATCTCCGCGTGTTCGCCCGGCGGATGCATGAGCTTGATCAGGGCCGGAAGCATCGTGATTGCAAGCACGAACGCGATGACCATGCCGATGCCAGCGATCAGTCCGAGTTCGGCAACGCCGGCATAGGACGTCGGCAGGAACGAGAAAAAGCCGGCGGCGGTGGCTGCAGCGGCGAGCGCAAGCGGCTTGCCGACACCGCGTCCCGCGCCGACAAGGGCCTGATCCAGCGTTTCCCCGCTATGGCGTTCCGATCGATACCGGACGCTGAACTGAATTCCGAAATCGACCCCCAGTCCCACGAATAGTGCGACAAAGGCAATCGAGATGATGCTGAACATGCCGACCACGAGAAGGCCGGAGGCCATCGTCAATATGAGACCGGTGAAGAGCGTCACAAGGATGCAAAAGATGATCCGGAAGGATTGGACCGCGAGCCACAGCGTTAGCGTGACGGCGGCGATCATCAGCGCCCCCATCAACCCGGCGCGTTCCGCGAGCGTCGCGTATTCTTCATCCTGCAGAGCAATGGGACCGGTGAGCCGGACGCGGACACCGTGATCCGGTGTGAGATTTAGATCGCGCGCGGCCTTGCGGATTTCATCGCTCGCAGCGGCGCCGGGGGACAGCGCCTCGAAATTGAGGGCTGGCTGAACCTCAAGGAAGCTGCGCGTCCGGGGCGCTCTCTTCGATCCGCTCACCAGCGACTGCCAGGAGAGAAACGCCTGCTTTCCTTCTGCAACTTCGCCCAGCGTGCCCGCAATCGCTTTCATCGGAGGGTCGATCTGATCGAGGCTCGCTTGCCCGTGCGCCACGCCCAGCAAGGCGGTCGCGAGACTGTCCATCACGCCGCGCAGGCTCGGGTCGGCGGCCAAGCCGCCGAGGAACGGCTGCGCCGAAATGAGCTCACGCGTCGTCGATTTCACTTCGTCTTCCGGCAGGAACAGCAATCCGTTCTTCAGGAAGAACGCGCCGCCGCCGGACTCGCGCACGGACGGAAAATTCTTTTTCTGAGCACTGAGGCGGGCCGCAAGCAGTGCCTGTCCGCGCTGCGCCAGTTCGGGCGTTGCCCCGTCGATGACGACCAGAATCAGGTTGTTGTGCTGTGGGAAGAGCGCGTCATAGCGGGCCTCGCGCTTGCGCCACTCGAGGTCGGGCGAAATCAGCTTTTCGTTGTTGGTATCGATCCCGAAATGCTGGCTTGTGTAGAAAGCCGCCCCAAGGGCTGCGAGAACGAAGATCGCGACCACCGCGCGCGCGTGGCGGCAGCACAGGTCTACAATTGAGCCAATGAAAGCCATGCTTTGTTCCGCAGCAGAGAAAACCTGCAGATAGAGGAAACGCGCCCGGCGATCAATTCGCCATGGAGTCGGTGCCGAGGTCCTGGGGCGTGTTGTTGTCGACCTGCTCCTGGCGATGCTTGATATAGGCGTCGCGGAATGCGGCATATTGATCGACCGAATTGCGCTCGATGTCCCTGATCTGCTCGATCGCTCTGGCGCGGCCATCGACGGTCGAGAATACCCGCGCGCCCAACGAAACATAGTAGCGCCCGCTGTAATCGAAATAGCTGAGCGGGCTGAAATAGTGGTCGACGAAGATTCGGCCCAGCGCGTCGCGCGGCAGCGCTGCACCAAGCAGCGGCAGCACCACATAGGGTCCCGCCGGTACGCCATAGACACCCATGGTCTGGCCAAAATCTTCCTGCTGCGCCGGGAAGCCCATCTTGGTCGCCGGATCCATGACGCCGAGAATTCCCATCGTCGTGTTGACGCCGAACCGTTCCGCCGCATGTCCCGCGCGTGTAAACTCCCCCTGCAGGATATCGTTGGCGAACGTTATCGGCATTCCGACATTCGACAGGACGTTGTGTACCCCGTCCCGCAGGCCGCTTGGCACCGTGGATCTGTAAAAGACCGCTGCCGGCAGAGCTGCATTGTGATCGAGGCTCTGATTGATGCGGAACATGGTGCGATTGAACGGCTCAAGCGGGTCGTTATCCGACCACCGCTGCACCGTCGTGCAGCCGCCCAGCATCAAAACAAGCAAAGAGATCCCAAGCCCGCGAAGCGTATACACTTTTGTTCTTCCCCACTTGAGAGAAGAATACAAGAAAAGTGGCGTGCGTCCATCGCGGACGCGCTGGTTCCGTTAACGCGCGAGCGGACGGTCGATCAGGACCGCAAGCAGCAGGGCGGGGCCGCCATGGGCGACCCACGCATGGTTCGTCCCGCGCTGGATGACGACCTGGCCCGGTTTGATGCGGGTTTCCGTTCCTTCCAGGATCAGGCTGACATCGCCCTTAAGCAGGCAAATGACGTCCAGCGTGTTGGTTTCGTGCATCGCCGAGTTGCGGCTTTGGTCGATGATGTGATGCTCGGCGCCGAAGCCCGCGAACGCCGCGCGCGTTGCGGCATCGAGCGCGGCCTTCGGAGTTCCCTCCGGGACCGGTTCGATAACGAACCAACGCACTTTCACACTTTGGTGAGGTGGCGAGAGGGTGACCTTGCCTTTGCCAGCATCCCCCGCCTCTTTTGGGTCCAGCGCAGCGGTAAGGCTGTCGGTCCAGATTTCGAGGAGACCGCCGCGACCTTGCGATATTGCAGCATCGGCGGGCGGGCCATCGATGATCACGACCGACTGGCCGGACGCGTCGTCCCCAGTGATGACGCGGCGCAGCGTCTCCTCGAACGGGGCGTACATCAAAAGACCTCGAACAGACCAGCGGCGCCCATGCCGCCGCCGATGCACATCGAGACGACGACCTTTTTGGCGCCCCGGCGCTTGCCTTCCATCAGCACGTGACCGGTGAGCCGCGCACCCGTCATGCCGAAGGGATGCCCGATGGCGATGGAGCCGCCATTGACGTTGTACTTCGCCGGATCGATGCCGAGCTTGTCGCGACTGTAGAGGCATTGCGATGCGAAAGCCTCGTTGAGTTCCCACAGGTCGATATCGTCGATCTTGAGGCCATGGCGTTCGAGCAGGCGCGGCACGGCGAAGACGGGACCGATGCCCATCTCGTCGGGCTCGCAGCCGGCAACCGCCCAGCCCTTGAACAGACCCATAGGCTGAAGGCCCCGCTTCTCGGCTTCCTTGCCTTCCATGATGACGACAGCCGCCGCACCGTCGGCGAGCTGCGACGCGTTGCCTGCGGTGACGAATTTGTCGGGGCCTTTGACCGGCGGCAGCTTGGCGAGGCCCTCGAGCGTGGTGTCGGGGCGATTACATTCATCGCGATTGACCGTGTAGTCGACGAGGGATTCCTCTTTCGTCTCCTTGTTGACGACTTTCATCGTGGTCGCCATCGGGACAATCTCGTCCTTGAACTTGCCGGCCTGTTGGGCGGCGGCCATGCGCCTCTGGGATTCGAGCGAATACTCGTCCTGGTATTCGCGGGAGATGTTGTAACGCGCAGCCACGACATCGGCGGTGTCGATCATCGGCATCCAGTAGTCGGGATACATCTCGACGATCCTGGGCTCCTTGCCGCCGCCCCCGCCGCCCTGGAAGGTGATCGAATCCACGCCCGAGCCGACGACGATCTGCGCGCCGTCGTCGATCACATAGCGCGCCGCGTTGGCGATCGCGTTGAGGCCCGAAGAGCAAGCGCGGTGGACCGTAACGCCGGAGGTCGTGACCGGCAGTCCTGCAAGCAGGGCCGCGCCGCGGGCGACGTTGCCCGAAGCGGCCACACACCCGGCAACCACATCCTCGACTTCCGCCGGCGCCACGCCGGAGCGTTTGACCGCGTGCTCGACCGCATGGCCGAGCATGGCCATATTGGACGTGTTGTTGAACCCGCCGCGAGCGGCTTTCGCTAACCCCGTCCGCGCATACGAAACAATGACCGCTTCACGCATCGAAAAATTCCCTTCCTAGTTCCGCCACAATCCACGAGCAGCCTTCCCGTGCGCCGTCCTGGGGAGGAACACAATGGCTGCGACTGTTCAAACCAAAGCCGGTGACATCGTCGCCGACATGAACACCACGCCGCTGATCGACGTGATGCTCGTACTTCTGACCTTGCTCATCATCACACTGCCGATGCAGACCCATGCGATCAAGATCGACACGGGTCACGGCACGCCACCGATACCGCCACCGCAAACCGTGAATCTGTCCATCGACTTTGACGGCACCACGAGCTGGAACGGCGCGGTGATCAGCCGTGCGACGCTGGACGCCTATCTCGCCGATGCCGCCCGCAAGAGCCCGCAACCTGACATCATCATTCGTGCCGACAGGCTCACGAAGTACGACCGTGTTGCGGCCGTCTTGAGCGAAGCGGCGCGCGCCGGAGAGACGCATATCGGCTTCGCTCAGGAGCAATAGCGCCTCACTTCACATCCGAGAATTTCTTGCCATCCGCGACGAGCGTCTCCAGCAGCGCGGATGGCTTGAATTGGTCGCCCATCTTCGCCTGGAAGTCCTTCATCCCGATCAGGACCTTGCCCAGACCAATCTGCTCGCCCCAGTACATCGGGCCGCCGCGGTAGACCGGCCAGCCATAGCCGTTCAGCCAGACCGTATCGATGTCGGAGGCGCGGATCGCCTTCTTCTCTTCGAGGATCTTCGCGCCCTCATTGACCATCGGATAGAGGCAGCGCTGCAGGATCTCGTCGTCCGAGATCTGGCGCGGATTGATGCCGTGTTTCGCGCGGAAATCCTGGATCACCTTCTCGGTGACCGGTGACGGCTTGGCGTTGCGGTTCTCGTCATAGTCATAGAAACCCGCGCCGGTCTTCTGGCCGCGGCGGTCCATCTCGCACAGCACTTCGCGGAGGGTGGAGCTTTTCGACTGTTCCTTCACCCAGCCGATATCGAGACCGGCAAGATCGCCCATCGCGAATGGCCCCATCGGGAAACCGAAATCGTAGAGCACGCGGTCCACGTCCCACGGCATCGCGCCTTCGAGGACAAGTGCGTTCGCCTCGCGGGTGCGCTGTGCCAGCATGCGGTTGCCGACGAAGCCTGGGCACACGCCGACCAGCACCGCAACCTTGCCGATTGTCTTGGCGAGCTTCATCGAGGTGGCGATGACTTCCTTCGAGGTCTTCTCGCCGCGCACGATCTCGAGCAGCCGCATGACGTTCGCCGGCGAGAAGAAGTGCAGGCCGATGACGAATTCCGGCCGCTTGGTCGCCGACGCGATCTCGTTCACGTCGAGATAGGACGTGTTGCTGGCCAGGATCGCGCCTTGCTTCACGATGCCGTCGAGCTTCGCGAACACGTCCTTTTTGATGTCCATGCGCTCGAAGACCGCCTCGATGACGAGGTCGCAATCCTTGAGGTCTTCCAGATCGAGCGAGCCGGTAAGCAGGCCCATACGCTTCTCGACATCGTCCATCGTGAAGCGGCCACCCTTGGCGCTGCGCTCGTAATTGCCGCGCACGACTTTCAGGCCGCGGTCGAGCGCTTCCTGCTTCATCTCGACGATGGTGACCGGGATGCCGGCATTGGCGAAGTTCATCGAGATGCCGCCACCCATCGTGCCAGCGCCGATGACCCCGACCTTCTTAATCGCGATCGTGGGCGTGTCGTCCGGCACATCCGGGATCTTGTTCGCCTGGCGCTCCGCAAAGAACGCGTAGCGCTGTGCGGCAGATTGCGGACCGGTCATCAGGCCCATGAACAGTTGACGCTCGGTCTTGAGCCCTTCCTCGAAGGTCGGCGCGTTCACCGCCGTCTCGATGCACTTGATATTCGCTTCCGGCGCGTCGAAGCCGCGGAACTTGCGCGCATTCTTCTTGCGAAACTCCGCGAAGATCTCCGGATGGCCCTTGGCGGCTTCGAGCTTGGTGTTGTTCTCGCGCACTTTCTTGAGCGGCTTGTTCTCGGCCACGCATTTGCGTGCGAAGGCGATGGCGGTTTCCTTCAGCTTGCCCTCGGGCGCGAGTTCGTCGACGAGCCCCATGTCGAGGCACTGCTTCGCGGGCACGTGCTGGCCGCTGGTGACCATCTCCAGCGCCTTCTCGACGCCGGCGATGCGCGGCAGGCGCTGAGTCCCGCCCGCGCCGGGGAGCAACCCGATATTCACTTCGGGGAGGCCGCATTTCGCGCTCGGTACCGCGACACGGTAATGCGCGCAAAGCGCGACTTCGAGGCCCCCGCCCAGCGCGGTGCCGTGAATCGCGGCGACGACCGGCTTCGGCGATTCCTCGATCTCCTTTTGCACGTCGAAAAGACTGGCGCCCTTCATCTGGCCGCCGAACTCGGAAATATCGGCGCCCGCGATGAAGGTGCGGCCCTCGCAGATCAGCACGATGGCCTTCACATCGGGATCGGCCTTTGCCTGGCGGAAGCCTTCAACCAGCCCGTCGCGCACATTGGCGGAGAGTGCGTTCACCGGCGGCGAATTCAGTGTGACGATAGCGATCTCGCCATCGTTCGAGAGATCGGTGACCGGATTGATGGCCGTCATGGTGCGCGCTTCCCTGAAATGTTGGTTACCGACAAAAAATCAGGCGCCGGGACGGGAGTCGAGTCCGATGTGTTCCGGCCAACCTCTTGCCGCTGCGGAAAGTGGCATTTCCGCTATCGTCTAGACATTGCCATCTGGGAGTGCCGCATGACCTACGAACACATCACGACCGCCACCGACGGGCCGATCCTCACCATCACGTTGAACCGGCCGGACAAGCTCAACGCCTACACCGCGCTGATGGGCTCGGAGATCGAGGACGCCTTCCTGAAAGCGGATGGCGACGACGACATCCGCGTCATCATCGTGACCGGCGCGGGCCGCGGGTTCTGCGCGGGCGCGGATATCTCGGGTGGCGCGGACGCGTTCGATGTCAGCAAGGGCGCCGCGATGTTTCAGGGTGCGCGGCCGCGCGCGTCCAGCGGTGGCTTTGTCGAGGCGATCTACAATTGCCGCAAGCCCAGCATCGCCGCGATCAACGGCGCGGCGGTTGGTGTCGGCATCACGCTGTGCCTGCCGATGGATATCCGCATCGCTTCAAAAGACGCCAAGATTGGTTTCATTTTCGCGCGGCGCGGCCTTGTGCCGGAAGCGGGCAGCGCCTGGTTTCTGCCCCGTCTTGTCGGTCTCAATCAGGCGCTGCGCTGGTGCCTGTCGGGCCGCATCTTCGACGCCAACGAAGCGAAAGAGGGTAGACTGGTTTCCGAAGTCACCGAGCCCGATCAGTTGCTCTCGCGCGCGAGAGAGATCGCGCTCGAGATCGCGGAGAACACCGCGCCGGTATCGGTCGCGATGACGCGGCAGATGCTGTGGCAATACTCCGCTGCGGCCCATCCGTTCGAGTTGCTGCAGATGGATGGCCCGCTCTCGGTCGAACTCGGCGCCGGACCCGATGTGAAGGAAGGCGTCGCCGCGTTCCTGGAAAAGCGCAAACCCAAATTCCCCGGCAAGGTCTCGAAAGATATTCCGCCGGGTTACAAGCAGGCAAAACGCTAGGCTTTGCCCAGCGCGAGATCGCTCACATAGGGGTTGGTCCTGCGTTCCCAGCCGAAGGTCGACATCTGGCCGTGGCCGGGCACGAACTGCATGTCGTCGCCGAGCGGCCAGAGCCGTGACGTGATCGCGTCGATCAGTTGCTGCCAGTTTCCGCGCGGCAGATCGCAGCGCCCGATCGAGCCCTTGAACAGAACATCGCCGACGAACGCGATCTTGGCGCCCTCGTGAAAGAACACGACGTGCCCCGGCGTGTGCCCGGGACAGTGCCGTACGCCGAACTTGACCTCGCCGACCGACACCGTATCGCCGTCTTCGAGCCAGCGTGTCGGCAGGCAATCCTCGGCGTCGCCGAAACCGGGGCGGCGCGCATTGCGGCCAAGTTCCTCCAGCAGGAACAGATCGTCCTTGTGCGGTCCCTCGATCGGCACGCCGAACTCGCGCGCGAGCCTGGTCGCGCCGCTGGCGTGATCGAGATGGCCGTGTGTGAGGAGGACTTTCTCCAGAATCACACCCTGCCCCGCGATGGCCTGTTTCAGGCGCTCGACCTCGCCTCCGGGGTCAATCACCGCGCCGCGCCTGGTGCGCGTACACCACACCAGCGAACAATTCTGCTCGTAGGGGGTGACGGGCAGAACAACCGCCTTAAGTGGGAGTTCAAGCATAGCCTTGCTTAGAACCACCAGCAGATGGCGTCCATAAGGAACGAACCACAAGGGACGCTGGTAAATTGGTCAATTTGCGAAATTTAATTGCTTGAAATGCCATGGAAATCCACACCCCTTCCCTAACCCGCATGACCGAAATGACATGCGCGCTTCCGGCGCATCCGGCAGAATTTTCTGAACTGTGGCGGAACGCTCTGATAGGCTGTGGGGGCATATTGGGATGAAAGCGTATATCGGTAGCATCATGAGGGGGTCGGTCCTGCTCGCGCTCTGCGTTGCGGGCCTGTTTGCCATGCCGGCAACAGGCGCGACGGGCGGCAATGCGCCTTCCGCGCCTCTCGACCTGAATTCCTATACGACGATCGCCGATCAGCCCGCCGCCAATCCTTTTGCAAACCAGTTCGACCTCGGCCTTCCCGAACTGCCGATGGTCTCCTACGGCCCGCCGGTGCGCGGTTCGCTGAACGGTTTCGACACGTCGGGGCATGTGACCATCCTGGACAATCTGTCGCTCGGGTTCGGCAGCGGCGACATCGGAGCGCGGTTCAATCCCAATCCCGTCGGGACCGGCAACGACTCGCTGTTCCTCACCTCGCCATCGTTCGACGCGCCCTATGCATCACTCGCCAATGGCGGCGTGTTCGGTGCGGCAAATTATGAACTCGCCGATGGCCTGCACGTCGTCCTCGGCGTGTCGTCGTTCGACGATGAGATGCAGTCCTACCCCATGAGCCTAACCTCGACGATCGCGCGTATGGGCGGACAGGCGCTCCCCTATGACACGCGCAGCGCCAATTCCATTCTCGGCGGCATCAATCTGGAATTCGCACCGTGGGGCGGCGTGACATTCACGGGTTCGCAGACTTCGGAGCGCAACGGCGTGCTCGGCAGTTTCGACCCGACCGTGCGTTCCGCCGACACCTCGGCGCTCGACATGTCCGCGCATCTGCAGCTCGGCGGCGGCTGGATCACCACCGCGTCGTTCGCGGCAGGCATCACCAAGCTCGATCTGAAGCCGGGCCTCGGTGTGGCATCGAGCGATATCGCCACACGCTCGTATGCACTCTCCGTCGCCAAGCGGGGCGTGTTCGGAAACGACGCGATGGGCGTGGCGATCAGCAGACCCGCCGCCGGCAGCGCCGATTCCGAATTCGCGCTGATGTCGGCGGACGATGCGCGGCCGCAATTCTTTGCGGGCAACCGGCTGCTGGACGGCCAATCGCCGGAAACCGATTTCGAGGTCGGCTATGTCACGACCTTCCTCGACGGCTCGCTCGCGCTGCAGGCCAACGCGGCCTACCAGGTGAACTTCGCCGGCCAGTCAGGCACCAACGCCGTCTCGCTGCTCTCACGCGCCAAGATCAAGTTTTAAGAACGCCGAAAGCGCGCTCCGTCGCGGCATGCCCCTTAAAGCACAAAATCAGTTGCTGCGAGCGTCAGATTGCCGTCGAGCGCAATGAGGAAATCCGCCACCCCATCGCCATTCGTGTCACCGGCGACCAGCGTGTAGGTGCCGTCGAAGGAATAGTTCAGCTGTCCAGCCACGCCGGTGAACGCCGCCGTTCCGATGAAGGTAAAGGCATTGTCCGTGCCGCCTGCGATCGCGTCCACAAGGTGCAGATCGATAAGGTCGTGCTGCGCGCTGGAGAAGTCAGAAATCTCGTCCGCCGTCGCAGCCGTGGTACCACCGAAATCGCCGTCCCAGAAGCGAAAGGTGTCCTGGCCGGCGCCACCCGACATCCAGTCGCGCCCCTCATCGCCAACCAATATGTCGTTGCCCGCATTGCCAAACAACTTGTCGTCCTCCGTCCCGCCCGAGAGAACGTCATTGCCGTCACCCCCAACCAGAGAGTCGATGCCCCCAAAGCCGGAAATCGTGTCGTTACCCCCCAAACCAGTGAGCACATCGTGGGCGTTGTTGCCGAGTATGTAGTTGTCGAGTTCGTTTCCGGTGCCCCGAAGGGGGCTGGCGCCGTCCTGCACCAGTTGCTCGACATTGTCGGGAAGCGTGTAGTCGATCGTCGCGTGGACGAGGTCGTTGCCGTTGCCCGCATTCTCGCTGACCGTGTCGCCGACATTGTCGACGTAATAAGTGTCGTTGCCCTGCTCGCCATACATCGTGTCGGCGCCGGTGCCGCCATTGATCGTGTCGTTGGCGAAGCCGCCGTACAGCGTGTCGTTGCCGTCGAGCCCATTGACAAACGCATTGTAGGTGTTGCCGACCGTATTGATTGTGTCGTCGTAGTTCGTGCCGGTGACTGAAGCGATCTGCTCGATGCTGATGAACGTCGTACCCAGGATCGTCGCTGTTGTGCCGAAGATCGACCCCATGACCACACTCACGCCGGTCGCGTTGGTGCTCATATCGAAATGGATGCGATCATTACCGGCGCCACCATCGAAGGTGTCGCCGATGCCGCCGGTCAGGGTATCGTCGCCGAGGCCGCCGTGCATGATATCGATGTAGCTTTCCGCGGAGTGTGGCTGACCGTCGACGCCCGCGATCAGCGTGTCGTTGCCGTCTCCACCGGTGAGGATGTCGTTGCCCCCACCACCGGAAAGCTGTCCGGTTTGGCCGGCGGGCGTGCCGAGTTGGATCGTGTCGTCATAGGCACCGGACACAAACCAGCCCACGCGTTCAAAGTGTTGTGCCGTGGTGCCGTATATCGAATAGAAGTTGCCCACCCATAGGCCGGATAGGTCTATGCTGATCACACCGGGGGCTGCGTCCAGCCTGAGGTCGAGCGTATCGGTGCCTGAGCCGCCATCGAGGGTATCGAGCAGACCACCTTCGATGAAGTCGTCACCAGCCCCGCCGTCCAAGTGATCGGCAAAAAGGTCGGCATATCCGCCCGTACCGTCGTACAGCGAATCGTTGCCGTTGCCGCCAAAAATTGAATCGGAGCCGTCACCACCCTGCAGGGTATCGTTACCGTCATTGCCGTAGATCGTGTCGTCGCCTGTGGTGCCGACGTAGTTGTCGTTGCCGCTCGTGCCGTTATAAGTCGCCATGTGTGTCCCCCCAGTTACAGGAATGTTATGAGAAGACACCGGTTCGGTATAGCGCGGATTTTCACGTCATGACTGCACTGCGAAAATTTCTACCATGGTGCGGCCGCCGCGCAACAGGATGTGCCCCGTCTTTCGGAACTTGGAGATGGTCCCTGCTCTCACGCGCCAAGATCAAGTTCTGAACAGCGCGATTTCCAACGCAGCTATGCGCTACTCAGGCGCCCTCTTCCGGAAGCCTTGGTCCGCCCAACGTGAAATAGAGCAGCCCCGCAGAGAGACACCCCGCCACGATGCCCGTGGTAAGGTCATAGACGAGCGTCAGCACAAAAGTGGCCAGCAGGACGATGGCACTTTGCCAGCTGAGAAGCAGTCGCTGGAACTCATCCTTCTCCGCCATATTCCACGACACCACCATCAACACTCCCGCGAGTGCGGCCAGCGGGATGTAACTCGCGAGCGGCGCCGCCACCATCATGAAGAGCAGGAGAAACGCCGAGTGGAGAATGCCGGACAGCGGAGTCTGCGCGCCTGCACGAATATTCGTCGCGGTACGCGCAATGGTGCCTGTGACACTAATTCCCCCAAACAGAGCCGATGCGATATTGGCAAAGCCTTGAGCAACCAGCTCCATGTTCGAGCGATGAAAGCGGCCTGTCATACCGTCAGCGACTTTCGCCGACAGCAGGCTCTCGATGCCACCAAGGAGCGTGAAGGAGAGCGCGTTCGGCAAGACCACCAAAACCGCTTGCCACGTGACCATGGGCAGACGCGGTGCCAACAGGCCGTGCGGAATGCCGCCGAAGCGCGTGCCGATGGTTTCCACCGGCAAATGGAAAGACCATGCCAGCAACGATGCCAGCGCCACCGCCATCAACATGCCGGGCCACGTGGGCTTGCGCCTGGCCAACACCACAATGACCAGTGTTGTCATTGCGCCAAGCAGTAGCGCAGCCGGGGTAAGGCTCGACAGTGCATGAAAGAGCGCCTCAAGTTTGGGAAAGAACGGTCCCGGTTCCTTGCTCTGCAACGTCAGCCCCGCAAAATCCTTGAGCTGGCTGGCGGCAATGGTGGCGGCGATTCCACAGGTGAAGCCCACGGTCACCGCGTGCGGAATATGCCGAATGAGCGACCCGACCCTGAATATCCCCAGAAGCGCCAGAAACGTGCCTGACAGCAATACGGTGAGAAGAAGCCCCTCGACGCCGAAGCGCGCCACCGTTGCGGCCACCAGGACGATGAATGCTCCTGCCGGTCCGCCGATCTGGTATCGGCTGCCGCCCAGCGCAGAGACCACTGCACCACCGATTATCGCCGTATAGAGCCCGCGTTCGGGCGGTACGCCAGACGCGACTGCGATCGCCATCGATAAGGGAAGGGCTACGATCGCCACCGTAAGCGCGGCCAGGACGTCCCGGCGCAAACGCGCGAGCGTATAGCCTTCCTTCCAAACTGTGATCAGCTTGGGGAGATACAGACGTGACGTGGACAATCCGTTCGGCATCGCGAATCCAAAGACTGGCTATGTTTTGGGCCTAGCGACACCCTGGCACATCTAACAAGAAGAATGTGCCTGTCGGACGAACCAGAGCGTCGCACCGCCGGGCAAAGCCGGGGCGCCGATTGATCGTTGCCCCTCAGGCCGCGCTTCGCTAAAACCCCCGCCTCTCGCACAATCCAAAGGAACCGCCATGGCCGGGCCGCAATACGTGTATGTGATGAAAGGTCTCTCCAAGACCTATCCCGGCGGCAAGCAGGTTCTGAAGGACATCTGGCTGTCGTTCTATCCCGGCGCCAAGATCGGCATCGTCGGCGTCAACGGCTCGGGCAAGTCCACGCTCATGAAGATCATGGCCGGCCAGGACAAGGAGTTCACCGGCGAGGCCTGGGCCGCGGACGGCATCCGCACCGGCTATCTCCCGCAGGAGCCGCAACTCGATCCCACCAAGAATGTCCGCGACAACGTCATGGAAGGCGTTGCCAAGAAACAAGCGCTCGTCGATCGCTTCAACGAGATCGCCGCCAATTATACCGACGAGACCGCCGACGAGATGGCGAAGCTCCAGGACGAGATCGAGGCACAGGGCCTCTGGGACCTCGACAGCCAGGTCGATCAGGCGATGGACGCGCTGCGCTGCCCCGATGGCGACACCGAGGTGAGCACGCTCTCCGGCGGCGAGAAGCGCCGCGTCGCGCTGACCAAGCTGCTGCTGGACGCGCCGGACATCCTGCTTCTCGACGAACCCACCAACCATCTCGACGCCGAATCGGTGCAATGGCTCGAGCAGACGCTGCGCGACTACAAGGGCTGCGTGATCCTCGTCACCCATGACCGCTACTTCCTCGACAATGTGACGTCGTGGATTCTCGAGCTCGACCGCGGCAAAGGCATCCCGCATGAGGGCAACTATTCCTCGTTCCTGGGTGTGCAGGAGAAACGCCTGCACCAGGAAGGCTCGGAAGCGGCGGCGCGCGAACGCGAACTCGCCCGCGAGCGCGAATGGATCGCGTCGTCGCCGAAAGCGCGGCAGGCGAAATCGAAGGCACGCATCAACGCCTATGAGGAACTGCTCGCCAGATCGCAGGAGCAGCGCTCCGGTCCCGCGCAAATCCTCATCCCGATCTCGGAGCGTCTCGGCTCCGTCGTGGTCGAGGCCGAGGGGGTGTCGAAAGCCTATGGCGACAAGCTGCTGTTCGAGAATCTCGAGTTCAAACTGCCGCCCGGCGGCATCGTCGGCGTCATCGGCCCCAACGGCGCCGGCAAGACGACGCTCTTCCGCATGCTGACGGGGCAGGAGAAGCCGGACAGCGGTGAGCTGCGCATCGGCGACACGGTGCACATGGGCTATGTCGACCAGTCGCGCGACGATCTCGAACCCAACAAGACGGTGTGGCAGGAGATTTCCGGCGGCACCGACATCCTCGAATTCGGCAAGACCAAGATGAGCTCCCGCGCCTATGTCGGCGCGTTCAACTTCAAGGGTGGCGACCAGCAGAAGAAGGTCGGCCAGCTATCCGGCGGCGAGCGCAACCGCGTCCATCTGGCCAAGCTCCTCAAGGGTGGCGCCAATTTGCTGCTGCTCGACGAACCCACCAACGATCTCGATGTCGAAACGCTGCGCGCGCTCGAACTCGCGCTCGAAGAATTCGCCGGTTGCGCGATGATCATCAGCCATGACCGCTGGTTCCTCGACCGCATGGCCACGCACATGCTGGCCTTCGAAGGCGACAGTCACGTCGAATGGTTCGAGGGCAACTTCCAGGACTACGAGGCCGACAAAAAACGCCGCCTCGGCATCGACGCCGACCAGCCGCACCGGCTCAAGTACAAACGGTTCGCGCGCGCCTAGAGTTCAGGCATCAGCGAACCACAACATGTTGAGAGTTGAAATCGACTTTGCAACTACTCTCCGAGATGCCTACCGGGCGTTACCTGCCTTCAACTGAGCCGTCTGCTGATTTAGATGCTGGATCAGCGCCGGGATGCTGGCGTTGTGCTGGGACAGGAAAGCGCTGAACTGGTCGCGTTCCTCGATCGAGAGCCACACACCGGCCACCGACACATCGACGACAACGAAACGGCCCTGCTCGGTCACGACGCGGAAGCCGACGGTCAGCGGCTGTTGGCTCTTGTCCGCGCTGGGATCGACAATCACGGTGGAGACGGTGAAATCGCCAGGCTGGTTCTGGACCGAACCCGTGACCTTCAGGGTCTGGCCGGAATAGGCCGACAGGCGGGACTGGTAGACCGCCACCGCATAATCCTTGAACGCCGAATCGAACGCCGCAACGTCCGCCGGCGACGCGGTGCGCCGGGCGTTGCCGAGCGTGAACCGGCCGATGCGGTTGATGTCCGTCAGCCCTTCGAGGAACGATTCGAACTGGGCGGCGCGCTGCGGGCCGCGATTGTTGAGGATCTGCAGACCCTTCTGAATGTTGTCCGACACGAACGCCTCGGCCGGATTCGCGGCTGCTGCGGGCGTCGCCGCGACGGCAGGCAAAAGAAGCAGGAGCCCGGCCAGCACCGTACGGCGCGCCATGGCGAAAGATGACAAGAAAGACACACGCATCACGTTCGCATCCTATATTTGCAATGGCCTAATTCGGAACATGCTCCGGGCGGGATGTGGCAAGTTCATGGCATCCGGCTCGCGGTCCGGCAACCGCCTTACGCTTAAACGCACGTAACGGATCAAACGTCCCACTTCGTCCCATTGCATAATCATATAAAGATATGTTTATATGGTTGGCATGTACAAGCTCGTTGCTATGCTGCGCGCCGCCGGGGACCCGACGCGACTGCGTCTTCTGCTCCTGCTCCGGCAGGCGGAACTCACCGTCAGCGAACTGACCGAGATCGTCGGCCAGAGCCAGCCGCGTGTGTCGCGCCATCTGAAGCTCCTCTGCGACGCCGGCCTCCTCGAGCGCTTCAAGGAAGGCAGCTGGGTGTTCTACCGCGCCGCCGACAGCGGACGCGGCGCCGAGCTGGGACAAACGCTATCCACCCTAGCGGGCCATGAACCGGCCACCGCCGAAGCCGATCTGAAACGGTTAGCCGCCGTGCGCGAAGAACGCGCCGCCGAAGCCGCCGCCTATTTCAAAGCCAACGCCGCCGAATGGGAACGCATCCGCGCGCTGCACGCGCCGGACAAGGACGTGGAAGCGGCGATCGTGCGCCATATCGCGCGCGCGCCGATCGAGAACCTGCTCGATGCCGGTACCGGCACGGGACGGATGCTCGAACTGCTGTCGCCGCATGTGAAGCGCGCCGTCGGTCTCGATGTCAGCCCGGAAATGCTCGCCATCGCGCGCGACCGGCTGATGCAGGGCAACATCGCGCAGTGCCAGGTCCGGCTGGGCGACACCTACCGCCTGCCGTTTCCGGATGGCGGTGCGCTGACCGGCTTCGACGCGGTGCTGTTCCATCAAGTTCTGCATTATCTCGACGATCCCGGCGCGGCCGTGGCCGAGGCGGCGCGCGTGATGCGCACGGGCGGGCGCCTTCTGATCGCCGATTTCGCGTCGCACGATCTCGAATTCCTGCGCAACGATTTCGCGCATCGCAGGCTCGGCTTCTCCGACCGCGAGGTGCAGGGCTGGTTCCAGGCGGCCGGCCTCAAACCGGTCGCGAGCGAGGCCATCGCGCCGCATAAGGGCTCAAAGGAAAAACTCACCGTGAAGATCTGGCTTGCAGCCAATACGGCACGCGCCCGTCAGGAGGCCGCATGAGCCTTCGAGAACTCGTCGCCGAAGACAAGCCGATCCGGGTGTCGTTCGAATTCTCACCGCCGCGCACCGATGAGGCGGAAGAACAATTGTGGCGCGCGATCCGCCGCCTCGAACCGCTGGCGCCGGCATTCGTCTCCGTCACCTATGGTGCCGGCGGCTCTACGCGCGAGCGCACCCACGCCACCGTCAAGCGCATCGTGCAGGAAACCTCGCTGTCGCCGGCAGCGCATCTGACCTGCGTGTCGTCGCCGCGGAGCGAAATCGACGAGATCGCGAAGAGCTACTGGGACGCGGGTGTACGCCACATCGTGGCGTTGCGCGGCGACATGCCGGATATGAGCGGTCCCTACACGCCGCACGCCGACGGTTACACCTCGACGCCCGAGATGATCGAAGGCATCCGCAAGGTCGCGCCATTCGAGATCAGCGTGTCGTGCTATCCCGAGCGCCACCCGGATTCACCCTCGCGCGACCACGACCTTGCCCTGCTCCGCCGCAAGATCGACGCCGGCGCATCGCGCGCCATCGCGCAGTTCTGCTTCGACAGCGAGTTGATCGCGCGCATGCGCGACCGCGCCGCGGCACAGGGCATAACCGCGCCGATCATCCCGGGCATGATGCCGACGACGAACTTCAAAGGCATTGTGCGCATGGCACAGCGTTGCGGCGCGCGCGTGCCGCATTGGCTGGCGCGCCTCTATGACGGGCTCGACAACGATCTCGAAAGCCGCCGCATCATCGCTGCCGCCGTGATGACCGAACAGGTCGCTGAGCTACACCGCCTCGGCTTCGACCAGTTCCATTTTTACACGCTGAACCAGTCCGACCTTACCTACGCGTCCTGCCGCGTCCTGGGCCTGCAGCCGAAGGAAACGGCATGAGCTTCGACCGAACGTCCCGCATCGCCTGGCTGAAAGAAGAAGCAAAGAAGCGCGTCCTGCTGCTCGATGGAGCATGGGGCGTGATGATGCAGGGCTACAGGCTCGGCGAAGCCGAGTTTCGCGGTACGCGTTTTGCCGATCACGCCAGCGAGCTCAAGGGCGACAACGATCTTCTGACGCTGACGCGGCCCGATATCGTGCGCGAAATCGGCCATGCCTATCTCGCCGCCGGCGCGGACATCCTCGAAACCAACACCTTCACGTCCACCGAAACCTCGCAGGCCGATTACGGGCTCGCGCATCTGGTCGCGGAGCTGAACCAGGAAGGCGCGCGGCTGGCACGCGAGATCTGCGATTCCGTCAGCACCTCGTCGCGGCCCCGGCTCGTGGCCGGCGTGATCGGCCCTGCGAACCGTACGGCCTCGATCTCGCCCGACGTCAACGATCCCGCCTATCGCAACATCACCTTCGACGATCTGAAGCGCACCTATTTCGAGGCCGCCTGCGGATTGATCGGCGGCGGTTCCGACATCCTGATGGTCGAGACCGTGTTCGACACGCTCAACGCCAAGGCCGCGATCTTCGCGATCGAAGAGGCGTTCGACGAATTGGGCGAACGCCTGCCGGTATGGATTTCCGGCACGATCACCGATCTCTCCGGCCGTACGCTGACCGGCCAGACACCGGAAGCGTTCTGGCATTCGATCCGCCACGCCAAACCGTTCGCCGTCGGCCTCAACTGCGCACTCGGCGCCAAGGAGCTGCGTCCCTACCTCGCCGAGCTTGCCAATGCCGCCGACACGCTGACGAGCGCACACCCGAACGCCGGCCTGCCGAACGAGTTCGGGGGCTATGACGACACGCCGGAGAACATGGCGTCCCTGATGGGCGAGTTTGCGCGCTCCGGCCTCGTCAACATCATCGGCGGCTGTTGCGGTACGACGCCGGCGCATATCAAGGCGTTCGCTGAGGCGGTCGAAGGCGTCGTGCCGCGCACGATTCCGGAGAAGCCGCGCTACATGCGGCTTTCGGGCCTCGAACCCTTCACGCTCACACCGGACCTGAATTTCGTGAATGTGGGCGAGCGCACGAACATCACGGGCTCGGCCAAGTTCCGCAAGCTGATCGCCGCCGAGAATTACGAAGGCGGGCTAGAGATCGCGCGCGGCCAGGTCGAGAACGGCGCGCAGATCATCGACATCAATGTTGACGAAGGTCTGCTCGATTCCGAAGCCGCGATGCGGCGTTTCCTGCTGATGGCCGCAGGCGAGCCTGACATCAGCAAGGTGCCGGTGATGATCGACAGCTCCAAATGGAGCGTGATCGAGGCCGGCCTCAAATGCGTGCAGGGCAAAGGCATCGTCAATTCCATCTCGATGAAGGAAGGCGAGGAGATTTTCATCGCGCATGCGCGCGCGATCCTGCGCTATGGCGCCGCGGTCGTGGTGATGGCGTTCGACGAACAAGGCCAGGCCGACACGCGCGAACGCAAGATCGCGATCTGCAAACGTGCCTACGACATCCTGGTGAACCGAGTCGGGTTCCCGCCCGAGGACATCATCTTCGATCCCAACATCTTCGCGGTCGCGACCGGCATCGAGGAGCACAACGAATATGGCGCGGCCTTCATCGACGCGGCCCGCGCTATCCGCGAGGAACTGCCGTTCGCGCATGTCTCCGGCGGCGTGTCGAACTTCTCGTTCTCGTTCCGCGGCAACGACACGGTACGCGAGGCGATGCACTCCATCTTCCTGTTCCACGCCATCAAGGCGGGCATGGACATGGGCATCGTCAATGCCGGACAGCTCACCGTTTATCAGGACATTCCCACCCCCCTGCGCGAAGGTATCGAAGACGTACTCTTCAATCGCCGGCCGGACGCGACAGAGCGGCTGCTCGATCTCGCCAAAACCTATAAGCGCGACGGCGCGGCCGTGGAAGTGGAAGATGCGGAGTGGCGCGGGCTGCCGGTGAACGAGCGGCTCACGCACGCCTTGGTCCACGGCATCGACAGCTTCGTGTTGGCGGATACGGAGGAAGCGCGCCTCGCAGCGACACGCCCGCTCGACGTCATTGAAGGTCCGCTGATGGCAGGCATGAACGTCGTTGGCGACCTGTTCGGGTCGGGCAAGATGTTCCTGCCGCAGGTGGTCAAATCCGCGCGCGTGATGAAGAAGGCGGTCGCGCATCTGTTTCCCTTCATGGAGGCGGAGCAGGCCAAGAACCAGACGAAGGAACCCGCCGGCCGCATCGTCATGGCGACGGTAAAGGGAGACGTACACGATATCGGCAAAAACATCGTCGGCGTCGTGCTGCAGTGCAACGGTTACGAGGTCATCGATCTTGGCGTGATGACACCAACGCAGAAAATCCTCGACACCGCGCGCGAGCAGAATGCGAACATCATCGGCCTTTCCGGCCTGATCACGCCGTCGCTCGATGAGATGTGCCATGTCGCGGCCGAGATGGAGCGGCAAGGTTTCGACATTCCGCTGCTCATCGGCGGCGCCACGACCAGCCGCGTGCATACGGCCGTCAAGATCGATCCGAACTATCGCCGGGGCCAGACCATCTATGTGGCCGATGCGTCGCGCGCGGTGGGCGTCGCCTCCAATCTTCTGAGCAAGACGGCGCGAACGGAATTCGCCGCCGGTGTGCGGCGCGAATATGCGGAAGTCGCGCGCAATCACGCGGCACGCACCGGCCCGGCGCGGCGGCTCTCGCTCTCAGATGCCCGCGCCAACAAGATGAAATTCGATTGGGCAAGTTACACGCCGCCGGTGCCCACCTTCATGGGCCTGCGCAACTACGGGCCTTACGATCTTGCCGAACTCGCGCGCTATATCGACTGGACCCCGTTCTTCCGCACCTGGGAACTCGTGGGGCAGTTTCCGTCCATCCTGGAGGACGACAAGGTCGGTGCGGCAGCGCGCGGGCTGTACGCCGATGCGCAGACGATGCTGGCGAAAATTGTGGAAGAGAACTGGCTGACGGCAAAGGCCGTCGTCGGATTCTGGCCGGCGAATTCCGACAGCGACGATATCGTTCTCTTCGGCGACAAGGCGCGCAAGTTTCCGATCGCCACGTTGCATACGCTCCGCCAGCAGATGCCGCGCGAACAAGGCCGGCCCAATCTGGCGCTCGCCGATTTCATCGCGCCCAAGGGCACGCCCGACTTCATCGGCGGCTTTGCGGTCACCGCGGGGCTGGGTGAAGAGCCGCATGTCAAAGCCTTTGAAGCGGCACATGACGACTACAATGCGATCCTGCTGCGCGCGCTGGCCGACCGCCTCGCCGAAGCCTTCGCCGAGCGGCTGCACGAGCGCGTGCGGCGCGAGTTCTGGGCCTATGCGCCGGACGAGAACCTCGCCAACGACCAGCTGATCGCCGAGACCTATCGCGGCATCCGTCCCGCGCCCGGCTATCCGGCACAACCCGACCACACCGAGAAGGGCACGCTGTTCAAGCTGCTAGACGCCGAGGCGCGTGCGGGTATCAAGCTCACCGAAAGCTACGCGATGTGGCCGGGTTCGTCGGTCTCGGGCTTCTATTTCTCGCACCCCGACGCGCGCTATTTCGGCATCGGCAAGATCGAGCGCGACCAGGTCGAAGACTATGCCCGCCGCAAGGGCATGAGCGTGGACGAAATCGAACGCTGGCTCGGCCCGATCCTAAACTACGATCCGCGCACCAGAAACGCGGCGTAGCAACACATGATTCAATAAATGCTCCCGGGGCCCGATTGTACCGGAAGTTGTCGTGCCCTATTCTGTTTTCGGGGGGCGGCAATGAAGCAGATATTGCTGATATGCGTGGCGTGGCTGGGAACGGCAGAACTTTGCCATGCCGCCGCCTACGACGACTTTGCCCGAGGTATAAGCGCCAACAACGTTGACGATAGCGACCAGGCAATTGTGTCGTTCACCGCTGCTATCGAAGCGAGCGATCTCAGCAAGGCGTTGCTCCCCGTAGCCTATCGCGGCCGCGGCGAAGCCTATCTTTCCAAGCAGAAATGCGATCTCGCGCTCGCCGATCTGGACGCATCGCTAAAACTCAGGCCGGGCGATCTGACCACGGTCGAGTTGCACGTTGATGCCGCAATCTGCCTCGAGAAACTCGACGTTGCTCTCGCAGAGATGTCCGCGCTCAACGGCAAAGCCGATTCAGAGATCTATTGGAAGCGCGCCCGCCTGTACTTCACGGCGGGAAACTACCGGGCGGCGGTGGATGATCTTGCGGCCTATGTCGGCCGCCGGCCCAAATACGCTTATGGCGTGCTATGGCTGGAGATGGCCAGGTTGCGAGGCGGCGCGCTCGATCTCAAAGTCGCGGCGCGCGATATCGACGATTTCGACTCGGATGACTGGCCTGCTCCTTTGCTGGCGCTCTACGCCGGCAAAGCCAAAGCCGAGGACATTCCAGCAGCCGTTGCGCGTGGGGCGGCCGATAGCCGTGTTGGACGCGAATGCGAAGCCAATTACTACATAGCCGAATGGCGGCTCGCATACGCTGACACCGAGGGTGCCAAGCCAATGTTGCAGGATGCCGCCGCGCATTGTCCGCCGGGCTTCATCGAAGCGAGACAGGCGCGTTATGAATTGAGGAAGCTCCCATGAGATCGTTTCGCATTCCCGCAGCCGCATCCCTGGCCCTTCTGTTCGTGACCCCCGGTTTGGCCGCGGACGACTGCCATCTTTATCGGCTCGCATCGATCGACATGACGATCGGCGCGGACGGCGGAGTCAACGTGCCGATGTCGGTCTCCGGAAAGGATTTGAACGTCCTTGTCGATACCGGAGGCGTCCTCTCGAGTCTCACGGACTCGTTCGCGGCCGAGCTCGGACTGCGCAAAGAGCCACTTACACGCGTGAAGTTCATGATGTTCGGAGGCAAGGCGATCACGCAATTCGTCAGTGCCAAGGACATCAAGCTTGGCGGGCTTGCCGCAAGCCGGACGGAGTTTCTGGTGATGCCGGACGGCCTGTTGCCGCCAGGAATTGGCGGAACGTTGGCGCCCGACGTTCTAAACAATTACGACGTCGATTTCGATTTTGCCAACGCCAAGTTCAGCTTGTTCTCACCCGATCACTGCGACGGCCGCGTCGTATATTGGACCGAAGACTACGCAATCGTCGATTTCAAGCGCGACAGCCTCAGCGGTCACATCCGGGTTCCCGTAAAGCTCGACGGTGAGGAGGTGCGGGCCGGAATAGACACTGGTGCCTCACGCTCGGTCATGGCCCTCGAAACCGCCGAAGATGTCTTTCATGTCGATTTGAAATCGCCCGATATGAAGGACCTGGGCGAGCAGGGTTATGGGCACGCCTACAAATATCCGTTCAAGACCCTGACGTTCTCCGGCGTGACAGTGAACAATCCCGACATCATGCTGGTGTCCGAGCACGATTCAAAGATTCGGGAAACCATCCTCGGCATGGGCATCCTGCGGCAGCTTCACGTCTACTTCGCAAATCGGGAAAAGAAGATGTATGTGTCCGCTGCTTCCGCCACACGGGGTGCGTCTCCGTCCGCTGCAACAGCCACGGCCCCACCCGCTGCAATGACTACACCGCATTAACCGGCAGGTCTCAGGCCCTGCCAAACCCTCCCCCGCCCGGCGTTTCGATTTCGAGAACGTCGCCGAGCTCGACCTCGACTTCGTCGCAGCCTTTGAGCGGAATGCGTGAGCCGTCCTTGCGGAGTAGTGTGTTGATTCCCTTTGCGCCATCGCTGCCGCCTTCGAGGCCGAACGGCGCGGTTTCACGGCGCGTGGAGAGGATCGCGGCCGTCATGTTCTCGCGGAAGCGGATGCGGCGGCGCGCACCGTCGCCACCTTTGTGCGCACCCGCGCCTCCGGAGCCGCGCCGAATGCCGAATTCCTCGACCAGCACCGGGTAGCGCGTTTCCAGGATCTCGGGATCGGTGAGGCGCGAATTTGTCATGTGTGTGTGCACGGCAGAGGTGCCGTCGAAATCGCGGCCTGCGCCCGCCCCACCGCAGATCGTCTCATAGTACTGATGGCGCGCATTGCCGAAGGTGACATTGTTCATCGTGCCCTGACTGGCCGCGAGCACGCCCAAGCATCCAAACAGCGCGTCGACCACGGCTTGGCTGGTCTCGACATTGCCGGCCGCGACGGCGCCGGGCGGAAGCGGGTTGAGCAGTGAGCGTTCCGGCACGACGATTTCCAGTGGCCTCAGGCATCCTGCGTTCATCGGAATGTCGCTGTCGACGAGGCAGCGAAAGACATAGAGCACCGCCGCCTTGGTCACCGACCCCGGCGCGTTGAAGTTATTGGATTGCTGCGGGCTCGTACCGGTGAAATCGATGCGGGCGGAGCGTTCTGTGCGATCCACCGTCACCGCCACGCGGATCGTCATGCCGCCGTCCATCGGCATCTCGAACACGCCGTCCTTCAGCGCACCGATAACGCGGCGCACGGCCTCTTCCGCGTTGTCCTGTACGTGACTCATATAGGCCGTCACGACGTCGCGGCTGTGAAGAGCCGAGATGCGTTTCAATTCTTCCGCACCTTTTGCGCACGCCGCGGCCTGCGCCTTCAGGTCGGCGATATTCTGCGCAGGATTGCGCGCCGGCCATGCGCCACTACCGAGCACCGCTTGCACGGCGGCCTGGTCGAACACGCCGTCCTGCACCATGCGGATGCCGTCGAACAGGATGCCTTCCTCGGCGATATCCTTCGAAAACGGCGGCATGGAGCCGGGCGTGATGCCCCCGATATCGGCATGGTGGCCGCGGCTCGCGACGAAGAAGGATCGCGCGCCATGGACGAACACTGGCATCACCACCGTGATATCCGGCAGATGCGTGCCGCCGTCGTAAGGCGCATTGGTGACGAACACGTCGCCTTCGCGCATGTCGGGATGCTTGCGCATGATCGCAGTGACGCAATCGCCCATCGAACCCAGATGCACCGGCATATGCGGAGCGTTCGCGATCAGCGCGCCCTCGCCGTCGAACACCGCACAGGAAAAGTCGAGCCGCTCCTTGATGTTCACGCTGGCAGCGGTGTTCTGCAGCGTGACACCCATCTCTTCCGCAATCGCCATGAACAGGTTGGCAAAGACTTCGAGCAGAACCGGATCGGCATCGGTTCCCGCGCGCGGCGCCGCGCGTTCGCCGGTTCGCGTCAGGATCACGGTGCGCGACGGCTTCATCTCCGCGCGCCAGCCGGGCTCGACCACGATGGTCTGGTGCGGCTCGATCAAGAGCGCGGGACCGGCGATGGTTGCACCTGCCGCGATCTCTTCGGTTTGATAGACAGGCGCCACATGCCAAGTACCGTGGGAGAAAAAGCGCGCACTCGATAATCCTCCCCCGTTTACGGGGGAGGGGGACCGCGAAGCGGTGGAGGGGGCTGGTGCAGCCTCGGCCCCCCTCCGCTTCGCTTCGCTCAGCACCTCCCCCGTAAACGGGGGAGGATTGTGAGCGGCGCTTGATGCCTCCGCCTCCATCGACTCGATGATCAGCGCGCGGCCTTCGAAGCCGAAACCGAACTGGCGCGCATGGGCGCGCGTGAAGGCCGCCGTCATTTCGTCCAGACTCGAAACCGGAACGGCGAGCGCGGTGTCGCTGCCGTCGTAGCGGAGGTGAACCTTGGTCTCGACGTGGATGTTCTGGCCACCCTGCACAGCGATATCGAGAGCAGTCAGCCCCCCGAGATCGCCCGAGAGATTTTGGAGATCTGTTAGAACGGTCTCGTCCAACGGCAATCCCACAGCCTTCTGCCGCACGCTGCGCAAGGTTGCGAGCTTCATGCCGTAGGCCGACAAGAGACTCGACAGCGGATGGATCATCACCATCGACATGCCGAGCGCATCGGCGACGAGGCAGGCGTGCTGGCCGCCCGCGCCACCGAAGCAATTAAGGGCATAACTCCGCGCGTCGTACCCCTTCGCGACCGAGATTTTCTTGATCGCATTGGCCATGTTCTCGACCGCGATGCGGATGAAGCCGTCGGCGACATCTTCCGGCGTGCGCCCGGTTTCGCGTGCGAGTGCGGCAAAGGCCTCGCGCACCGCGACGTCGTCGAGGGGCTGGTCGCCATCGGGTCCGAAAATCTTCGGGAACAGGTCAGGCCGCAACTTGCCCACCATGACATTGGCGTCGGTGACGGTGAGCGGTCCGCCGCCGCGATAGGCTTTCGGACCCGGCACGGCACCGGCGGAATCCGGGCCGACGCGGAAGCGCGCACCGTCATAGTGCAGGATCGAGCCTCCCCCGGCCGCAACCGTGTGGATCGCCATCATCGGCGTGCGCAGGCGAACGCCCGCGACCTCGGTCTCGTAGACGCGTTCGTAGGCGCCATCGAAGCGCGCGACGTCGGTGGAGGTGCCGCCCATGTCAAAGCCGATGACATGATCGAAACCGGCTTCGCGCGCGGTCTCCGCCATGCCGACGACGCCCCCCGCGGGCCCCGACAGGATCGCATCCTTGCCGCGGAAGAAAGCCGGGCTGCTCAGTCCGCCATTCGATGTCATGAAGAACAACCGTGGGCCCTCGCCCAGCGCCTGCGCGATCCGCGCGGTGTAGCGGGTGAGCACGGGCGAGAGATACGCGTCGGCGACGGTGGTATCGCCCCGCGAGACAAACTTCGGCAGCGCCGCGGTTTCATGGCTGGTAGAGATCTGCGCGAAGCCTGCCTCGCGCGCGATTTCGGCCGCGCGCGTCTCGTGCGCGGGATGGCGATAACCGTGCAGGAACAGGATCGCGCAGGCGGTAATCCCCTCCGCGCGGACTTTCTCCAGATCGTGGCGCAGTTTCCGTTCATCCAGGGCCTGAAGGACTTCGCCCTCGGCCGTCACGCGCTCATCGGCTTCGATCACGCGCGTGTACAGCATGTCCGGCAGTTCGATCTTCAGCGCGAACAGCTTCGGCCGGTTCTGGTTGCCGATGCGCAGCTGATCGGCGAAGCCGCGCGTGGTGACGAGCACGGTGGGTTCGCCCTTCCGTTCGAGCAGCGCATTGGTCGCGACCGTCGTTCCCATCCGAAGCTCGCCAATACGGCCGGACGGGATCGGCGCATTGGTGGCGACACCGAGCGTGCGCCGGATGCCTTCCAGCGCCGCATCGTCATAGGCCGTGCTGTCGGAGAGCAGCTTCAGCGTCGACAATCGCCCTTCCGGCGACTCGGCCACCACATCGGTGAACGTGCCGCCGCGGTCGATGTAGAAATTCCACGTGCTCATGGACCGTATTCAAATCCCGGAGGAGCCAACGGTGCCCTTTTGTCGCGCCGCAATTGCGCCCAGATTGGCCTAGAGCTTTCGGCTATGTCCATCTGGGGGAAACTGGGCGGCGCGGCCGCAGGCCTGGTGCGCAGCGGCGGCGCGCTGCGTTCGGCGCTTGGCGGCCTGTTCTCCGCAAGCCCGGAGAATCTCTTCACCATCGCGATGATCGGGCTCGCGGCCAAGATGGCGAAGGCCGACGGCATCGTGACGGAGGACGAGGTGCGCGTTTTCGAGCGCCTGTTCCGCGTGGATTCCGAAGAAGCCGCCAATGTGCGCCGCGTCTTCAACATGGCGCGTGGCGACACCGCGGGCTACGAGGCCTATGCAGGCCAGATCGCCAAGCTGTATGCCGGCAACCCCGCCCTGCTCGAAGATATCCTCGACGGCCTATTTGAGATCGCGAAGGCCGACGGCGTGCTGCATCCTGGCGAGCAGGCCTTCTTGGAGCGCGTGGCCGACATCTTCGGCTTCGCGCCCAACGAGTTCCGCCGCATCCGCGCCAGTCATTTCGCACCCGATGCGGCCGATCCCTATGTCGTGCTCGGCGTCGCCTATGACGCGAGCAATGACGAGATCAAGCAAACCTACCGGATGCTGGTGCGCGAGAACCATCCCGACCGCATGATGGGCCGTGGCGTGCCGCCGGAATTCGTGCAACTCGCCACCGACAAGCTTGCCGCCATCAATGCGGCCTATGAGAAGATCGTCGACGAACGCGCACTGTAAACTTCACCTCCCCCCTCTGTGGGGAGGTGAAAGACCGCTCAATGCTGCCTGTATCGTTCCGTTTCGACCTCGATGGCAGCGGCCTTGGCCTCGAGTTCCCGTGCCACTCTGAGCATCATCCCGCGATATTCGGCCAGCGATGTCGAGGTTGCGGCACGCCTTAGCCTGCCCGCCTTGACGAGCAGCTGGTTGATTTCGGCTTGTGGGCAAAACTCCATAAGGAAGAAATGCAATCCGACCGAAGAGCGTTCCCGCAATGCGGTAAGTTCCTTTGCGATATTGCGAATTTCGTGTGGGCGATGCAGGCCCGCCACGGTCGGGGCCACGGTCGCCGTTCCGGTTTTGAAAACTTGCTTACGTTTTCGCTGAAATTCCGAGGCAACCGTTTCGGAAGCTACCCCAAGCCGACGGCGCGATAGCCTTTGATGAGGGATCCGGGAAACCGACGCCCTGCTATAATGAAAGCCATACCGGCGGGTGACGGTTCGAATGGCAGGGCAAAAGCATGTCAGTTTCGGCTGTCCGCATTGCGGCCAGGCGGGCGAAGTCGTCTGGCGCGGCGAGGGTGCGGACCGCGAGCTGCTGAGATTGTCCGATGGGTTCCATGTCGAAGAGGGACGCCTTCCCGGCGTCCGCCATATCATTGTCTGCAACAACTGTGATGAGATTGATCCGCCTCGAATCATGCCCTGATGCTTGTCCGAACCGGCGCAACTCCAACCAGGCTACGGTGCTCCATGGCAAACAAGACCCGAACTGGCGCAGACGCGGTGTTCACCGCCTCCGAGCAACGCGAGCAGACCGTGAGGGACATCATTGAGAAAGAACGCGCAGCGGTCGAAGCCAAGACCGCGCGCCTCAAGGCCCTGAGGCTGGCCAAAGAGGCGGCAGACAGGGAAGCTGCGGCAAAACTCCCGCCCGAGCCCAAAAAGCCGAAGCGGGTCCGCAAGAAACCGGCAGCCTGAAAACCCTTTTCGAGCGCGCCGCTGCGGCTATGGGTGCGTCTCGAGCGTGTGCGCCGCCAGATATTCCCATTCCGCGGCCAGCTTTTTGAAAGCCTCCAGCATCAGCGGGTCGGACGTCTGCGAAGCCATGACCCGCGCCTGCTCCGCCTTGGCGAGATATCGCGCGGCGCGCTCTTCCGGCGATTGACTCTCGGCTTCAACGCTCACGGCTGATCCCGCCCTCAACCGGATAGGAATTCAGACGAGGCAGTTTTGTTCCCTATCGAACATTTCCCCAACCAAGCCGTTAGCCTCATTTGCTATTTCGGCAGGAGATTTTTGTGCGAGCGCGAAAACGAGAAACCCTTTCCCCCGTGGCACCGGTTTGAAAAGTGATGGGATTTGCCGGGTTTCGGAGGCTGGACTAGGGTCGGAAGGTAGCCCGGACTGCGGCCCTTGTGAGCGCGTCGAAACGTAAGAAGGCTGGTAGAACCGAATTTGCGGCGCGGATCGAGGCCCTACGGGCTTCAGGCTTTGGTGTTTCGCATACGGGCAGAACGGTCGCCCCCGGAACTCGCGAGTACGAGAAGGCGCTCGAAGAGGTTGCCCGTGCGTTGTCTCAAGAACAGTTTGAGGAGCTGACCCGTGCCAAGAGGTCCTAAGGGCGAAAAGCGCCCTGCCGCTCTACACGGTCTGGTTCAATTTCGTGAAAGTCAGCACGACCACGAAAGTTTGCTCGCCATGGCGTCCGGTTTCGAAACCCGCCTCTGGGATATGATCGATCCAAGCTCATTAAGGCCCATGAGGACTCGCTGAAAGTCCGCGCCTAGCAGCCCGCCGGAAGGCACGACATGATATTGCTTGCAGCTATCATCCTGGCGTTCGGCCTCATTTGTCTGTTCAAGCCAGACGGCCTGCGGGCTTGGCACGACCAACTTCCTTGGAGCAGCGTATATGTCTGGAAGCAGCGGCGCTTGCCTCCAGCAACTTGGCTCCCCGTCACAAGAACATTTGGTACGGCCCTAGTGATTATAGGAACCGTCGCGTTGGCCTTGACGCTAGGCGGCTATTTCAAACTGTAACAGTGCCAAGGGGCGGGCACTGTTACAGTTTGAAAATCGCTAGGGCCGCTTCCTCGGCTTCTTCTGCGTTGGCATAGATTCCCGACACCGCCGGTGACATCCAATTGCGGGCGTCATTCGAGTCCTTATGGAAAGCTACTGCCTGATAGCCACAGTCCGCCCTAGCGATGATATCGGCGTACAAATTGCCGTTGTCGGCCGTTATTCTCTTTACGATGGTGCCGACTGGCAGAGATTTCTCGACGGTCATTGTTACGTTACTCGCGCCGCATCTTCGTAAGTCTCAACCAGCCGGGTTAGATCGGCGATATCCCAGAGGCGGGTTTCGATACCGGACGCCATCGCGGGCGAAACCTTCGTGGTCGTGCTCACCTTCACGAAATTGAACCAGACCGTGTAGAGGCTGACCATGTGGACATGGTTGGCGAACTTCTTGGAGTGACCGGCGGTCAGGCGTGTGAAACGGCGCATGTTCTGGCGCATTTTCTGATTGTGCGACTCCACATAGGAAGTCGAGACGTGCGCGCGATCAGGAAGGCCATACACAGGCACCTTACGCGCACCAGTGCAAATGCCGGGGCGCCACCATATGCGCCGCTTCACGCGGTTGACTGCTGCGCATAGCAAGAAGGCCGCGAACCACCTTCACATGCTGGCCCTGTACTTCATGTTCTACAATTTCGTGAAGCATCACACTTCGCTTTGCGTCTCTCCCGCGATGGCCGCTGGTATCGAGACACGCCTTTGGGAAATGTCTGATATCGTGGCGCTGATGGATGCTCGCGCCCCCGGCTCCCGGCCCGCGCGGGCCGTACAAGAAACAGGCTGCATAAGCCATGTCAGCACTCTGGATTGCCCGGTACTGCCTCGCGGTCAGTATGGTAATTTCTCTATCCGGCCTCGCACTCGGCATGGCCAGACTCATCGATCCCGGACTGTCGTTGGCTTTGGCGGTGTATGGCTGGGCAGCCGTGGCACTCAGTTCCGTCGCCTGCTTGGTATTGCAGATCATGAGCCGGAAGCCAAAGCGCGAGAAAAATTCAAGACAGTGCCCCCGCCTTGGCACTGGTAAAGTTTGAAATTCAGCCGGATTGCCCGGTTTTCGGCTGAGGCATAGGGTCGATCTCATGGAAGCAGTTTTTCGGGGATCACATTGGCCAAGCGGCCTCAAGGCGGTAGCGCGCTAGGTGCGTATTTCGCCACTGTATTCGGCCTAAGCGTCTTCTCTAGCATTCTCTTCAAGGCGCGAGTTCAGGCCTGGTATCAGACAATGCCCCCTGAACACGCAAAGGCCGTTGGGGTCATGATTCTCCTTGGCCTATTCGTCGTAATAGGCGCAGGCGCCCTCATAATCGTTAGGAGTAGCAATGCCAAAAGGCCCTAAGGTCAAAAAGCGCGCCAAGCCCAAGAAGGCGGCCACCCGTCGACCCGACGCCAGCCAGACGGCGCTGTCGATCGTGGAGAGCATTATCGGCGGGAAGCTGGTCGAGAAGCCGAAGCGGGCTAGGAAGCGCTCCTAACTTCCGCGCGGTCCGGGATGAGAGGGCCGTCAGCGATTCAGCGACATCGAAACAGCGCCCGTGCACTTATCAATCTGCATCGCAAGATCGCCGCCGCCAGCAACCACCGTCACAGTCTCTAATTTCCCATGATGACCGTACATAGTTTTCGGCTCCAAGTAGTGCGTGACGCCCCATTTGTCTCCTTCATCAATGACAGTGATTGGGCCGCGACCTTCTAGCTTGCGTAGTTCTGGCGCGCGTGCGACCGCGATATATATTTCCTTGGCGGTTCGAGCGTCAGCAACCACCGGACCGGGCATAAATCCCGGCTGCTTCTCGCATTGGATTGCGGCCCCGTTCGCGCCATTGGCACTGATGCACAGCGCCACACACAGAACTGGACCTAGGCGAGCGGGCATAGAGGACTATTCAACTAGATCGTCAAACTTGTCGCGCGACTGCGAGGCAAGCCGCTTGCGCTGGCGCTTCACGTAATCTTCCAGCGCCTCAAGCTTGGTGTCATCAACCTCACCGCTGGCAACTAGCTTGAGGTATTGGCCGGGCTGGCCTTCTTCCGTAAACGCAACTCGCTCGCCGTCCATGATCTTCACCTTGCCACCAGCGGGCGGAGGGGGCGGTGGCGGCGTGCCACGGACTCCCTTGTTTTCGCTGGTTTGCTCCGTTTCTTCCTCGTCGTCGGGGGGATTATAGGCGTCCGGAATCAAGATTTACAGCACCACGCCCGACGTTGGACCGGCGCGCAAGTATAGCCCCGGCATCTGCACCGGCGCGCGCAAGGTGCCAGTGTACGGCCTTCCTGATCGCAAGCACGTGTCGACCAGCTTTGTAGAGTCGCACAATCAGAAGATCAGGCAGCACAATCGCCGCTTGACCCGCTTAACGTCCGGCCATTCCAAGAAGTTTGAGAACCACGTCCATCACCTTTCGATATTCTTCCTGTTCTATAACTTCGCCCGCATTCATTCGTCGCTGCGTATGACGCCCGCAATGGCGGCGGGGATCAGCGATCACGTTTGGAGTATTCAGGACATGGTTTTGCTGATGGACCACGGGAAATAAGGCCATACAACAACAGATTGAACCCTGATATCCTCGGAGGGGGATTAGGGGATGCTAAAATTGGCCAGCCCATCGGACCAAGGTGGTGATTACAACGACGGAAATCGCGACAAAGACCGCAATCGAAGCGAACGGAATCCAGTCCGCTTGTGGCCATCGCTCATAGCAGCAGTATGCCACTACATAGCAGGCCACACTGCTGAGCCCCCAAAGTACGAGGAGATATATTCCCGCAAGCTCGTGGTCTGGACGAGTATAATCGCCATTGGAACTTGGGCTTCTGCCATATTTGCTTTGGGAGCCGCCCTTATCTTCTGGAGCCAATTGAGGGACAGCAGGCAAGCGCTTGTCGCCCAAGAGCGCGCTTGGGTTTTCCCCATGGAAATAGAAGTTGCGCAAAACGACATGCCGAAAGTCGGCCAGCCATTTAGATTTCAAATCGATTACTTCAATACCGGCAAACAGCCCGCGCTTGATATGACCTTCGCCGTTGATGCGGGCGTAACCAATCCGCCTAGGAATAATGATCTGCGGACTGTGAAGTTGCGCCCCAATATAACTTGCGACGATCTCGAACCGCGCAGGGGCGGCAACCTTCTTTACCCCACAACCACGGTTGCTCTCAAAAGAACCGGAGATACCGGAAGCACGCGGCACCGCGTATTCCTCAGCGACGCAATAATCCATTGGGCAAAGGACATTTTTATTCAGGGGTGCATTGCCTTCCGAACCATGAAAGAAACCAAGAAGAGCGCCTTCTGTTTTATGGTCCTGAACGAGGGCGGCAACGGACTCGCCGTGAATTGTCCAGACGGCAATTTTGCCGACGAGTGATGCCCGCGCCGATCCGGCCAGCACGACAGCAAAGCAAAGCAGGGCGGCAGCTAACCCGCGCATTTACGCGGCCCCCCAAACTTTACCAGTGTCGCCCACTTGACTTTTGATTGTTATTTGATGATATACCACTTGTACATCATCAAAGGAGGCCTGAATGGCCAAGCTTGGCGTGGGTGTTGGCGAGGATTTTCCGGTCGATGACGGAAAGCCGGAGGCGGCGGGGAACTGTCCGCAGGGCGACTGGCACCGGCATCATCATCACGGCTGGTTCGGAGGTCGCGAAGGCCATCCCGTGTTCGGTCCGCCGCACCTGATCAAAATCCTGGCGGCGCTCGCGCTCGCGGGGCTCGTGATCTTCGCGTTCACCCACATCGTCTTTGTGGCGTTCGGCGCGGTCGTCCTCGGAGTCCTTTATTTCGGCCATCGCCACGGCTTCGACTTTTCGCCGAATGCCAATCCCGGCGGGCCGCGGTCACCATCCAACTAGGAGAACACATGCACTCTCATCATCACCCCCGGTCCCGCCATGGCCGCGGCCGCTACGGCGCGCCGCCCGAAGCGAATGGCGCCGAGAACGGCGAACGCGCGACGACGCGCGTCCAGCTCGAAATGCCGCCCCAGGCGATGGACCGGCTGCAGCGGCTGAAGGACCGCACCGAAGCCGCGTCCTATGCGGAGGTCATCCGCAACGCGCTTCGTCTGTTCGAAGCCCTCGTCGACGAGCACGAAAAAGGCGCGGAATTTTCCCTGAAGAAGCCGGACGGCGAGACTGTCGCCTACCGCATTTTCGTCTGACGCGCGCCGGGGATGCGGGCGTGACGCGCCCGCCATCCCCACATCGCGCCGAGCCTGAAATCCCATTCGACGGGGTCGAAAGACTCCCAGCCTGCCCAGCAGGGGAGCGTGATTTCGCCAAACACGACCACCCGCCCCGCCCCCATTCCACCCTCCCCTTGAGGGAGGGTCGACAATTTGCGAGCACAGCGAGCAAATTTCGGGGAGGGGAGCTTCGCCATCCGCCCCTCCCCGAAAAATGCTTGCGCATTTTTCGACCCTCCCTCAAGGGGAGGGTTGAAATCGCGGTGATGCGAAGCAACAACCTTGATACTGTTTAGGCACATCGATTGCTCGGGGGATAATTGTGAAACGGGTTTGCGCGGGCGCGATGCTTCTGGCGCTGTGCGCGGGCCCTGCCTTGGCGCAGCCGCAAATCCAGCTTCCGGCACCTGTACCGCCCTGGATGAACACGGCGCTCTCGCCCGACCAGCGCACCGCCCTGCTCCAGCCGCAGCTGACGCGCGACGAAGAACTCACCCTCGTGCATGGCTATCTCGGCATCTATGTGCCGAACCGCACCTACCGCATGCAGCCGGAAGCGATGCGCGCAGAGCTTCCGAATTCGGCAGGGTACGTTCCGGGCATTCCGCGGCTGGGCATTCCATCGCTTGCCGAATCGGACGCGAGCCTTGGCGTCGCCAATGGCGGCCATATGCGTCCGGGCGATACCGCAACCGCGTTGCCGTCGAGCGAACTCACGGCTGCGACCTGGAACGCCGATCTCGCCTACCAGGGGGGCGCGATGATCGCGCGCGAGGCCCGCGCCAAAGGCTTCAACGTGCTGCTCGCAGGCGGCATGAACCTGATCCGCGAAGCGCGCGGCGGGCGCACCTTCGAATATGTCGGGGAGGATCCGCTGCTCGCGGGGATCATGTCCGGCGAGTCGATCCGCGGCATCGAGGACCAGCACATCATCTCGACCACCAAGCATTTCGCGCTGAACAACCAGGAGACGCTGCGCACGCTCATCAATGCGCGGATCGACGAGGCCGATGCGCGCGAAAGCGATCTGCTCGCGTTCGAGATCGCCATCGAACACGGCGACCCGGGTGCCGTGATGTGCGCTTACAACCGCATCAACAGCGCCTATGCGTGCGAGAACAATTATCTGCTCAACCGGGTGCTGAAGGGCGATTGGGGTTATAAGGGTTTCGTGCTCTCGGACTGGGGCGCAGTGCACAGCACGGTGGAAGCGGCCAATTTCGGCCTCGACCAGGAATCCTCCAACAGCTCCGACGCGCAGGACTATTTCGGCGATCCGCTGAAGGATGCGGTGGCAAAGGGCGAAGTGCCCGAGGCGCGGCTGCACGACATGGTGCGCCGCATCCTGCGCACGATGTTCGCCAAAGGCCTGTTCGATTCACCGGTGGTGAAAGGCCCGATCGACGTCGCCGCCGATACGCTGGTCGCACAACGCGATGCCGAGGAAGGCATCGTGCTCCTCAAGAACGACAAGAACCTGCTCCCGCTCGCGGCCGGCACGCAGCGCATCGCCCTGATCGGTGCGCAGGCCGACATCGGCATGATCTCGGGCGGCGGTTCCTCGCAGGTCATTCCCAATGGCAGCGACGGCACCAACGAGATCCTGATCGGCTACACCGCGCTCATCGACCGCAAGAAGCCACAGGTTAGCATGGACCGTGTCGTGTTCGATCCGCCCTCGCCGCTCGCGGCGATCCGCAACCAGGCGCCGCGCGCACAGGTTCAGTTCGACGACGGCAGCGATATCCCGCGCGCCGTGAAAGCCGCGCAGGGCGCGGACGTCGCGATCGTCTTCGCGCGGCAATGGATGCGCGAAGGTTCCGATGTGCCGAACCTTTCGCTCCCCGGCGACCAGGACGCGCTGATCGATGCGGTCGCGAGCGCCAATCCGCACACCATCGTCGTTCTCGAAACCGGCGGTGCCGTGCTCATGCCGTGGATCGCAAAGCCGGGCGCGGTGGTCGAAGCCTGGTATGCCGGTAGCGGCGGCGCCGTCGCGCTCGCGCGCGTCCTCTTCGGCGACGTCAATCCTTCCGGGCATTTGCCGATCACGTTCCCTGTAAGCGAAGACCAGTTGCCGCGCCACACGCTCGCGGGGCTTCCGCAACAGACCATATCGCCGGCGACGCTGGGACCGCCGGCGATGAACTTTCCCGAAGGCGCCAATGTCGGCTACCGCTGGTTCGAAGCGAAGAAGCAGACGCCGCTCTTTCCCTTCGGCTTCGGACTTTCTTATTCGACGTTCGACTTCGCCAATCTCAGTGTTAAAGGTGGCGCAACGCTGAGCGCGGAGTTCGATGTGCGCAACACCTCGAAGATCGTAGGCAAGGCAGTGGCACAAATTTACGCCACGCCACCATCGCGCGATGGCAGCGAAGTCGCACGGCTGATCGGCTGGGGCAAGGCCGATCTCAAGCCAGGCGAGGTCCGTCATCTCTCCGTCACGGCCGATCCGCGACTGCTGGCACGATACGACACAAACACACAGCTGTGGCGCCTCGCAGCGGGCGATTATTCCGTGAGTCTGGGAAGTTCGTCCGCCGACATCAAAGCGACGGCAACCACGCATCTCGACGCCGCAACGATCAAACCCTGAGCGCCGTTCGCGAGACGTTCCAAAAGGAACTTCTGCGCTGCTTTCGCGTTCATCTTGCGGGTTGTGTCAGACGGGCGCGTAGGTTGCTGTCTCTTGAAAATCGAACTTCAAAACTCGGGCGTAAAAAAACCCATCCGGTCGGAGCTGTTCAGCACCGAACGGCTTGAGCAGCATGCGAAGAGTCTTGCCGAAGCCCAAAAAACGGGCAGACGTACGGCCGCGCCTGTCTCGTTGCCGCGCCGGGTGAAGCAGAACAGCCGGCTGCTGGTCAAGGAGTACCGGGCGCTTGCGGCCTCCGCGCGCGCGGGCAAACCCGTAACCTCTGCCGGCGAATGGTTCCTCGACAATTTCTATATCGTCGAAGAACAGACTCGCGAAGTCGTGAAGGATCTGCCCGCGAGCTACTATCGCGAGCTGCCCAAGATGCTCGATGGTCCGCTCGCCGGCTATCCGCGCGTTTACGGCATCGCCTGGGCATTGGTCGCCCACACCGACAGCGCGCTGGACTATGACCGCCTCGAACGTTTCGTGCGCGCGTACCAGGAGGTCTCGCCGCTCAAGATCGGCGAACTGTGGGCGATCGCGATCACGTTGCGTCTCACGCTGGTTGACAATCTCTCGCGTTTGATCAGCGCCGTCGTGTCGCGCGTGGCCGATGCCGAGCGCGCGGACAGCGTGGCCAATTCCATCATGGCAGCGGTGGCGCGCGAAGAACCGCCGGAGCTGGCGGCTGGCGCGGCGCTCAAGGAACAGGTCATCACACCGGCGTTCCTCGCGCGCTTCGAGCAGCGCCTGCGCGATCAGGGCGCGACCGTCGATTTCGCCTTCCGCGAGATTGAGCGGGAACTTACGCGTGCGGGCGTCCGGAACACTGTCCTCATCCAGGGCGAATATCAGGCGCAGTCGGCGGACGACATCTCGGTACGCAACATCATTACCACCATGCGCCTGATCTCCAACATCGATTGGGCGGATTTCGTCGAAAGCGTGAGCTATGTCGATCGTGCCTTTGCGCAATATCCCGATTTCGAGCGCATGGATTTCGTCACGCGCAACCGCTATCGCCGCGCGGTCGAGAAACTCGCGCGCCGCGCACCGATGGACGAGATCCAGATTGCGCAGGCGGCCGTGCGCGAGGGCCAAGGTGCTGCAAAATCGAGCCGCAACCCACGCGAAGCCGACCCTGGCTTCTATCTGATCGGGCGCGGGGAACGCGCGTTTGAGAAGCGCATCGGATTCCGCCCGTCGCTCCTCCAACGCTGCACCCGGGCGGTCGCGGCGACAGGCCTCGCCGGATATGTCGGCGCTATCGCGCTTGTGACCGCCGCCCTTCTTATCTTCGTGCTCAAGCTGGAATCGGAGGTGCGCATCTGGCACGGGCTGATTCTGCTTGCGATTGTCGGGCTCATACCGGCGTCCGAACTCGCCATTGCGCTCGTCAACCGTGCCGCGACACGGCGACTGGGGCCCGAATGCCTGCCCGCGATGTCGCTGAAGGATGGCGTGCCGGAGGATCTGCGCACGATCCTCGTGGTGCCGGTGCTGCTCGCACGCGAAAGCGAAATCGCCGAGCAGATCGAGCGCATGGAAGTGCACTACCTTTCCAATTCCGACGCGCGTCTCGTCTTTGTGATGCTGTCGGACTGGCTCGACAGCGACGAGGAATCCAACCCGCGCGACCGGGCTCTGCTCGACTTCGCGCGCGAACGCATCAAGACGCTGAACGCCCGCTACGCCGAGGGGCAGCCGCTGTTTTTGCTCCTGCATCGCCGCCGGCAATGGAACGCCGCGCAGGGCAAATGGATGGGATGGGAGCGCAAGCGTGGCAAGATTCACGAACTCAACCGCGTGCTGCGCGGCGCGCGGGATACGAGCTTCCTCGATCTCGACGACGCTTTCGCAAGGCTCCCAAAGAACGTGCGCTACGTCATCACGCTCGACGCCGATACGCGCATGCCGCGCGGCGCGGCGCGGCGTCTGATCGGCAAGATGGCGCATAAGTTGAACGCGCCGGAACTCGATCCTGCCACAGGCTCCGTGATCGCCGGCCATGGCATCCTGCAGCCGCGCGTGACGCCCAGCCTTCCGATCGGCACCGAAAGCTCGCTGTTCCAGTGGGCGTTCTCGGGACCGAACGGCCTCGATCCCTACGCCTTTGCGGTCTCCGACGTCTATCAGGATCTCTTCGCAGAAGGCTCCTATGTCGGCAAGGGCATCTACGATGTCGACGCGTTCGAGCGCGCGCTCGACCGGCGCATTCCCGACAATGCCGTCCTTAGCCACGATCTTCTCGAAGGCACGTTTGCGCGCGCCGCCCTTGCGTCCGACGTCGAGCTCGTGGAGGAATTTCCCACACGCTACGACGTGGAGCTGCAGCGTCAGCACCGCTGGATGCGCGGCGACTGGCAGTTGCTGCCGTGGATCTTCGCATTCGGCACCTCCAGACACTCCGACGTCCAAAAGCCCAAACTCCCCGCGCTCGGGCGCTGGAAGATGATCGACAATCTGCGCCGGTCGCTCGCAGCGCCTGCGCTTCTGCTGTCGCTGATCCTGGGCTGGTTGCTTCCCGTACGCGCTGCCGAAGTCTGGACCGTGTTCATGCTTGCGGTCGTTGCGTTGCCGCCACTGCTTCCGCTGCTCGCGGGCCTCATACCACGGCGCTCGGGTTATTCGCGCAGGACGCATTTCCGCAATCTCGCGCGCGATGCGATTCTTGCCTTTACGCAGTTGATGTTCACGATCTCATTCCTTGCGCGCGTGGCATATCTTTCGGTCGATGCCGTCTTCCGTTCGATCTTCCGCATGTTCGTCAGCGGCAAGAACCTGCTCGAATGGGTGACGTACGCGCACAGCGCTTATCGCCGCGACGGTTCGGTTCGCGCGCTCACGCTTCAGCTTGTGGGAAGCATCGCGTTCACGCTCGTGGTTTTTGCGGCGGTCGCCGCCACGCGCTCGCTCGAGAACCTCGCGGTGGCGACGCCGTTCCTGGCACTATGGGCGTTCTCGCCGATGACCGCGCGCTGGGCCAGCCAGGCGCCCGACGTTGAGCCGCATCTTCAGATTTCACCGCCGGATCGCGAAGCTCTGCGCGTTGCCGCACGCCGGACGTGGCTCTTCTTCGAGCGCTTCGTCACGCCGGAAGACAACTTCCTGCCGCCGGACAATTTCCAGGAAGACCCGCAACCGGTCGTCGCGCACCGCACCTCGCCTACCAATATCGGCCTCTATGTCTGCAGCGTGCTCGCTGCGCGCGATTTCGGCTGGATCGGCACGGTGGAAACCGTGGAGCGGCTCGAACAGACCCTTGCGACCTTGCAGAAGCTCTCCCGGTTCCGTGGCCATTTCCTCAACTGGTACGACACAAGCAACCTCCAGCCGCTCGACCCGCGCTATGTCTCGACGGTCGACAGCGGAAATCTCATCGGCGATCTCATCGCGATCAAGAATGCCTGCGGCGAGATCAAGAACCTGCCACGCAGCGCGAATGTCCATGCCGGATTTTGCGATACGCTCAATCTGCTGCGCGAAACCGTTGCCAAACCCGCGGGCCGGATCGGCGAGTCCCATGCCAAGCTGCACGGCGCGCTTACGCATCTCGAAACCTGGATTAAGGAAAACGACGAAGGGTTCGATGCCGCTGCTCTAGACGAAATCCACAGCCAGGCGGAGACCCTCAAGACGGCTATTTCCGCACAAGACGGCGCACAGCCGGTTCTCATCGAAGCAGTCCAAGCGCTCGCCAACTGGTCGGCGAGCCATCGCCGCGATGTCGATATAGACCAGGCCGATCTGGCCGCGCGTGCGCAGAAGATTGCCGAGCACTGCGGCCTGATCGTGGAGGAGACCACTTTTGAGTTCCTGTTCGACAAGGACCGCAGTTTGCTGTCCATCGGCTTTAACGTGGACGATGAGCGGCGCGACACCGGCGTCTACGATCTTCTCGCGTCCGAAGCGCGGCTCGCAAGCTTCCTCGCCATCGCCAAGGGCGACATTCCCACACGGCATTGGTTCCGGCTCGGCCGCACGCTGACACCGCTCGGCCGCGCCTCCGCGCTCCAGTCCTGGTCGGGTTCGATGTTCGAATACCTGATGCCGTCGCTCATCATGCACGAACCGACCGGAAGCCTTCTGGCCTTGAGCAACAAGGTCGCCGTGCGGCGGCAGATCGCCTACGCCACCGATCTCGGCCTTCCATGGGGCATTTCGGAATCGCAATTCAACGCGCGCGACCGCAGCCAGAACTATCAATATTCCGGTTTCGGCGTTCCCGATCTCGGCATCAAGCGCGGCCTCGGCGAAAACACCGTCATCGCGCCCTATGCCACCGGCCTCGCGGCGATGATCCGTCCCGGGGAGGCGCGCAAGAATCTCGACCGGCTCACGCGTCTCGGCGCGCTCGGCGTCTTCGGCTGGTACGAGGCGATCGATTACACGCGCGCGCGCCTCCCGGAGAACGCCACCTGCGCGGTCATCCGCTCCTACATGGCGCATCACCAGGGCATGATGATCTTGGGCATCGCGGACGCGATCTTCCAAGGCCAGATGCGCGAGCGGTTCCACGCGGAGCCGATGGTCAAGGCGACGGAGCTTCTGCTTCAGGAACGCATGCCGCGCGATGTTTCGGTCGCACGCCTGCCGCCGGAAATGAATACCGGCGCGGTCACGGTCTACGATGCGGCTCCCCGCGCGCCACGCAAATTCAGCAATCCGAACACGCTCGTGCCGCGCACGAACCTGCTCTCCAACGGCGAGTACAATGTGATGCTCACCGCGGCCGGCGGCGGCTACAGCCAGTGGCGGGGCATGAACATCAACCGCTGGCAGGAAGACGTCACGCGCGACCATTGGGGATCGTTCATCTATCTGCGCGATCTGCGCAGCGGCAAAGCCTGGTCAGCGGGTTATCAGCCTGCCGGTCAGGACGCGGACAGCTACGAAGCCGTCTTCTCCGAAGACCGCGCCACCATCACCCGCCACGACAGTCTGCTGACCACCATGATGGACGTCGTCGTGTCGCCCGAAGACTGCGTGGAGGTCCGGCGTATCTCGATCACCAACAGCGGAACGCGGCTGCGCGAGATTGAGGTCACGTCCTATATGGAGCTTGCGCTCGCGCGTCCGACGGACGATGACGCCCACCCCGCCTTCTCCAAGCTGTTCGTCCGCACGGAATACGATTTCGACACCGGCGCACTGCTCGCGACGCGCCAGACGCGAAGCCCGACTGATGCCCAGATCTGGGCGGCGCATTTAAGCGTCGTCGAAGGCGAGTCCGTTGGCGACGTGCAGTTCGAGACAGACCGGTTCAAATTCCTCGGCCGCAACCGGACGGCGAAATCCGCTGCCGCGATCACCGGCGGATGGCCGCTGTCGAACACCGCCGGCCCCGTCCTCGACCCCGTCTTCAGTCTTCGGCGTCGTGTGCGCATTCCGCGCGGCCGCACGGTCACCATCGCGTTCTGGACGATGGCCGCGGAGTCGCGCGAAAACATCATGGGGCTTGTCGATCGTCACAAGGATGCCATCGCGTTCGACCGCGCGGCGACGCTGGCCGCCACCCACGCGCAATCGCAGATCCAGTTCCTCGGCCTCGTGGGCAACGATTCGCATTACTTCCAATTGCTCGCGAATTACGTGATCTATGCCGACGCCGCCTTGAGGGCCGGGCGGGAAATCCTCGAGCATTCGCAGCCGGCGCAGACCGCGCTCTGGCCGTTCGGAATTTCGGGCGACATTCCCATCGTTCTCGTTCGCGTCAGTGACGAAGACGATATTGCCTTCGTGCGCCAGATGCTCAGGGCGCATGATTACTGGCGGATGCGCGGTCTCAGCGTGGACCTCGTCATCCTCAATGAGCGCCCAGCTTCTTACGCCCAGGACCTGCAACGTGCGCTCGACAACATCGTGCGGATGGCCGATCAGGGAGCAGCGTCCACACCGGGGCGCAATCACATGCTGCGCGCCGATCTCGTTGGGCGCGATGCGGTGCTGGCACTGCGCGCCGCCGCGCGGATCGACCTGAATGCCCGCCGTGGGACGCTGGTCGATCAGCTTGCGCCGCTCCTCGCGCCGGAAAAGAACAGCAAGGCGCCGCCAACCTACGAGCCCGTGCCCAGCAAGACGCCTCCCGAGGCCTTCAATCCATCGGGGCTTCAGTTCTTCAACGGCTACGGCGGGTTCAGTGCGGACGGCCGCGAATATGTGGTCGCGGTCGACAACACTCAGCCTACGCCCGCGCCCTGGGTCAACGTCGTTGCCAATCCCCAGTTCGGCTTCCAGGCATCGGCCGAGGGCGCCGGTTTCTGCTGGGCGCTCAACAGCCAGCAGAACCGCATCACACCGTGGTCGAACGATCCGGTCAGCAACGAGAGCGGCGATGCGATCTATCTGAGCGATCTTCAGACCGGCGATCTGTGGTCCGCGACGGCCGCGCCCATTTCCGATCCGGCGATGAGCTATGTCGCGCGTCACGGCCAGGGCTATTGCCGGTTCGAGACCAACGGACGCGGCATCGCGCTCGACCTTCTGCAATTTGTGCCGCTGGAAGACCCATTACGCATATCGCGCCTGAAGATCGCCAACCGTTCGGGACGCGCGCGGCGTCTGGCCATCACCCATTTCGCCGATCTGGTGCTCGGGCAGACGCGCGCTGCAGCACAACCATTTATCGTGACCGAAGTCGATCCCATCACACACGTGCTGACCGCGCGCAATCCAGCGAGCGCCGAATTCGGCAACCGGGTCGTCTTTGCCGATATGGCCGGCAAGCAGACGAAATGGACCGGTGACCGGCGCGAATTCCTGGGACGCAATGGCCGGAAGGAATGTCCGGCTGCCCTTCTGAACGACGATCCGCTGTCGGGCCGCGCAGGCGCGGGTTTCGACTCCTGTTCGGTGCAGCAGACGCAGATCACGCTCGCCGCCGGGGAAGAAATCGAGTTTGTGCTCCTGTTCGGACAGGCGGCCGACAAGGATACGGCCCGCGCGCTCGTGCAGAAATATCGTACGGCCAATCTCGATGACGTCTTCGCCGAGGTCGAGCGCTTCTGGGATGAGACGCTCGGCGGGATAGAAGTGCGCACCCCAGACGTCGCGACAGATCTGCTCGTCAATCGCTGGCTACTCTATCAGACCCTCGCATGCCGGATGTGGGCGCGCGCCGGGTTCTATCAAGTGTCGGGCGCTTATGGCTTCCGCGATCAGCTGCAGGACAGCATGGCGCTCTGCCACTGTCAGCCAGCTCTCGCGCGCGAACAGGTGCTGCGCGCGGCCGGACGGCAGTTTCCGGAAGGCGACGTGCAGCATTGGTGGCTGCCGGAAAGCGGCAAGGGTATCCGAACGCGCATTTCCGACGACAAATCGTGGCTTGCCTTCATCACATCGCACTATGTCGATGTGACCGGCGACGGGGCGATTCTCGATGAGCAGATCGCGTTCCTCGCAGGCCCCGTGTTGCACGATGGCGAGCACGAGGCGTTCTTCCTGCCCGAACATTCCGATCAGACCGCCACACTTTATGAGCATTGCGCGCTCGCACTGGATGCATCGCTCGCGGCCGGCGTGCATGGACTTCCGTTGATGGGTACCGGCGACTGGAATGACGGCATGAACCGTGTCGGTGAACAGGGCAAAGGCGAAAGCGTGTGGCTTGGCTGGTTCCTGCATGAATCGCTCGCACGGTTCGTGCGGATCGCCGAGCAGCGGCGCGATTTTGCACGCGTTGCGAACTGGATGGTGCGCATGGCGGCGCTGCGCGAGGCGCTCGAAACGCATGGCTGGGATGGCGCATGGTATCGCCGCGCCTATTTCGATGACGGCTTCGCGCTCGGCTCTGCGACCAATCGCGAGTGCCGCATCGATTCCATCGCACAGGCGTGGGCCGTAATCTCCCGCGTGGCGCCGCCGGATCGGGCCGCGCGCGCCATGGAGGCGGTCGACAAATATCTCGTGCGGCCCGACGATCATTTGATGGCGCTGTTCACGCCGCCCTTCGCCGCGAGCCTCCACGATCCGGGCTATATCAAGGGCTACCCGCCCGGCATCCGCGAGAATGGCGGGCAATATACCCACGGCGTGTTGTGGAGCATCATTGCGTTCGCGATGATGGGCAATGGCGACCGCGCGCGCGATCTGTTCGCGATGATCAATCCCGTCAACCACGCGCGCACGCGCGCCGAAGCGGAGCGCTATCGCGTCGAACCCTATGTCGCCTGCGGCGACGTCTATTCCGAAGCGCCGAATGCGGGGCGCGGTGGCTGGACCTGGTACACCGGCGCCGGCGGATGGATGTACCGGACGGTCATCGAATACATCCTCGGCATCCGGCTGCGCGGCGACCGCTTGTTCCTCAGTCCGACCATCCCGCGCGGTTGGCCCGGATTCGAAGCCACGATCCGGCGCAATGGCACGACCTTCCAGATCATGGTCGAGAACGGTCCGGGAACCGATCTCATCGATGTTCTGGTCGATGGTAGCGAAATCGATGCTTCCGACGGCATTCCGCTCACCGGGCGTGGGAAAACGTGCCGCATCCGTGCGATACTGGGGACAAGGCCGGTACAGGCGCTCGCGGCAGCATCCGGCGCGGGCACCTAGTCACCGGACGCTGGTTTCGGATTTGCGAGGGCGACATGGCGACGAAGGGGAAGAAAAAGGCAGTCAAGCGCGCGACACACAGCGCCGCATTGCCCAGTCTGGAGCGCGGCGAGGCCAAGCTCAGCAGCCGCCCGATTTGGCAGGGCCATCTCCGCCTGTCGCTGGTCTCGTGTCCGGTGGCGCTGTTCAACGCGACCTCGCGCACCAACGACATCTCCTTCCATCTGCTCAATCCGGAAACCAACAATCGCATCCGCATGGTGCCGACCGATCCCGACACCGGGCCGGTCGAGCGCAAGGATCTGGTGAAGGGCTACGAGATCGAGAAGAACCGCTACATCATCATCGCGCCCGATGAACTCGACGCGGTGAAGCTCGAGACCACCCACGCGCTCGAGATCGAGCGCTTCGTTGACGAGAGCGAAATCGACCGGCTGTTCTGGAACGACCCCTACTATCTCGTGCCGAACGAGGACTCAGGCGTCGAGGCGTTCGTCGTGATCCGCGAGGCCCTGGAGGAGGCAGGCCGCGTTGCGCTTGGCAGGGTGGTCATGCACACGCGCGAACGCCTGATGGCGCTGGAGCCGCGCGGCAAGGGCATCCTCGCCTACACACTGCGCATGCGTAACGAAGTGATCGATCCGTCCAAGGCCTTCGATTCCATCCCGGCGGCGAAGCCCGACAAGCGCATGATCGATATCGCCCTCAAGATCATCGAGCAGCAGGAAGGCGCATTCGATCCCGACAGGTTCAAGGACCGCTATGAGATGGCCTTGCGCGAACTCATCCGGCGCAAGGAAAAGGGCGAGAAGCCCGTCACCGCCGAACCGGTCGAAGAGAGCAACGTCATCGACCTGATGGAAGCGCTCAAGAAAAGTCTCAACAACAAGGGCAAAGCAGCGCCCGCGCGCGCACCGGCTACGAAGCGCAAGGCGAAACGATAGACGCTACGCGCCGAAGGCCCGCATGAAGGTCGAGACGGCGTTCGCGACATTCACGCGGATATCCTCACGCGTCGGCTTCGCGACGTTCCACAGCCTGCGGCGATGGATGCCCGCCATGCAGAGCTCAAGGAACTGCTCCGCGGCGACAAACACGTCGGTATTGGCCTTCAGTTGCCCCGCTTGCTTTGCGCTCTCCAGAAATTCTGCCGTGCGCCGCAGATTCTGGCGCACGCCCGACTGATAGATCGTGCCCCCGATTTCCGGAAAGCGTTCGGCTTCTGCAGTTGCCAACCGGAACGTTTCGATCGACTCGTCGCTCAGAAGCAGTGCGACGAACTGCTCGCCGAAACTCAGAAGCGTCGCGCGCAGATCGCCGCCGCTTTCCATCTCTGCCCGGTTCAGCATCTGCTGGATGAGCGCGCATTTGCGCTCGACGACCGCGACGAACAGTTCTTCCTTGGACTTGAAGTAATTGTAGAGCGTGCCCTTCGAGCCGCCGACCCGGGCCGCGATCAGCGACATCGAGGTCCCGGCATAGCCGTTCTCGGCAAACACCTGTTGCGCGATTGCGATAATCGCGTCGCGACGGTCGTCCTTCCCGGTCCTGGCGATGACCTCCGATTCCATGGCCGCCATCATATGTCCTCCCAGACTTGGGGTATGCGTCCGGTGCATGACCATACTGTACGGTCCACCTTGAATTCTCCGGGCATAACCCTTTATATTGTCTCGACCGTACGGTACGGTCATATAGGAATTTGTATGTAAATTCAACGGCAGTCCCTAGCCCGGTTTGGATACCGGACAGGGAGGTTCGCTTCGAGGAGTATTCCGATGGCTGACGTCGCCCTCGCCGACCCCACAATCCGTCTGGCCGACAACCGCAAAGCCGCCACTGACCCGGCCGCGCGCAGGAAGGCCGTGCGCAACCGGCTGTTCCTTGGGTTCGGCGTGCTGCTGATGCTGGCGGCGCTCGGCTATGGCAGCTGGTGGTACATCGTAGGCCAGCGCTACATCTCCACCGACGACGCCTACGTCGACGCCGACAGCGCGCAAATCACCCCGCAGATCAACGGCACGGTCAGCGAAGTCACGGTCAGCGATACAGCGCATGTGAAGCGCGGTCAGGTGCTGGTGCGCATCGATCCCGCCGACGCGCAGCTCGCCACGGAACAGGCCGAGGCCACCTACGCGCAGACCGTCCGCCGCGTCGAACAATATTTCGCCAATGCGGCGCAAGCCGCCGCGCAGGTCGCCGCGCGCAATTCCGATGTGTCGCGCGCCAACACGGATTACAGCCGCCGCGTGTCGCTGGCGAAGGCCGGTGCTATCGCCAATGAGCAGGTGACCGACTATCGCAATACCTTTGAGACGGCACGCGCCGATCTCGCGGCGGCAAAGCAGTCGCTCGCCGGCCAGCAGGCGCTGATCCGCGGCACCGACGTCGCGCACAATCCGGAAGTGCTTGCCGCCAAGGCGGCCCTGGACACCGCGAAACTCGCTCTGTCGCGCACCGTGCTCCGCGCGCCGTTCGATGGCGTGGTGGCGCAGAAGAACGTGCAGATCGGGCAGCGCGTTCAGCTGGGCCAGGTGCTGATGAGCGTGGTGCCGGTCAACACCGCCTATGTCGATGCGAATTTCAAAGAGAGCCAGCTCACGCATGTCCGGCCGGGCCAATCCGTGTCCCTTACTTCCGATCTCTACGGGTCGAACGTCGTGTTCCACGGGCGGGTACAGGGTCTCTCTGGCGGCACCGGTGCCGCGTTCGCTCTAATCCCCGCCCAGAACGCGACCGGCAACTGGATCAAGGTCGTGCAGCGCCTGCCCGTGCGCGTGGCGCTCGATTCGAGCGAACTCGCCCAGCACCCGTTGCGCGTAGGGCTGTCGATGACCGCGACGATCGACATTTCGCAATGAGCGCGGCTGCGCAGCCCGGGAGCGCACACCATCTGCATGGTGGCGTGCTGTTCGGCGCGATCTTCCTGCTCGCGCTCGCGAACTTCATGGCGGTGCTCGACCTCACCATCGTGAACGTGGCGGTGCCGCACATCGCCGGTTCGCTCGCGGTGTCGCCGAACGAAGGCACCTGGGTGATCACATCCTATGCGGTCGCGGAAGCGATCACGGTCCCCTTGACAGGTTGGCTTGCGGCCCGTTTCGGCGCTGTGCGCGTGTTCGTGGTCGCGTGCGTGTGCTTCGGGCTGTTTTCCCTCCTGTGCGGTTTCGCCCCGTCGCTGTCGATGCTGGTCGTGTTCCGCGTGATGCAGGGATTCTCCGGCGGACCGCTGATGCCGATCTCCCAGACCCTGTTGCTGCGCATCACGCCCCCCAACCGCGCGCAGATGGCGCTCGGGCTGCAGACCATGACGACGATTCTGGCGCCCATCGCGGGCCCGCTGATCGGCGGGACACTGACCGATTCCGTCGGCTGGCCGTGGGCGTTCTACATCAACGTGCCGATCGCGGTCATCGTGGCGCTCGCGTCATGGAGCCTGTTCCGCAAGCATGAAACCGAGACGGTCAACCGGCCTGTCGACTATGTAGGCCTCGGGTTGCTCATCCTCTGGATCGGCGCGCTTCAGATCCTGCTCGACAACGGACAGGAGAAGGACTGGTTCGCTTCACCGTTCATCGTGTCCTTGGCGGTGATCGCCGCCATCGGCTTCATTGCGTTCCTCATCTGGGAGCTGGCGGACGAACATCCGATCGTGGATCTGAGCGTCTTTGGGAGCCGCACGTTCAGCGTGATGGCAGCGGCCATGGCATTCACCTTCGGCGCGTTCTTCGCGACCGTCGTGCTTATTCCCCTGTGGCTGCAAACCAACATGGGCTACACGGCCACCTGGGCCGGCGACGTGATGGCATTCCAGGGTGTGCTCGGCGTGATGATGGCCCCTGTCGCGGCCATCGCGATCTCGCGTGTCGATCCGCGGCTGGTGATGTCGATAGGCCTGTCGATACTGGCCGCGGTCACGTTCTGGCGCACAACCTTCACGCACGACATCACGTATTGGCAGCTCGTGCTGCCGCAATTGCTGACAGGGCTCGGCATTCCGCTGTTCTTCGTGCCACTGATGGGTCTTTCGGTCGCGGCGGTGCCGCCGGCGCAGACGGCCTCTGCCGCCGGACTCGTCAACTTCATCCGCACCATGTCCGGCGCGTTCGGCACCGCGCTCGTCACGACGGTATGGGACCAGACATCGACAAGCGTACGCGTCAACCTCGCGGGCAGACTCCACCAGCCACAGGAAACGCTCGCCACCCTACAGGCGCACGGACAAACGTCCGCGCAGGCGACCCAGAGCCTGAGCGATATTGTGCAAAGCCAGGCCGTGATGATCGCGACCAATCAGGTGTTTCTGATTCTCGCGGTGATCATCGCAGGCGTGGCGGTGTCTGTATGGCTATCGCCCAAGCCGAAGCGTGCCGTCAGCCTCGCTGCCGCGCATTGATGGCGTAACCCAGACAATCAGCCTTGGAGCTTGCGCATCGCTGCCGCGATCGGCTTTGCGGATTTTGCGAGACCCTTCCACGGATCGGGCTTCTTGAGCAGCTTGGCCGCCGTGGCGATCGTGAATTTCTTCGGGTCAAGCCGTGCCGTGAGTTCGCTCCAATCGAGCGGCACCGCGATGGGCGCCCCTTCGCGCGCGCGCGGACTCCACGGCGCCACGCCCGTCGAGGTCTTGTCGTTGCGTAGATAGTCGACGAAGATTTTTCCGGTGCGCGCCTTCTTGGCAATGGTGCTCGTATAGCGGTCCGGCGATTGCGCTTCCATTTCAAGTGCCACCGCCTTGGCGAATGCTTTCGCGCCGGCCCAGTCCGCGCCTTTGATCGCGATCACGACGTGCAGCCCCTTGCCGCCGGTGGTCTTCACGAAGGGGGTGAAGCCAAGCTGCTCAAGCCGCTTCTTCAATTCCTTTGCGGCTGCGATCACGCTGGCGAACGGCACATCGGGCGCCGGATCGAGATCGAAGATCACCCGCTCCGGTGTTTCGGGATCGCCCGGCTTGCTGCCCCAGGGATGCAGCTCCGTCACGCCTTGCTGCGCCAGCGCGACGAGGGCTTCGGCGCTGTCGACACCGAGATAGGGCTTGGGCTCGCCTTTGACCTTGATGGCCAGCATCGGCGCCGCAGTTCCTTTAAGTTCATGACGCTGAAAGAACTGCTCGCCACTGATCCCGTCCGGTGTGCGCACAACGGAAACCGGGCGGTCCTTCACGTGCGGCAGCATGCGTTCCGCCGCGCCCGCCATGTAACGCGCGAGATCGAGCTTGGTGACCGCCGGACCGAGCTTCGACTTCGGCCAGAGCTCCTTCTCAGGGTGGCTGATAGTGATCCCCAGCACGGTATTGTCGCCCGTCGCTGCTTTCTTCGTTTTCGCAGGCATGACTTTCTCCTCTGGCGCATCTGCGGGCACTTCCCGGACCACGGCGCTCGCGGGCTTGTCGAGACGCAGCCCCTTGAACGCCGCCTGCCGGAACAGGCCATCCGATGTCACGTTCTCGAATTCGATTTCGGCTACCAGTTTCGGCTCGACCCAGTTCACGTCGGCAAGGCGCGGCGGCGCGTTGGAAAACGGCGATGTGGCGCGCTTGAGCGGCTTCAGCTTCTGAAGCAGATCGGCCGCGACCTCACCGCTATAGCCCGTCCCGACACGGCCCATATAGACGAGCTTGCCGTCTTGAAACGTACCGACCATCAGCGAGCGAAACTTGCCCGGCGCGCCACGCCAGGCGCCAATGACGACTTCCTGCCCGCCCCGGCATTTCGCCTTTGTCCAGCTGTCGGCGCGGCCGGAGACATAGGGCACGTCCAGCCGCTTCGAGATGACGCCCTCAAGGCCCATCTTGCACGCCGCCGCCAGCATAGCGCTACCGGATGATTGGAAGTGCGGCACGAAATGGATGCGCTTCGAGCACGCGAGCGGTCTGAGAATTTCTTGAAGCATCTTCTTCCGCGCACTCAGCGGCTCTTTGTCAAAGCTTCTGCCGTCCGCAAAAAGGCAATCGAACACGTAATAGATCAGCGCGCCGGTCTTGTGACTGGAAAGCGCATCCTGCAGCAGGCCAAAATCACTGACGCCGTCGCCTTTCAGCGCGCAGATTTCGCCATCGATGATGCAGTCGGCAAGCGCGCCGCCATCCTTTGCGATCTCGGGAAAGCGCTCGGTCCAGTCCAGCGCCTTGCGCGTGCGCAGGCGCGCCGTGTGGCCCTCGACGCGCATCTGCATGCGATAACCGTCGAACTTGACCTCATGCGCCCAGTGGGGGCCGGACGGGGGTGCCTCCACCAGCCGTGCAAGCTGCGGCGCAATGAAGGACGGCATTTTCAAGCGCGCTTGCGCTTTGTGCTGGGTTTCTTCGCGGCTTTTTTCTTCGCCGTCCGCTTTACCGGTTTCGACACGACTTTTTTTTTAACAGGTTTGCGGTTGGCCGCGACGTTTTCCTTCACCGATCGATTGCTGTTCCAGACTTTTCGGGACTTCGCCGCGATCTCATCGAGCGTCCGGCCGGTTTTGATCGATGTCACCTCTTTGGCCAGCGCGTCGCCTTCGCTGCCGCGATGCGCCTCGTCGTCGATCTCCTTGATCAGCAGCCAGTTGTGGCGGACTTTCTTGCCGAGGCGCCGCGGATCGTCGCGCAACCGGATCAGCGCCCATTTGCCTTTCATCCGTTCGCCGTCGAGAACGATTTTCAGATGACCCTTTTTGAGTTCGCCTTCCGGATCGGGAAACTGCGGCCGCCATGTGCCGCGATCCCATAGCTGCACCGTGCCCCCGCCATACTGCCCCTCCGGGATCGTGCCTTCGAACGTGCCGTATTCGACCGGATGATCCTCCACCTCGACCGCCAGCCGCTTTACCGCTGGATCGAGCGAGGGCGTCTTGGTCACGGCCCAGGACTTATAGACCCCGCCCAGCTCCAGGCGGAGGTCGTAGTGCAACCGCGTCGCAGCGTGGCGCTGGATAACAAAGCGGTGCTTGTCGGCGCGTTCGACACGGCCCTTGGGCTCCCGGGTCAGCCCGAAATCGCGCTTGGCATGATAGGTCGAGAGTTTGGCCATGGCTTTTCATCCTACCTCAGGGCGACACCACAAGCACGATAGCGCCCTTCCATTTCTGCAGAACATTTCCGACCGTCTGGCCGAGATAAAGTCCTTCTCCCACCCGCCGGCTCGTGCCGATCACGATCACGTTGGTCTTGCGTTTCTTCGCCTCCTCGATGATCGCGTCCTCGGGCGCGACATCGGTGTGCATGGCGGTGTGGATCCGTTCGTAGCCATAACGTTTGGCAAGCTGCGCCGTATCCTTGATCACCGCCGCTTCCGCCCGCGAACGGCCGGATGAACGGCGAGTGCCGCGCTTGATGCCGCCGCTCGCCGCGCGGCTGGCGACGTGCAGCGCCGTCACTTCGCTCACGCCGCTCGGGGAAATCGCAAAGGCCATTTCGGCGCCGCGGCGGGAGGCTTCCGTGCCGTTGACCGGGATCAGGATGTTGAAACCGTCACCCTTCAGCTCTTCCGGATGCTCGCCGGCGATTGCGAGGATCATCGCTCCGTCGAACCCTTTGGCCGCACGGCTGACGGCCGCGGAAAACGTGCCATCCGGCCGATGCATTTTCTCGAGACCGACGAACAAAAGGTCGTAGCCTTTGGCGCCCTCCTTCTGAACGGCATCATCGATTTTCTTTTCGCTGCGCGCGGAGATTTCGACCCTTTCCTGTTTCTCTTCGCCCTTGTCCTGCTCTGCCGATCTGTGGCCCCCTTTGGCGCTTTCCGTCGCAATGTCCTTGAGCGTGTTGTCGGGACTGTCTTCGGGTGTGGCTTTCTTATCGAGCTGAAGCACGGTGATGGGAAGTCCACCCTGCCCCGCCACGAAACCGGCAAGCCTTGTGGCAAGTTCCCCACTGGGACTTTTGTCGGCCGTGATGAGCAGGCGTTCGAGCTGCGCGACAAAGCCCTTGGCATCGAGCTCTTCCTTTTCGAGCCGTGCTTTCTCCTCACCCTGAAGAGGAAGGCGGCGCAGGGCCCAGCGCAGCATCGGAGGCATCGCCATGGTGGTGATCACCGCCATCGTGACGATCATGGTGTAGAGATTCTGCGTCAGCGCGCCCATGGTGAGACCGATGGTGGCGACGATGACCTCGGTGCTGCCGCGCGCATTCATGCCGCAGCCGAGCGCCAGTGACTCCCGCGACGACAAGCCGCTGACGATTCCGCCCGTGAACGCGCCCGCGAATTTGCCCAGGCTGGCGAGGGCGATCAAACCCACAGTGAGCAGAGCCAGCTGCGGGTCCCTTAAGATCGTAAGGTCAGCCGAAAGCCCCGACATGCCGAAGAAGATCGGCATCATGAATGCCGTGATGAAACCGCGAAGCTCGTTCTGAATCTGATCGGAGAGGATGGGCGACTCGCCGACCAGCACGCCGGCCACAAACGCACCGAGCACCGTGTTGACGCCGATGGCCTGTGTGGTGAGCGCCATCAGGCACATCACGATCAGAATGGCGGTGACGACCGCGTACTCACTGACGAACGTGTCGTTGACCCAGCGGATCAGCCAGAACACCAACTTGCGTCCGATGGTGTAGCTCACGATCAGGAACACCATCGTGCCAATCACCGTCTTCGCGAGCGAGCCGAACGAGAAGCCGCCGGCGCCCGCGATACCCAACGTGAGCGAAATGATGACCCAGCCGACGGTATCCTCCATGATCGCGGAGGCGACGATGATCTGTCCGAGATTGCGGCGCATGAAATTCATTTCGCGCACCACCATCGCCACGATCTTGATGGAGGAAATCGAGAGCGCCGTGCCGAGGAACAGCGACGCCACGAGCTTGCTGCCCTGTGTCGGCAGCAGGGAATCGGGAAGGAGATAGCCGGCGGTGAAGCCGCAAACGAAGGGCACGGCAACGCCGGCCAGCGTGATCGCGACCGCGGGCATTCCGACCTTCCGCACCAGCTTCAGGTCCGTCTCCATGCCGGTCAGAAGCAGCAACATCAGCACGCCCATGTCGGAGATCCCGGTGATCAGCCCCTTGGTTTCCGGGTTGCTCGGAAAAATCAGCGTGTGCGCCGCAGGCCAGATCCAGCCGAACAGGGACGGCCCGAGAATGAGGCCCGCCAGCAGATTGCCGATGACCGCGGGCTGGCCGAAGCGCTGCATGATCTCGCCCAAACCGCGCCCGATCAAAAGAAGCAGGACGACTTCGGCGATAAGGATGATTTCTTTGGTGCCACCGATCCCATTACCGGCGCTTCCGCCGCCAGCCTTTCCTGCGACAGCAGCCAAGGCGGCCCCGGCGCACAGAAGAAGCGCCGCGCTCACGGCAACGGGAAAGACAATCTTTTTCACGGGATAGACTCGGAAATGCCGCCAGTTCCCGATCAGAACGTTCCGCGACGAGCAGAAGTTCCCTTAGGCGACAGCCTTGGACCGCTCTGGCTCGCCGCGCAGAATCGCTTTGAGCATCTCCGGCTCGACCGGCTTCTGCAGGACGGGATATTCCGAGAAGCGCCCTTCCACCGATTGCTGCGCGTAGCCGGTAAGGAAGACGAAAGGGATCGACCGCGACGCAAGGAAATCCGCCAGCGGATAGACTGCCTCACCATTGAGGTTCATGTCGAGGATCGCGCCGTCGAAGGATTCCTCCTTCGCCGCCTTTAGCGCATCTCCCAAACGCCGGTACGGCTCGCTGGGCTCGAATCCCCAATCGAGAAGAAAATCGTGAATCAGCGTGCCGATCAGCGCCTCGTCTTCCACGAGAAGCAGCTTCTTGCCGAAGGCGAGCGACGGTTGCGGCGCAATTGCCGTGGCGCGGTCACCGGCAGAACGTTGCGGCGCAACGGCGCCGCACGAGATTTCGATGGTGCAAAGAAGACCTTCCTTGCGCCAGTCGAAGTTCACGCCACCGCGCTGCTGCGAGCTGAAATTGGCGTGGATGATCTTCATGCCGAAGCCGGTCTTCGCCGGCTTGCCCGTCCGCGAACCGCCATGCTCTTCCCAGATCAGCTTCAGCATCCCGTTTTCAAACTTCCAGCGGATGTCCAGTTCGCCGCGCTTCGAAGACAGCGCACCGTATTTCACGGCATTGGTGGCGAGTTCGTGCAAAGTGAGGGCCACGGTCTGGGCGGTCTCGGGTGCGACGATCATTGAGGGGCCTTCGGCCCGGATCCTGCCCGTCGACCGGTAGGGCGCGATTTCCTCCATGACGAGCCGGTGCACGTCGGCGCCCTGCCAGCGTGATTGCGACAATAGTTCGTGCGTCTGGGCCAGCGCGCGAATGCGGCCCTCGACGGCTTGGGTATAGCCCTCGATCGTGTCAGCGCGCGCAAGACGGACAATGGCCTGGACGACCGCCAGCGCGTTGCGCGCGCGATGGTCGACTTCGCGTGCCAGCAACGCCTGGCGCGTTTCGGCATCCTTGCGGTCTGTGATGTCGGTCGTAACCCCGCTCACGCGCGACATCAGACCCGCTGCATCGAAGCTGGCCACGGCAGCGGCTGAGCACCAGCGCATCTCGCCGCTCGGACGGATAACGCGAAGCTCCATCCGGTAGCTGTTGTTCGAACGCGACAGATCGGCGAAAGCCGTCTGGAGCTTTTCCATGTCGTCCGGATGGATCACGCGACGGATGGCTTCGAGGGTCGGTGCGAAATTCTCTTCGACCCCGCAGATCCGGCGATGGCCTTCGTCCCATGTCCAGAGATCGGTCGAGAAATCGTAGCTCCACGAGCCCATGTCGCCGGCGGCAAGGGCGAGCGAACGTCCCTGCTCGCTTTGCAGCAACTGTGCGTTAGACGCTTCAAGGGCCGCGGTACGCTCGGAGACGCGGCTTTCAAGCTCCCGGTTCAGCCGTTCGAGCTGCCGCGTCTTGCGATAAAGCTCCGCGAACACCTTGACCTTGGCGCGCAGAACTTCCGGCACCACCGGCACCGGCACGTAGTCCACCGCGCCGGCATTGTAACCGCGCAGATAATCCGTTTCCGAAACATGGATGGCGGAGATGAAGATGACCGATATGTGCCGATAGCGCGGATGTTCACGGATCATCTGCACGAGCTCGAACCCGTCCAGCTCCGGCATGCACACATCGACCAGAATGACGGCGACATCGTTCTTGAGCAGATATTCGAGCGCATCCTTCGCCGACGAGACCTTGACCAGGTTTTCGCCGAGATCGCCCAGCATCACCTCATAGCTGAGGAGCTTGGCGGGCTGATCATCCACCAGGAGCACATTGACTTGGTCGCCGGCATCCATCAGGGCCTCAACGGTGCAGCCACATGCGCAGCGCCGAAAGAAGCTGCTCGGTATTCACGGGCTTGGCAAGATAGTCGGAAGCTCCGGCCTCCAGGCATTTCTCGCGGTCGCCCTTCATCGCCTTGGCCGTCAGCGCGATGATCGGAAGCCGGCGGAACTTCGGATTCTCGCGGATGCGCGCCGTGGTCTGATAGCCGTCCATTTCCGGCATCATGATGTCCATCAGCACGATGGCGAGATCGGGCGTTTCCTCGACCAGTTTGATCGCATCGGCGCCGGTTGTGGCTGTGAGCACCTGCATGCCGCGGCGTTCGAGCACGCTCGAAAGCGCGAAGATGTTGCGGGCATCGTCGTCGACCAAGAGCACGGTGCGCCCCACAAGGTCTTCGTCGGAATTCGTCAACCGCTCCAGCATGCGCTGCTTCGTGGGCGGAAGATCGGTGATCACGCGATGCAGGAACAGCGCGGTCTCATCCAGCAGGCGTTCTGGCGATTCCACGCCCTTCACCACGATGCTGCGCGCCATCGTATGAAGCTGCGCTTCTTCCTGCGCCGAAAGCTCGCGGCCGGTGAAGACCACGACCGGGATCTCGGACAGCGAAGCATCCTTCCGGAACTGCTCGAGCAAATCGAAGCCCGAGATATCGGGCAGCCTGAGGTCGAGCACGATGCAATCGACCGGCTTCTCGCGCAAAACCGAGAGCGCTTCGGCGCCGGTACCGGCGGTCACGATCTCGATATCGTCGTGACCGAGCAATTCACGGATGCTCATCTGCTCGGCCGGATTGTCTTCCACAACGAGCAAGCGTTTGCGCCGCGGCCGCACATATTCCTTCACGCGGCTGAGGGCGGCTTGCACACCTTCCGCTGTGGTCGGTTTGGTCACGAACGAGAACGCGCCCGAGGTGAGGCCGTGCTGACGGTCTTCGTCCAGCGTCACGATCTGAACCGGAATGTGCCGCGTCAGCGGATTCTGCTTGAGCTGATTGAGCACCGTCCAGCCGAGCATGTCGGGAAGGAAAATGTCGAGCGACACGGCGGTCGGCCGGTATTCCAGCGCGAGTTCGATCGCGTCCTCGCCGCGTGACGCGACCAGAACCTTGAATCCCTCGTCATGCGCAAGATCCACCATGACGCGTGCGTAGTGTGGATCGTCCTCCACGATCAGCAAGGTGGTGTCGCCGGGTTCGATATCATGGCGATCGTCGGGAATCTGTTCAAGCACGCGCTCGGGCTGCGCAGCCGCGAGTGCCACTCTGGCGCCTGCGGCCGTCTGCACGCCAATCGGGCGCACGGCATTATTCGCCGCGCCGACATAGCGAACGGGTAGGTAAAGCGTGAATGTGCTGCCGGTGCCTGGCGTGCTGTGAAGCTGGATCTCGCCGCCGAGCAGGTTCGACAGCTCTCGGCTGATTGCAAGACCAAGACCCGTGCCGCCGTATTTCCGGCTGGTGCTGGCGTCAGCCTGCTGGAACGCCTCGAAGATCAGCTTCTGCTTTTCCGCCGGAATGCCGATGCCGGTATCGGATACTTCGAACGCGACGACGGCAGGCGCTTGACCGAGAATCGGGTGGTTCGGGCTCCAGCCTTCATACACCGACGAAACCCGGAACCGCACTTCACCCTGGCTGGTGAATTTGAACGCGTTGGAAAGCAGGTTCTTCAACACCTGCTGCAGGCGCTTCGCGTCGGTCAGCATGGTCCGGTCGAGATGCGGATCGACCTCGACCTTGAAGTTCAGGTTGCGCGTGTCGGCTTCGTGCCGGAACGGACGCGCCACCGCATCGACGACACTCTGGAACACGATCTCCTCGGCCTCGACCGTGACCGTGCCCGACTCGATCTTGGAAAGATCGAGAATGTCGCTGATGAGGTTGAGCAGATCGGTGCCAGCGCCGTGAATGGTGCGCGCAAACTCGACCTGTTTCGGCGTCAAATTGTGATCCGGGTTTTCCGTGAGCTGATGGCCCAGGATCAGGATCGAGTTCAGCGGCGTGCGCAGCTCGTGCGACATGTTGGCGAGGAACTCGGACTTGTACTTGGACGTGAGGGCGAGTTCGGCCGCCTTTTCTTCCACCGCGCGGCGGGCCTGCTCGATTTCCTGGTTCTTGCGCTCCACCTCGACGTTCTGCTCGGCAAGCTCGCGGGCCTTCTGTTCGAGCTGCTCGTTGGTCTGCTGCAATTCCCTTTGCTGGGTTTGAAGCTCGGTGGCGAGCTGTTGCGACTGTTTGAGCAATCCTTCGGTCTGCATCGTCGCTTCGATCGAGTTGAGAACGATACCGATGTTGGCCGTCAATTGCTCGAGGAACGCGATCTGCAATTCCGTAAAGCTGGTAAGCGAGGAAAGTTCGATGACGGCCTTGACCTCGTTCTCGAACAGGACGGGCAGGACGATGATGTTTTTGGGCGTCATGTCCAGCAGCGCCGAGGTGATCGGAACGGCATTCTGGACGTTGGTGATCAACAGAGGCTGCTTGTTGACGGCGCATTGCCCAATCAGCCCTTCGCCGAGGCGGATCGTCTTCTTGTGACCGTCGACGGCGTGGTCGGCATATGACGAGACCAACTGGAGCCTCGGGTTATCGGACGTGTCCATCTGATAGATGACGCCCAGTTGTGCTTCGACCAGCGGGGTCAGCTCGTCGAGCAGGGTCTTGGCCACAGTGGAGATATCGCGGCGCCCCTGCAGCATGTTGGAGAACTTCGCGAGGTTGGTCTTGAGCCAGTCCTGATCGGTGTTGCGCTCGGTCGTGAGACGCAGATTGCCGATCATGGTGTTGATGTTGTCCTTGAGTTCGGCCACCTCGCCATTGGCGTCGACCTGAATCGAGCGCGTCAGGTCGCCTTTGGTCACGGCAGTCGCCACTTCGGCGATGGCCCGCACCTGGGTGGTCAAGTTGGCGGCCAAGAGGTTCACGTTGCCGGTCAGATCCTTCCATGTGCCCGAGGCACCCGGCACGTTCGCCTGTCCGCCGAGACGGCCTTCCACGCCGACTTCGCGCGCCACCGTCGTCACCTGGTCCGCGAAGGTCGCAAGCGTTTCGGTCATGTTGTTGATGGTTTCGGCCAGCGCCGCCACCTCGCCCTTCGATTTCACGGTGAGATTCTGCTTGAGCTCACCGTCGGCCACGGCGGTCACGACCTTCACGATGCCGCGCACCTGTTCGGTCAGGTTCGCCGCCATGACGTTCACGGTATCGGTGAGGTCCTTCCAGGTGCCGGCCACGCCCGGCACAGCGGCCTGGCCGCCGAGCTTTCCTTCGGTGCCCACTTCGCGCGCCACGCGGGTCACTTCCGAAGCGAAGGCGTTGAGCTGGTCCACCATCGTGTTGATGGTGTTTTTGAGCTCGAGAATCTCGCCCTTCACGTCCACGGTGATTTTGCGCGAAAGGTCGCCGCGCGCCACGGCGGTCGTCACTTCGGCGATGTTGCGGACCTGAGCGGTCAGGTTGCCCGCCATCGAGTTCACCGAGTCAGTCAAGTCCTTCCATGTGCCGTCGACGCCCGGCACGACCGCCTGACCGCCGAGGCGGCCATCGGTACCCACCTCGCGCGCCACGCGGGTCACCTCACCCGCGAAGGAGCGAAGCTGTTCCACCATCGTGTTCAGCGTTTCCTTGAGCAGAAGGATTTCGCCGCGCACGTCCACGGTGATCTTCTTCGAAAGATCGCCGCCGGCGATGGCGGTCGCGACCTCGGCGATGTTACGGACCTGTGCGGTCAGGTTCGACGCCATGAAGTTCACGTTGTCGGTGAGGTCCTTCCACGTGCCGGCGACACCGGGCACCTGTGCCTGACCGCCAAGCTTGCCGTCGGTGCCCACCTCGCGCGCGACGCGCGTCACCTCGGCGGCGAAGGCGTTGAGTTGGTCCACCATCGTGTTGATGGTGTTCTTGAGCTCGAGGATTTCGCCCTTCACGTCCACGGTGATCTTCTTCGACAAGTCGCCATTGGCGATGGCGGTCGAGACGTCCGCGATGTTGCGCACCTGTGTGGTGAGGTTCGCCGCCAGCAGGTTCACGTTGTCGGTCAAATCCTTCCAGGTACCGGCCACGCCCGGCACGTTCGCCTGACCGCCGAGACGTCCCTCGGTGCCGACCTCGCGCGCCACGCGCGTCACCTCCCCCGCGAAGCGGTTGAGCTGATCGACCATGGTATTGAGCGTTTCCTTCAGCTGAAGGATTTCGCCGCGCACATCCACAGTGATCTTGCGCGAAAGGTCGCCGCCCGCGATGGCGGTCGCCACTTCCGCGATGTTGCGCACCTGCGCGGTGAGGTTGCCCGCCATCGAGTTCACGGAATCGGTGAGGTCCTTCCAGGTACCGGCCACACCGGGCACCTGCGCCTGGCCGCCCAGTTTGCCGTCGGTTCCCACCTCGCGCGCGACGCGCGTCACTTCCGATGCGAAGGCGTTGAGCTGATCCACCATCGTGTTCAGCGTTTCCTTGAGCAGCAGGATTTCGCCCGACACGTTCACCGTGATCTTTTTCGACAGGTCGCCCTGCGCCACGGCGGTCGCCACTTCGGCGATGTTGCGGACCTGCGCGGTCAAGTTCGACGCCATCGAGTTCACGGAGTCGGTCAAGTCGTTCCAGGTGCCGGCCACGCCGCGCACCACCGCCTGACCGCCTAGCTTTCCTTCGGTACCCACCTCGCGGGCCACGCGAGTCACTTCCGAGGCGAATGCGTTCAACTGGTCGACGGTGGTGTTGATGGTTTCCTTGAGCTGAAGGATCTCACCCTTCACGTCCACGGTGATCTTTTTGGACAAGTCGCCATTGGCGATGGCGGTCGACACATCGGCGATGTTGCGGACCTGCGCGGTCAGATTCGACGCCATCGAGTTCACAGAGTCGGTCAAGTCTTTCCACGTGCCCGCAACGCCAAGCACGTTTGCCTGGCCACCGAGGCGGCCCTCGGTACCGACCTCGCGCGCCACGCGCGTCACCTCGCCGGCGAAGGCGTTCAGCTGGTCCACCATCGTGTTGATGGTTTCCTTGAGCTGCAGAATCTCGCCGCTGACGTTCACGGTGATCTTCTTGGACAGGTCGCCGCCGGCGATGGCCGTGGCCACATCGGCGATGTTGCGGACCTGCGCGGTCAGGTTCGACGCCATGAAATTTACGTTGTCGGTGAGGTCCTTCCAGGTGCCCGCGACGCCCGGCACTTGTGCCTGGCCGCCGAGCTTTCCTTCGGTGCCCACTTCGCGCGCCACGCGCGTCACTTCCGAGGCGAAGCCGTTGAGCTGGTCAACCATCGTGTTGATGGTGTCCTTCAGTTCGAGAATTTCGCCGCGCACGTCCACAGTGATCTTGCGGCTCAAGTCGCCGCGCGCGACAGCCGTCGTCACCTGCGCGATGTTGCGCACCTGGTCGGTGAGGTTGCCGCACATCGCGTTCACGGAGTCGGTGAGGTCTTTCCACGTGCCGGCGACGCCCGGCACCAGTGCCTGACCGCCCAGCTTTCCGTCCGTACCCACCTCGCGCGCCACGCGCGTCACTTCCGACGCGAAGGAGCGAAGCTGGTCCACCATCGTATTGATGGCTTCCTTGAGCTGCAGAATTTCGCCGCGCACGTCGACGGTGATCTTCTTGGACAAATCGCCGTTCGCCACGGCGATCGTCACATCGGCGATGTTGCGCACCTGCGCCGTCAGGTTGGACGCCATCGAGTTCACGGACTCGGTCAGGTCCTTCCACACGCCGGTCACGCCGCGCACCTGTGCCTGACCGCCCAGCTTTCCTTCCGTGCCCACTTCGCGCGCCACGCGCGTCACTTCCGAGGTGAAGACGCTGAGCTGCTGGATCATCGTGTTCACGATATTGGCGGCGCGGAGGAATTCGCCCTTTAGCGGGCGGCCATCGACGTCGAGACGCACGGTCTGCAGCAGATCGCCCTGCGCCACCGCGGCGACCGCGCGGGTCACCTCGCTCGTCGGCCAGAGAAGGTCGTCGATCAGTGTGTTGACGGAGGATTCCATTTCCGCCCAGGCGCCGGTCTGCAGACCGATCCGGACGCGCTGACGGGTCTTGCCCTCCTTACCGACGACTTCGCCGACGCGCTCAAGCTGCTCCGCCATACGCTGGTTCGCCGCGACGATGTCGTTGAACGCATCCGCGATCTTGCCGGCGACGCCAGCGCGGTCGGCCGGCAGGCGCACCGAAAAATCGCCCACGCGCATCGCCAGAAGCGCGCGCAGCAGGGCCTCCTGATCGATTCCCGCATCGTGGGGGAGCGCTCCGTTGCCGTTCAGTTTCTTGGGCAGTGGGGGTGGCGCGGCTTTCTTTTTGGATGAGTCTGTCCGTTCGGTCCGCCCCTTCATGGCGACGCTCCTTCGCTGCGGTGCAGCGGATCAAAGATGAGAACAGGAGGGAGTGCGCATCCCCATACGAGCATGAGTCGGTCCACACGCCCCGCGTACAACGGCCCCCGGCAGCCCATTCGTATTCGCCCTTCTTTGCGCACCTTCGCGGCACGCAACCCAGCAACGCCCAACCGACAACGCGTTCGTCACCAACTGGTTCCATTGAACCTTACAAGCGCGGGACGGCAAAAATCGCCGAAAAATCAGAGGCTTCTGGTTTCGCTTGGGCTCATCCTCAACGGTTTGGCAACCATGGCGGCACAAACAGCGCACAACAGCACTTAAACCCGCCTCCCTTAGCGTAGCACAGTAGGCCAGACCACCACCGCTGGTAGGCTCCAGTTCCGACTTAACCCCTCGTTATCCCGCGCGCTGCTACACGAACCGTTCAGGATTACAGCGGCTGTTGCGGCTGGATCGCCTTTTGGGGGGATAGGGTGTTGGTATGGTCACATTGACCTCCGGCGCCGCAATACGGCGTTGGATCGGTGCATCTCCACTCGTCCTATTGGCGATTGCGGCTCTCGTGTTCGTCAGTGTCTGTGGTGGACTTGCGCTCTCCGACATCATCGGACGAGTGAGTGCGCTCTGGATCGCCAACGCGGTCATCGTTTTCTTTTTGCTCAAGCATCCGCGCAGCGATTGGCCGGCGTTGCTGATCGTAGGACTTGGCGCCAATTTCTGCGCCGATCTGTTCATGGGAGACGATTTCTCCACAGCGACCGCCCTGACGGTCTGCAATACCGTGGGCGTCTTGATCGTGGCGGCTCCACTGGAATATCTGGGCCTGCACCACGATCTTTCCCGGCCGAAGCCGCTTTGCGTGTTCTACGCGCTGGCGCTCGGACCGGCGCCGGCTGCGGCGGGCATCCTTTCAGCCGTCTATTTCTATCTCCGGTTTGATCGCCCTTTCCTTCACCAGGCATTCGACTGGTATGCCACCGACGCGCTCGGTTACAGCATCGTTGTGCCGATGCTGATGACGGTTCATCTCGAGGCACTCAAGAAGATGTTCAGCCGCGATCAGATCGCGGTCACGCTGCTGCTTCTAGGCGTTGTCGCCGGAACGCTGCTGCTCAATTTCGTGGCACGGGACGTTCCGATCGCCTTCCTCGTGTTCCCGGCCATCGTGCTGGTGACGTTCCAAAGGGGCTTCGCCGGGGGCTTTATCGGCCTTTTAATGGCGGCCGCCTATTTCATGATTCCGGTGCTGGTGAAGGATTCGCACGGTGCGCTGAGGCCGCTTTCGGTGCGGGATCAGATCATCGTGGTGCAGGTGTTCGTCGCGGTGATCGGATTCACGGTTGTCCTTGTGGGCGCGGCTTTGGCCGAACGGCGCCGGCTCGAGCAGGGTCTCGCCGCCGCCATCGTGCGGGCGGAAACGGCGCGTGAGGAAGCCATTGTCGCCAAGGATGCGGCCGAGCGCGCTAACCGGCTGAAGTCGATGTTCCTGGCGACCATGAGCCATGAGCTGCGCACGCCGCTCAACGCCATCATCGGCTTTTCGGAGTTGATGCACCGGAAGCTGTTCGGGCCCCTGGGCGACGAGCGCTACCACGAATACTCCGGCCTCATTCAGGGCGCGGGGCATCATCTGTTGAGCCTGATCAACGATGTGCTCGACATGTCGAAGATCGAGGCGGGCAAGTTCGAGCTGCAACGCCAGACGTTCGACATAAGGGAAATCGTCGGCGACTGCATGGCGCTGATGCAGGACCGCGCGAAACGCAACGGCGTGTCGCTGACCGAGGATGTCCCCTCATCGTCCCTGAAAGTGGATGCCGATCGCAGGGCCCTGAAGCAGATCCTGCTCAATCTTCTCTCCAACGCGGTCAAGTTCACGCCCGCTGGCGGACATGTGACCGTGCGTGTGCGTTCCGAGAACGACGCGCTCGTCCTGTCGGTCGAAGACACGGGCATCGGTATCCCGCCCGAACATGTCCATCATTTGGGCAATCCCTTCATCCAGGTGCGCAGCAGCGCAGGCGCGGCACATGAGGGAACCGGGCTTGGCTTGGCGTTGGTTCGTGCACTCGCGGAAGTGCATGGTGGCAAGCTCAGGATCGACAGCATCCTGAACCATGGAACAACCGTCAGCGTCATCATTCCGAACCGGACGCGCGAAGAAAAGCCCACTGTGCTTCCACTGGCACGCACGGCATAGCAGACACGCTTGACATTGGCCGCGGCGAACGTTGGTCTGCCGCCATGACGGATAGCATTCTCCACAGTTTCCCGAATGCGGACGACATGGTTCGCGCGCTGTCGGATGAAATCGTTTCTCGCGTCACCGGAAGCGTGTCGTCGCGGGGCGTGGCAAGCCTCGCGGTGTCCGGTGGAACGACGCCGGGGGTATTGTTCGATGCGCTGTCGGTGCGAAACGCGCCCTGGGAAAAGGTTTCGGTGACATTGTCCGACGAACGCTGGATTGCTCCGGACCAGGATGGCAGCAACGAGAAACTGGTGCGGACGCGATTGCTTCGGAACGCGGCAAGCGATGCGAAGCTGGTTCCGCTGAAGACACCAGACACATCGCCGGCCGCGGCCGAAGCGAAAGTCGATGCATCCATAGCGGCCATGCCCCGGCCGTTCGATGTCGTGCTGCTCGGCATGGGAGACGACGGCCATACCGCTTCGCTCTATCCGCATTCGGTGGGCTTGGATGCGGCTCTCGATCTCACACGGCCCAATCTGGTGCAGGCCATACACGCCGACAGCGCCGCAGCCACCGGCGAGCGCATGACGTTCACCCTGCGCGCCATTCTGGGTTCAAAGCTGATCGTCATCCTCATTCGCGGTGACGAGAAGCTGGCGACTTATCGCAAGGCCGCGACGGGAACGGATATCCACGAGATGCCGGTGCGTGCGGTGCTAAATCAGACCGGGACGCCGGTTTTGGTCTATTGGTCGCCCTGATCAGCCGTCATAGGTCAATTCGACGGCGTCGCTCTCCGGCACCGACTGGCAAGTGAGCACGTAGCCTTGTGCAACTTCCTGATCGGTGAGGCCGTAATTCTTCTTCATTGTCACCCGCCCGCTGATCACGCGCGCGCGGCACGTCGAACAGACGCCGCCCTTGCAGGCATAAGGCGCAGGTAAGCCGGCCGCCTGCACGCTTTCGAGAATGTTCCCCTTGGCGGCATCGAAGGCAACTTTGGCGCGCCGGCCGTCGAGCGTGACGGTCATCTGCGTGCCCTGCGCCTTCTGCTGGAGGACTTCGTCGCGCGCGAGCTGCTCGGCGGAAATACGGCCGGTGGTGAAGCGCTCGATGAAGATTTTCTCCGGAGCAACGCCTCTCGCTTCCAGAGCCTCTTCGGCGGCGTCCATCATCGGTCCGGGCCCGCAGATGAAGAACGCATCCGCCGCGGTGGTATCCACGAGGTTCGAAAAGACCTCATCGCATTTGGCGCGGTCGAGGCGGCCGTTGAAGAGTTCGACCTCTTCCGCCTCGTTTTCGAGGAAGTGATAGACCTCGAGCCGGTCCAGATAGCGGTTCTTCAGTCCGGCCAGTTCTTCGAGGAACATGATCGAGGCCGAGTCCCGGTTGCCATAAAGCAGCGTGAAGCGCGATGACGGGTCCTGCTGCAATCCGGCCTTGACGATCGAAAGCACCGGTGTGATGCCGGAGCCGCCTGCCAGGGCCACATAATAAGGTGCGCCGTCCTTTTGCTCCGGGAGGACAAAACGCCCGAGCGGCGGCAGTACCTCGATGGTGTGGCCGGCCGCGAGCGCGCTGTTCGCCCAACCCGAGAACCGGCCGCCCGGCATCTGCTTCACGGCGATGCGGATTTCGTTTTCATGTGGTGACACACAAACCGAATAGTTGCGGCGAATGTCCTCGCCGTTCATGTCGGTGCGCAAGGTGAGGTGCTGGCCTGCCTTGAACGCGAACACGTCTTTCAACGCGTCCGGTATCTCGAAGCGGATCGACACCGCATCCGGCGTCTCCCGGCGCACTTCGGCGATCTTCAGGTTGTGGAAGCCGGCGTTGATGGACATGTCAGTGACACTTGAAGCGGTCGAAGGGTTCACGGCAATCGAGACAGCGATTGAGCGATTTGCAAGGCGTCGAACCGAAGCGGCTGATCTCCTCGGTATGGGATGAGCCGCAGCGCGGGCATTGCGGAACGCTCCGCGTCGGCGGCGCGATGCCATAGGCGTGCAGCTTCCTGTGGCCCTCCTCAGTGATCCAGTCGGTCGTCCAGGGCGGCGAGAGAACCGTTGCAAGCTTCATCGTTTTCAAACCGGCGCGATCGAGCGCCGTGCGGATATCGGTCTCGATCGTGAGCGTTGCGGGGCAGCCGGTATAAGTCGGCGTGATCGTGACTGTGTCGTCCGTCACATCGCGCACGATGCCGAGATCGACAACCGAGATGCACGGAATCTCGGGATCCGGGACGTGCGACAGAATCTCGAACACCCGGTCCTTCAGAGAGACGGATTTCACGGCCGCTACCATCGTGCATCCGGATAGGCGCGCTGCAGGAATTGCATCTCGGACAGGAGGTGACCCAGATGTTCGGAATGATGCCCGTTCCGTCCGCCCTTCACGCCGCGCCGCGGTTTCGGCTGCTCGAGGCCGGCCTCCGAGAGAACCTTCGCGATCCGCGCGTCCCATTCGGAGCGCAACGACGGCGCACCGTCCGTCGGATCGAACAGCTCGTCCACGAAACGCCACATCCAGTCGATGCCGGCGATCATGCGCAAGCGGCTCTCTTCGGTGCCGTCACCCAGCCGCACCGTCCACTCATTGGCGAAGCGGACGTGATAGGTGACTTCCTTCACCCCCTTCTGCGCGATGGCGGAAAGCTGCTGATCCGGCGCGTCGCAAATCTCTCGCAGCAGCAATTCATGCCAGTTGGAGAAAAGAACCTGTCTGGCAATGGTCTGTGCGAAATCGCCGTTGGGCTGTTCGACCAGAAGGCAGTTGTGGAAATCGAGCACGTCGCGGCGAAACGCCAGCGCATCGGCATCGCGGCCTTTGCCCTCCGCCTCTGCCGCCACACCCAGGAAATGCGTCGCCTGTCCGATGAGATCGAGACCGATATTGGCGAGCGAGAGGTCGACTTCCAGCATCGGCGCATGACCGCACCATTCCGAAAGACGCTGCCCGAGGATAAGCGCGTCGTCGCCTAGCCGGATGGCGTGATGAAAGCGTTCATTACCCATATCCGTCATGGCCGAGCTTGACCCGGCCATCCATCGCGCGAGCGCCCGCAAGCGAAAAAGCCTTTGCGGCGCGTGGACACGCGCCGGATGGATGGCCGCCTCGAGGGCGGCCATGACGGTGTTGGGATCAAAGAACAAGCCCTCATATGTTCTTGATCCCTTCCGGGATCACATAAAACGTCGGGTGGCGATAGACCTTGTCCGCCGCCGGCTCGAAGAGTTCGGCAGCGTCGCCCGGATCGCTGGCCACGATGGCGGCCGATGGCACCACCCACAAGCTCACGCCTTCCATGCGCCGCGTATAGGTATCGCGCGCCGCTTCGAGCGCCATCTTCGCGTCGGCGGCATGCACGCTGCCCGCATGCCTGTGCGATAGTCCGTTTTTCACCCTGATGAAGACTTCCCAGAGCGGCCATTCCTTTCCCATTACTATTTACTCCGCCGCCATAAGCGTTGCGCGCTTTTCGGCATGCGCAGCCGCCGCGTCCCGCACCCACTTTCCGTCTTCCCAGGCCTGCACGCGGGCCTGCATGCGCTCTTTCGCGACTGCGCCTTCACCGCGCACCACGGCATAGAACTCTTCCCAGTCGATCTCACCGAAATCGTACGAGCCACGCGCCTCGTTCCATTTGAGGTCGGGATCGGGAACGGTGAGGCCGATCGCTTCGGCCTGCGGCACCGTCACATCGATGAATTTCTGACGCAGCTCGTCATTCGTGTCCCGCTTGATCCGCCAGCGCACCGATTGCGCGGTGTTGGGGGAGTTCTCGTCGGACGGACCGAACATCATGATGGACGGCCACCACCAGCGGTTCAGCGCGTCCTGCGCCATGCGCTTCTGCTCCGGCGTGCCGCTCGCGAGCGTCATCATGATCTCGAAGCCCTGGCGCTGGTGAAAGCTTTCCTCCTTGCAGATGCGCACCATGGCGCGTGCATAAGGCCCGTAAGACGTCCGCTGCAGCGGCACCTGGTTCATGATGGCGGCGCCATCGACCAACCAGCCGATCGCGCCGATGTCGGCCCAGGTGAGCGTCGGATAATTAAAGATCGTCGAATACTTCGCGCGGCCGGAATGCAGCGCCTCGATCATCTCCTCGCGCGAGGTGCCAAGCGTTTCGGCCGCGGCGTAGAGATAAAGCCCATGACCGCCCTCGTCCTGCACCTTGGCGAGCAGCACGGCCTTGCGGCGCAACGATGGCGCGCGCGTGATCCAGTTGCCTTCGGGCAGCATGCCGACGATCTCGGAATGGGCGTGCTGCGAGATCTGGCGCACCAGCGTCTTGCGATAGGCTTCCGGCATCCAGTCCTTGGGCTCGATAAAGTCATCAGCCGCGACCCGCGCGTCGAAAGCCGCCAACCGCTCGGGATCCTCAGGCGCCGAGACCAGAGGAGCCGATTTCTGGTTCTTATCCTTGAGTTCGGTCGTGTACATCCGTCACTCCTCACGATAGTCCAATATATAATAACCCGACCGGTCGGTCAATTAATCCTTGTCCAGGATCGGCCCGCCAATGGACCGTGAAAGCCCCTGAAACACGGCGATTTTCTCGTCCTTCTGGTTCCGGACCGCCACATGATAAACGCCCGAGCGGCCCGTTAGAGCCTCTTCGCGCGCTTCCGCAACCAGCCGGTCGCCCAATTGGCCGGGCGCCAGGAAATTCACCGTCGCGCTCTGGGCCACCGTGTTCACATTGCGCGAATTGCAGGCATAGGCGAAGGCGGTATCGGCCAGCGCGAAAATCATGCCGCCATGCGCGATGGCCTTGCCGTTGAGCATGTCGGCGCGGACGACCATCGCGATGCGCGCATAGCCTTCGCGCACGTCTTCGATCTCGATATTCCACGCCGGCCCCGTTCCCTCGCGCGCGTGCAGGCATTCGGCGACGAGGCGCGCAAGGTCGTCAGCACTCATGGCCGCTCCCAAAATTGACCGTCCGGCCGTTCTATTTTAAACCTGATCCAAAGGACAGCGGGACCTGCCCGCAAGGTGTTGGGAGGTGGCCATGTCATATGAAACCATTCTTTTCGAAGCGGCGGACGGCGTTGCGCGGCTCACGCTCAACAGGCCCGACCGTCTGAACAGCTTCACGGTCCAGATGCACGCCGAGGTCGCGGACGCGCTCACGAAGGTCGAAGAGGATTCGGCCATTCGCGTGCTGGTGCTGACCGGATCGGGACGCGGCTTCTGCGCCGGGCAGGACCTTTCCGACCGTGCGGTGGCGCCTGGTGGTGACGAACTCGACCTCGGCGCCTCTTTGGAGACCAGTTACAACCCCCTGATCAAGCGGATGATCAATCTGCCCAAGCCCATCGTATGCGTGGTGAACGGCGTGGCCGCGGGTGCAGGCGCCAATATTGCATTGGCGGCGGACATCGTCCTCGCGGCAAAGAGCGCCCGGTTCATCCAGTCTTTCTCCAACATCGGTCTGGTTCCCGATTCCGGCGGCACCTGGATTCTGCCGCGCCTCGCGGGACATGCCCGCGCGCTCGGTCTTGCGCTGACGGGCGAAACGCTGAGCGCCGAGAAGGCAGAAGCCTGGGGGCTGATCTGGCGGGCCGTCGAGGACGAGCAATTGAAAGCCGAGGCCGACAAGCTGGTGCAGCGGCTGGCGAGCGGTCCCACGCGCGGGCTTGCCGCGATCAAGCTTGCGATGCGCAAGGGATGGCAGGCGAGCCTCGACGAACAACTCGATCTCGAGCGCGACCTGCAGCGCGAACTCGGCCGCTCGTCGGATTACAAAGAAGGCGTTGCGGCCTTCGGCGAAAAGCGTCCACCCAAATTTACCGGCCGCTAGGAGGCCATCATGCAGCTTCAAAGCTACGCCGCGGACAAATGGATCGCGCCGGAGGGACATCTCACAGCCATCGCATCCGCGGTGAGCAGCGAAACAATTGCCGAGACCGGCACGACGGTGCGCGATTTCGCAAGCATGCTTACGCATGCACGCAATACCGGCGGCCATGCCCTGCGCGCGATGACGTTCCACCAGCGTGCGAAGATGCTCAAGGCCCTCGCCGAAGCCGTCATGGCGAAGAAGGATGCGCTCTACGAATTGTCCTACGAGACCGGCGCCACGAAGTCCGACAGTTGGATCGACATCGAGGGTGGTGCGGGCACGCTGTTCGCCTACGCGTCCAAAGGCCGACGCGAACTGCCAAACGATACGATCCTCATCGATGGCCTGCCCGAAGGCCTTTCCAAGCGCGGCACATTCGTCGGTCAACACGTGATGACCTCGCTGCAGGGCGCGGCGGTACACATCAACGCCTTCAATTTTCCAGTCTGGGGTATGCTGGAGAAGCTCGCGCCAACGCTGCTCGCCGGCGCACCCGCGATCGTGAAGCCTGCGACCGCGACCGCCTATCTCGCCGAAGCCGCATTCCGTATTCTGATCGAAGCGAATGTGCTGCCCAAAGGCGCGCTGCAGCTGATCGTTGGGCCTGTCGGCGATCTGTTCGATCATCTGACCGGACAGGACGTCGTTTCCTTCACCGGCTCCGCCAGCACGGCCGAAAAACTTCAGCGTCATCCGGTCATCGCGCGCGAGAGCGTGCGCTTCATCGCGGAGCGCGATTCGCTCAACGCTGCGGTGCTTGGGCCGGACGCGGTTCAAGGTACTCCGGAATTCGACCTCTTCGTCAAAGAAGTCGTGCGCGAAATGACGGTCAAGGCCGGGCAGAAATGCACCGCCATCCGCCGGGCCTTCGTGCCCGCAGCAGTGATAGATGCGGCGGAAACGGCACTGAAAGACGCGCTGAGCGGGATCATTCTCGGCGATCCGCGCGACGAGAAGACACGGATAGGCGCACTTGTGAGTGTCGCGCAGCGCGATGACGTGCGCGAAAAGGTCGAAACGCTTTCGAAAGAAGCGCGCATCGTCTTTGGCGATCCGGACAAAGCGGATGGCAAAGGGGCGTTCTTTTCGCCGGTGCTCTTGCGCTGCGACGAGCCGTCAAACGCCCAACGTGTCCACGATACCGAGGCTTTCGGACCGGTCGCGACGCTTATGCCCTATCGCGATGTGAGCGATGCGATCGCGCTGGTGAACCGCGGACAGGGTTCGCTGGTAATGTCGCTCTACACCTACGATCCTTCTGTGGCGCGTGACGTGCTGACAGGATCGGGCGCATACCATGGGCGCCTCCTCATCCTCGACCGCGATAGCGCGAAAGAATCCACGGGCCACGGATCGCCACTTCCGGTGCTGACTCATGGCGGTCCGGGACGCGCCGGCGGCGGCGAGGAGATGGGCGGGCTGCGCGGCGTGATGCACTACATGCAGCGCACGGCTTTGCAGGGAAGCCCGCGCATGCTGGGTGCGGTGACCGGCGAATGGATGCGCGGGAGTCCCGAGATGCGCGAGGGTCCCCACCCCTTCCGCCTCAAATTTGGCGAACTCGAACTCGGCAAGACGCTGATCACGGCACCGCGCACCATCACGCTCGACGATATCGAGAAGTTCGCGCATTTCACCGGCGACACGTTCTATGCGCACATGGACGAGGAGGCTGCCGCCGCCAACCCGTTCTTCGGCGGACGCGTGGCACATGGCTATCTCCTGCTCTCTTTCGCCGCGGGCCTGTTCGTCGATCCAGCGCCCGGGCCGGTGCTCGCCAATTATGGGCTCGACAATCTGCGCTTCACCAAGCCGGTGAAACCGGGCGACAGCATCCAGGTCCAGCTCACCGCAAAAGCCAAGACACCGCGCAACGAGCAATACGGCGAGGTCCGCTGGCAGGTCATCCTGACCAATCAGGCCGGTGAGACGGTTGCGACGTATGAGCTGCTCACGATGAACGCGATGTGATGGCGACATCGCGCGATGCGCTGGAGGCCGGGCAGCTGAAGCGGCTGCAATGGTCCATCGCACACGCTTACGACAATACAGCTTACTACCGCGCAAAGTGTGAGGTGACTGGCATCAAGCCGGACGATCTCAAATCGCTGGCCGATCTGGTGCGATTTCCCTGCACGCTGAAAAGCGATTTCCGCGAGAATTATCCGTTCGGGATGTTCGCCGTTCCACGCGAAAACTGCGCGCGCATCCATGCGTCTTCCGGGACGACGGGGAAGCCGACGATTGTGGGCTACACACGCGCCGATCTCGATCTCTGGAACACGCTGGTGGCGCGCTCCATTCAGGCGGCGGGCGGCAGGTCCGGCGATCTGATTCATAACGCTTACGGCTACGGGCTGTTCACCGGCGGCCTGGGCCTTCACGGCGGCGCTGAAGCGATGGGCTGCGCGGTCGTGCCGGCGAGCGGCGGCCAGACCGAACGTCAGGTACAGCTCATCTGCGATCTGAAGCCACGCATCCTCTGCTGCACCCCGTCTTACGCGCTCGTGCTGGCGGAAGCGCTCGAACGCGCCGGCGTCGATCCGCAAAACACGTCGCTCGAGATCGGCATCCATGGCGCCGAACCCTGGAGCGACGAACTGCGCCAGGAAATCGAAAAGCGGCTTAACATCATCGCGCTCGACATCTATGGGCTTTCGGAAGTACTCGGTCCCGGTGTCGCGCAAGAGCGCGCCGACGCGCCGGGCGCGCTCACGGTGTGGGAAGATGCCTTCGTTCCCGAGATCATAGATCCGGTTACGGGCGCGCCGCTGCCCGACGGCGAGCCGGGTGAATTGGTGTTCACCTCGCTCTCGAAAGAGGCCGTGCCCATCATCCGCTATCGCACCGGCGATCTGTCGCGTCTCACGCCGCCTGTCGGAGACGTCCCCATGCGGCGCATGGATCGCATCACTGGCCGCAGCGACGATATGCTCATCATCCGCGGTGTAAACATCTTCCCACGCCAAATCGAGGAACTGATCGTTTCAGAACCGGGCCTATCCCCGCATTACCGGATCGATGTCACGCGAACGGGCGCGATGGACTGCCTGGCCGTGACCTGCGAGGCGCTCGCGCACGATGAGGGTGTCCATGTCCGTGCGCGCGAAACCCTCGCGGTGCGTATGAAATCGCGCTATGGGCTCAACGCCGAAATCGTCATTGTGCTTCCAGGCACGCTGATGCGCTCGGAGGGCAAGGCAAAGCGCGTGTTCGATCATCGTAAGGAGAAGCCGTGAAGCTCGAAGCCGATCGCGGAGGCGAAGGTCCGCGCCTGCTCGTGTTGTTGCACGGGCTCGGTGCGACCCGGAAAGTGTGGACGAAGTTCATCGCCGCCAAACGCTGGACCGGACGCTGGATCGCGCCGGACCTGCGCGGTCACGGCGCCTCGGCGCATTCTGACGATTACAGCCTGAATGCCCACGCGGGCGATGTCGCGGAACTCGTGCGCGGTGCAGAGGAAATCGTCGTTCTCGGTCATTCGATGGGCGGAGTCGTGGCGCTGGCGCTTGCGTCCGGCGCGTTCGGCGTGTCACCGGCGCGCGTGTTCGCTCTGGGCATCAAGGTTCAGTGGAACGACGAAGAGCTCGCGGGCATGCGCAAGATGGCGGCAACGCCTGCGCGCCTGTTCGAAAGCCGCGATGATGCCATCGCACGCTATCTCAAGGTCTCAGGCCTCGTGGGCCTCTTCGCTCCGGAAACGCCCGAGGCTCTGTCGGGCGTCGCACAATCCGGCGATAGCTGGCGTCTCGCTTACGATCCCGCGACGGCCACGATCGGGCCGCCGCCGATTGAGGCGCTGATGGCCAACGCCGAGGCGCCTGTCCACCTCGCGTGCGGCGCAACGGACGCGATGGTTTCGCGCGGGCAGCTGGCAGTTTACGACCGTCAAGCGCACCAGATCGCCGCCGGCCACAATGCGATGGTCGAAAATCCCTCTGCTGTGTGGGACTGGATCGACGAGCTGCTGCCATGAAATCCGGTGCGGAGATCGCGGGAACCTTCGATCTCCGGAATCTGCAGCCCGATTTCTTCGACGATCCGTTCCCGATCTATCGCGCGCTCCGCGAGCATGCGCCCGTGAAACGCATGCCCGACGGCAGCGTGTTCCTCACGCGATACGCCGATGTGCTGTCGGTCTACCGCGACGCCGGGACCTTCAGCTCCGACAAGAAGAAAGAATTCGGTCCGAAATACGGGACGGACTCGCGGCTGTTCCGGCATCACACCACAAGCCTCGTCTTCAACGATGCGCCCTATCACACCCGTGTGCGCCGCTCGATCATGGGTGCGCTCATTCCAAGGGCGCTTGCGAGGCTCGAACCGAAATTGGAACGCCTTGTGGCGAGGCTGCTAGACGGCGCGGAAGAGCGCGGCCACATGGACGCCATCGCCGAATTCGCCGGCGCCATTCCGGTGGAAGTGGTCGGCGATCTTCTCGACATCCCCGATGCCGACCGCGCACCGCTGCGGGGCTGGTCGCTTGCGATTCTGGGCGCGCTTGAACCGGTCCTGACAGACACAGCGAAACAGACCGGCGAACAGGCGCTCGCGGACTTTCACGCCTATCTTTCGGGACTGATCGAAGAGCGCCATCGAAGCCCAAGCGATCCCGCACATGACGTCCTCACGCGGCTGATGCAGAGCGATGGCGAACCGCTAAGCGCGGTGGAACTGGCCGAAAACTGCGTGTTCCTGCTCAACGCCGGGCACGAGACCACGACGAACCTGATCGGCAATGCGATCGAACTCCTGGCACACCATCCCGATCAGCGCGCAAGGCTCATCGCCAATCCGGACCTGCTTCGCACTGCGATTGAAGAAGTACTGCGCTACGAAAGCTCGAACCAGCTCGGCAACCGGATCACAACAAGGCCTGTCGAGATCGGCGGCGAACGTCTCGACACCGGCACCTTCGTCACGCTCTGCATCGGCGCGGCCAATCGCGATCCGGCGGCGTTCGAGAATGCGGAGGCGTTCGACATCGCCCGCGACCCGAACCGCCATCTGGCGTTCGCGGCCGGAATCCATCAATGCGCGGGCATGAACCTCGCGCGGATGGAGGCGCGCATCGCGCTGGCGGCATTCCTGAAACGCTTTCCAGGCTATCAGCTGACGGCCAAACCCATCCGCAGCCAGCGCGCCCGGTTTCGCGGCTTTACTGGGATGCCGGTTTCGCTGCGCTAAGCCGGCCAGGTTTCGAGGATTTCGACGAACCGCGACAGCCAGGCGTTGGTCTGGAAGGCGTCGATCACGCGATGATCGATGGTGAGCGTGACATAGGCCATCGGGCGGATCTCTATTCTGTCGCCGCGCACCACGGCGCGCTTCTCGAGCTTGCCAACACCCAGGATCGCCGATTGCGGCTGGTTGATGATGATCGGCGCAGCCACCAGCGACCCCGAAACGCCGTGATTGGAAATCGAGAACGTCCCGCCGCGAACGTCATCCTGGGACAGTTTCCCATCCCTGGCGCGCGTCGTGAGATCGCTCAGCGCCTTCGCGATCTCGAGCAGACACAGCGCCTGCACGCGGTGGACCACAGGAACGATCAAGCCCTTTTCGCCGAGCGCGGTTCCAATGCCGATGTTGACGTCTTCATAGATATCGATGCGGTCATCATACCAGCGGCCGTTGACGGCCGGCGCGACCTTCATTGCGGCCGCCGACGCGGCGATGAAATAGGCCGTGAAGGTCAGGTTCGCGCCTTCTTGGGCGAACGCGTCCTTGTTCGCTGCGCGATGCGCCGCGATCGCGGTGAAATCGGCTTCGAACACGGCTGTGACGTGCGGCGCAACCTGAACCGAATGCGAGAGGTGCTCGGCGATACGCTTGCGCATGGTGTCGTGCGGAACGCGCGTGATGCCTGCCGCCCCGCCCTTTGCACGGCGATCCACTTCGGCCTGGATGTCCTCGCGTGTCAGCCGCACACCGCTGACCGGGACGTCGGCCACTTGCAGCCCGTGCTCCTCCAGCATCCGGCGGATACCCGGCGGCAGTTGGGATGCGTCCGTGCGCGCGCGCGGCGCTTCGGGTTTTGCGAGCGGCGTGCCCGCGCCTTGCGTCGTTGCTTTGTCGACCGATCCAGCGCCTGCTGCGCCGATCCGGCCGAGAACGGCGCCGGGCTCAACCTCGGCACCCTCTTCGGCCAGAATCTCCGACAAGGTGCCGTCGGCCGTCGCCGCGATCTCGACGGCCACCTTGTCGGTCTCGAGTTCGACCACGGGATCGTTCTCGCGCACCGCATCGCCGACTTTCTTCAGCCACATCTTGACGACGGCCTTGGTGCCTTCCTGCTCGGTTGGAACGAGAATGTCAGCCATCGTCAGAATCCGATCAGTGCATCGATACGCGCGGCAATATCTTCGACCGACGGCAGCGCCCATTCCATCAGTGCGGGATTGTGCGGGCTCGGGATATCCGGCATCGCAAGACGCCACACCGGCGCGTCGAGGTCGAGGAAGCAGGTCTCCGCCACCACCGCCGCAATCTCCGCACCGAAGCCGGCGCTGATCAGGTCTTCATGAACGATGAGACAACGTCGCGTGCGTTTGACCGACGCGAGCACGGCTTTGCGGTCCCAGGGCATCAAGGTGCGCAGGTCGAGGATGTCGACGGAACGGCCTTCTGCCGCCTGTTCACACCGTTCCACCATCGCGCCCCAGGTCACGATAGTGAAATCGGAGCCATCGCGCACCACGCGCGCCCTGCCGAATTCGAGAACATAGTCGTCGCCCGGATAAGGCCTGCGGGCCGAGGTCGCGTCCAGCATGGCGCGGTGCTCGAAGAAGATCACCGGATCGTTGCCGCGCAGGCTCGCACGCAAGAGACCGACGGCGTCTTCCGCGTTGGACGGCACGGCGACCTTCCAGCCCGGCGAATGGACGAACTGTACTTCGTTGGTCTGGCTGTGCCACGGATCGCCGCATTTGAAGAATCCGATGGGCATGCGCACCACCATCGGTGCCGCGAAGCGGTTGTTGGTGCGCCAGCGCATCGTGCCGCAATCGTTGAGCTGCTCGGTCGCGGGATCGGCATATTTGCGGAACTGGATTTCGGGCACCGGCATGAGCCCAGCGATTGCCATGCCGACGGCACGGCCGATGATGCCCTCTTCCGACAGGCTGGTGTCGAACACGCGCGCGTCGCCGAACTTCTCCTGCAGCCCGAGCGTCACCGCATGCACGCCGCCTTTCGGTCCGATGTCCTCACCGAAGACGAGCATGCGCGGATTGATCGCGAGTTCGTGCTCCAGGGTGCGCCGGATCGCCGTGACCATATTGATGCGTTGGCCTTCCGGCTTCGGTTCGTCGCTGGGGGGCGGCGGTTCATACGATTGCAGCCATTGCCCGCCTTCGCGCTGCATCTCGTCTTCGAAGAAGACGTGGCGCGCCGTACGCGAGGGGTCGACCAGCGGCCGCGCTTCGGCGCGTCCGCGCGCGGCGTCAACATCTTCTTCTGCTTTCGCCGCGATGGTGTCCCAAGCCGCGTCATCGAACAGCGCGGGCACGAGATAGTCGCGCAGCTTGGGAAGCGGATCGCGCGCCCATTCCGCCTTGACCACGCTTTCGGATTTGTAGGTCTGCGTATCCTGAAACGAATGGCCCTCGAGGCGCGGCACGGTCAGATGCAGGAGTGCCGGTCCGCGGCGCGTCCGAACATGGGCGATGCTGCGCTCGACCAGAACCGCGGTCTCCTCCGGATCGGTCCCGTCGCCGGAAAGCACGTCCAGATTCTTGAAGCTCTTCAGATTGGCGGCGATGTTCGCCCCCGGCGTCTGGAAGGTGGATGGCACCGAGATGCCGTAACCATTGTCTTCGATATAGAAGAGCATCGGCAGATTGAGCGTCGTCGCCATGGTGAGCGCAGACCAGAAGCCGTTGGTCGCGACCGAGGCGTCGCCGCCGAGGGCCACAGCGATAGCATCGCCGCAATCGGTCTCTTTCAGGACCTTCGCCCGGTATTCAAGCGCCTGCGCCCAGCCCGCCGTTGGCGTGTATTGCGCGCCAACGCCGCCGCACATCGGCAGCGCCGAGGGGCCGTCGGGATTGGGATAGTTGAACACCGTGCCGATATCGCGGCCGTCGGAATAGCCGCCGGCGCGCATCAGGGCCGAGCCAAGCGCCTCCTCCGGCGCAACGCCGAGCGACAGCAGAACCGGCCGGGAGCGGTAATAACCGCAGATCGCATCGTTGCGGCGGGTCAGCTTCTGGCCGAGCATGATCTGCGCCATATCGTGGCCGCGCGCGGAGAACTGATAGAAGATCTTACGCTCCGGGACGAGCGTCTTCTCCTCCAGAGCGTCCAACGCCCGTGACAGATGCACGAGATAGGCAATCCGCTCCCAGTCCCACCCGATGGCAGGTGTGTTCTTCAAGGCGCGCTGTTCAAGCGAAGCGGTCATGGATTGTGCCTGCCGGTTTCCTGGATTAACAAACCGAATGGCCGGTCAATTATCAACCCCGCCGGCAAGAAGGATTCGATGGCGCGAACGCAGGCCGCCGATTACGGAGTTCGGCGCGAGGCAATCGTCGAAAAAGCCGCCCGGCTTTATGCCGAGCGCGGGTTCCTTGGCGCCTCGATCAGCGATCTCGCCAAAGTCTGCCGCATCTCGAAATCCCTGATCTACCATTACTACCCGTCGAAAGAGGACATTCTCTTCGACGTCATGCATTCCCATGTCCGCGCGCTGCTCGACGCGGCCGAAGCGATCGTGGCGCGCGGTCTCGGCCCCGCAGAGGCGCTGCGTGCGATCACCACGGAATTCATGAAGCATTATGCGGGCGCGGCTGCGCGGCAAAAGGTGCTCCTGAACGAACTCAACCACCTGCCGAAGCAGCGCCGTGCGATCATTGTCGACATCCAGCACAGGCTGATCGGCATCGTGCGGGACATCCTGACCGAACTGCGTCCCGAACTGCGAGCCAAGCCGGCGCTCGGCCTGCCGGCAGCGATGCTCTATTTCGGCATGATCAACTGGACGCACACCTGGATGGACCCGGCGGGCGCGGTCAAGCCGGTGCGCGTCGCTGAACTTTCCGCCGACATCTTTCTGGACGGATTCATCGAAGCGGCGCTTTCGCGCTGAGGGGGACCTATGAGACGGACATTTGCGTTGTGCGCGACACTGAGCCTGTTTGCGGTCTCCACACAAGCCGCCCCTGTCGTAATCCGGGATCACAATCACCTCACGCTGTCGGCAAAAGGCGACCGCGTGGCGGATGTGGAGGCGGACGATCCCGGCAATCTGCCGGAAGAACCTCATGGCGGGGTGGTCGTGCACGACGTGCATAGCGCCGTGCTGAGCAACTACGATCCCTGCAAAACGTGCAAATATTCCGACACCGCCTGGTCGCCCTCCGGTGACGCGCTCGCCTTCATCGCCACCGACGGCAAGGCCGGCACCGCGGCGCTCTACGCCGTCAAGAACGGCAAGGCGCGGCGTCTCACGGTCCTTTCCGGTGTGGCCAACACGGTCCGCTATGCGCCCGACGGCTCACGGATTGCCCTGCTCGTCACGGTGGGTGCGCACAAGATGATCGGCGCCGTGGAAGCTGGCGCGGCCCTTGTTGGCGAGATCGGCGAGTCCAATGATGAGCAGCGGATCGCGATCGTGCCGGAGGGCGGCGGCGGGATGACACTTGCGTCTCCGGCAGACACCTATGTGTACGAATACGATTGGACCCCGGACGGCAAAGGCTTCGTCGTCACCTCCGCGAAAGGCAATGGCGACAACAATTGGTGGGTGGCGACGCTCAATCGGATCGATGCGCAAACGGGCACGATGCTTCCGATCGCAGCGCCCAAGATGCAGATTGAGCTGCCGCGCGTCTCGCCCGACGGCAAGACGGTCGCCTTCATCGGCGGGTTGATGAGCGACTGGCAATCGATCGGTGGCGATGTCTACACCGTGCCGCTCGCGGGCGGCGAGCCGGTCAATGTCACCCCAGACTTCAAGGGTTCGTTCCGCAGCATCGAGTGGCGCGGACACGCGGTGATGGGCGGTGCAATCGAGGACGATGCGTTTTGCTTCCATAATCTCTCGCCGACCGGCGACAGCGCCAATAAACTCGAAGGCTGCCTCAGCGCGACAAGTGTGCGCGGGCAAGATGTGCTGTCATCTGCTTCGTATAGCGCCGACGGTTCCTTAGCAGCCGTCATCACGGAAGGCTTCAATCACGCCTACGGTATCTCGTTGGTGCACTTCGCCAATTTCGGCGCGCAGCCCATCACACACGACAACGACGCCCTGGCTCAAAACGTTTCCGTGAAAAGCGTGCACTGGGCGAACGAGAACTATCGCCTTCAGGGCTGGCTGATCGGACCGGTTCAACCCGATCCAGGCAAGAAATATCCGATGGTGGTGATCGTTCACGGCGGACCCAGTTCCGCCTATACGCCGCACTACATCGCCGCGGGCGGCCAGCATGGCACCAATTTCGACTTCGCCTATGAGCTGATCCAGAAGGGGTACTTCATCTTCTATCCGAACGATCGCGGCTCCTATGGCGAGGGCGAAGCGTTCACCCGCGCCAACGTGAAGGATTTCGGCGGCGGCGATCTGCGCGACATGTTGGCGGGCGTCGATGCGGTGGAGAAGATCGCGCCGGTCGACGACGCACGGCTTGGCCTCTACGGCCACTCCTATGGCGGCTGGTTCTCGATGTGGGCCGACACCCAGACCCGCCGTTTCAAGGCCATCGTGGCCGGCGCGGGCATCGCGAACTGGACGAGCTATTACGGCCAGAACGGGATCGACCAGTGGATGATCCCGTTCTTCGGCGCCTCGGTCTATGACGATCCGGCCGCCTATCGCGCATCGTCCCCGATCGAGTTCATCAAGCAGGCGAAGACGCCGATATTCCTGTATGTTGGCGAGCGCGATGTCGAATGCCCGGCGCCGCAATCGTTGGAATATTGGCACGCACTGAAGGAGTTGGGCACGCCGGTGGATCTCATGATCTATGAAGGCGAAGGCCATCACTTCAACAAGCCGTCGAACCTCGTCGACCTGCGCCGCCGTATCGTCGGATGGTTCGAGAAATACCTGGGATAGCGCCGTCAGGCCTCGAAGATCAGCAGTAGGAAGGCGGCAAACAGGACCACGTGAACCGCGCCTTGCAGCACGTTGGTCCGTCCGCTTGCGAACGTCACGACGCTCACGGCAAGCGTCAGCAGCAAAAGGACGTTGTTGGCGCCAGAAAGACCCAGAAATACCACATGGTGGGTCAGATCGCTGATCAGCAGCATCAGCGGAACCGTGAGTCCGATGGTGGAGAGAACCGACCCGAGAAAGATGTTGACCGCGTGCTGCATCTGATTGGTCAGGGCTGCCCGTGTTGCCCCGATCGCCTCCGGCGTGGCGACGATAATGGCGATCACGACGCCACCCAATTCCGCGGGGAATTGCAGCGTTTCGATCAGATAATCGATGGGCCGCGCGAGCTCTTCGGCTAGCAATCCGATCGGCAGCAGATAAACAACCAACAAAATGGCATGGCGCGTAAGTGAGCGTGGATGATCCATCTCGCGCGCGGCGCTCCCAGGCCCATCGACCGTGAAGTAACCGCGATAGCGCCCGGTCTGCAGGACGAGGAAGGTCGCGTAGAGCCCGGCCGATACGACGGTGACGAATATCTGCTGCACCGAAGAAAGTGTAGGGCCCGCCGTGGTCACCGTGTAGTTCGGGAAGATCAGCGCGATGACAGCCAGAGGGATGATGACGCCGAGGTACGAATTGGCGCCCTGGAGGTTGTAGGACTGCTCCTTGTGCCGCCAGCCGCCGATCAAAAGCGACACACCGGCCATGCCGCCCAGAATGACCATGATCACGGAGAACAGCGTGTCGCGCACCAGCGTGGGATTGTTGGCGCCGTGGAGCATGACGGCCGAAATACTCGTCACCTCGATCGTCGTCACCGACAGGGTCAGAACCAGCGTTCCATACGGTTCGCCGATGACCTCAGCCACGCCGTCGGCGTGCCGGACCACGTTGAGGCATGAGCCCAGAACCACGCCGAACAACCAGCAGAACACGGCGGTGAGGATGAAGGGATTGGATAGCCTGCTGTACGCGTGCTCGCCCAACAGTGAGAACAGGCCGATGGTGGCGTAGCTGACGCCGAGAAACCATTCGTCGCGGATGAGACGCACGACTTTGATCCGAAACCCGCCGCTCGCCATGGAAATCGTGTCCAAAGATTCGCGAAGCGGATGATCGGTCAGAACGAGGCCTTTGGTATAGTGGGCCCGGCCAAGCCGGACCAAACACTTTAGCCGGGCGTGTTTCGGCTTTTAGTGCCGGGTGGCCTTTGTACCGTGCTTCTTGTGTCGACCCGGGGTCTGTTGTGCCCAGTCGAGCATCCGCTGATACAGGAAAGCCTGGAACGGATGTTTGAGGTCGTTGAGGGTCTGGTTCTTGCCAATCAGCGACGGGCTCAAAGGGATCAGGAAGTCTCTGTAGGTTGTTCCGATATTCTCGAACACAACCAGGAATGCCTTCTGGCTCTTCCATTGGTCGAGCTGGCCCGGCGATTGGATCGCGGCCTTGAGCTCGGCAGCAGTCCAGTTCGGCCCGTTCTTGTCGATGTTGAGGCCGTTGCCGTTATTGTAAACGAACGGCTTGAAGACGATGAGGTTGTCGAAGTTGAGCGGTGACTGCGCCGCTTCGGCATTCAGAATGCCCCAGCCATAGACCGGATCGATGCCGGGCGCGCCCAGATCGGTTGCCGAGCGCAGGATGATCTGCACGGTTTCGTCGGCATAGCTCGTAAGCCACGGCCAGCGTGTCTGAAGAAGGCTTATCGTGCCAGTGACCAGCGGGGCTGAGAACGACGTGCCGGTCATGCGCGTCACGCCGCCCTGGTTGTCCTCGACCAGCATCAGTTCGCCCGGCGCGACAAGGAAATGGTATTTGAGCTTGTTCTGCTCCTGGCAGACGCCCCCAACAGTGATGCAGGCCTCGCCCGGCGTGTTGGAGAACTGCGAGATTTCGTTCGTGGGCCCGACCGATCCCGCGATGATGATGTTGGTCGGCGCGCTGTAGCCAGCCGGCCAGGCCACATCGCTTGTCTGCGTGACGCCTTCGTTGCCCGCCGCCTTGACCAGCACCAGCCCGTGCTTTCTGGCGTCGAGTGCGGTAAGGATCTGGCCCCATTCGACCGACCAGGTCCAACCCGGCACACCCAGCGAAGCGTTGATGACCGTTGCCTGCTGATCGTTGAGTTTGGTGATGCCGTTGGTGACGGTGGTCCAATTCGCCGTGCCGGTCTGGTCGAACGGATCGTAGAGCTCGACGGTGCTCGACGGCGAGATCCCCATAACGCCGACACCGTTCTGCTCCGCTGCAATCAGGCTCGCCACCGCGGCGCCGTGGTCGTTCACATAACCCTGGTACCCGCCGATAAACTTGAGATTCTTGACGTCGGAATTGTTCTTGGCGATCGACGCGTCGAGCAGACCGACGCGCATGGGTCCGATACCCTGCGCCTTGGCGAGTTCGGGCGACCAATGTACCGCCGCCATCCACCAGTCCGGATGATCGATGTGGGTCATACCCATGAGCTGGTCATAGAAATTGAAGAAGATCGCAGAGCGCGCTTCCGGCGTCGCGGCCGCGAGCGAAGCCTGACTCGTCGGATCGACGCCGTATTTTGCGAAGATCGACAGAGCCCAGGCATTGAAACTCATATTGGTGTTGGCTTGGACGGCCGGTCCCCAAACCGTTTTGGCCTCGGCAAAGAAATTCCGCAGCTGCGCCTGCAGCCCGGAGTAATCGTTCGCACCGGAGGCCTGCAGGTTGTTCCAGTTCGTGTTGATGGCGCCCCATTCCGGACCCGCCGCGCTCCAATAGGGATAGATGCTCGAAAGGAACGCGTTGCCGCCGAACGGATTGATCGTTCCCCAGAAGGCGTCGATGTTGCCGAAGAAAGGGTTGATGGAGCCGTAGAACGGATTGATCGGTCCCCAGAACGGCTGGATGTTGCCCCAGAACGGGCTGATTGTGCCATAGAACGGATTGATCGCGCCGTAGAACGGGTTGATCGGACCGTAGAACGGATCTATCGGCCCACCATTGGTGCCATAGAACTGCGTGATGGCGCCACCCTGATCGGTTCCTTTTTGGCTGCCCTTTGCCGTCGCGTTACCCGCCGCGAACAGGCAAAACACCGCTGCCAATGCAGATAGTTGCTTGCGCACTGCCACCCAACCCGTTGTTCTTTTTGTCTGGACGGCAAACTGACGGCGCCGCAGTTAACGGCTCATAAATGAATCGAAGTTTGTAAACGAATCCGAACAAATCGATTAATATTTGGTTGAGTATCAGGCGGCTTCGTCCTGCGGCCGGTTGCATTTGCCGTCGACAACCCGATCCAGCGGCAGGTGCACGCGAACCACTGTGCCACCTTGGGACCCGCTCTCGATGACAAAACGACCGCCGTGCAAGGCGACAAGCGCCTTCACGATCGACAGGCCCAAACCCGAGCCGCCATGGGAGCGGGCAAAGGTGCCTTCCACCTGACCGAAGGGCTCCATGATGACCTCGATCTTATCGGGGGGGATTCCCTCGCCATTGTCCCGAACGACCAAGTCGACGCCATCGCTGGCCGTTTCGATCTCGATTTCTACGATCCCATCCGAACCCGTGAACTTGATCGCATTCGAGACGAGATTGACCAGGATCTGCTCAAGCCTCTGCTCGTCCGCGCGAACCAGGGTGTCGCCATCTGTGCTGCTGTAGCGAACCTGTTTGCCATCCGGCCGGTTCTCGCAGCCCAATACTGACATCGCACGCTCGACGATAGCGCCCAGACGGACCGTCGTCTCCACCAATTCCACCCTGCCCGCCTCGATACGCGCCATGTCGAGAATGTCGCTGAGAATCGAAAGCAGGCTGCGGCCCCCTTCCGAAATGCTGGAAGCGTAATCCGGTACTTTCGCAGACGGCACACCACCGCTCGCCAGAAGCTCGGAAAAGCCGATGATCGCATTGAGCGGCGTGCGCAGCTCATGGCTCATGTTCGCCAGGAAATGGCTCTTGGCGCGGCTCGCCTGTTGGGCGACTTCCATCGCAACCCGCAATTGGCTTTCGATCTCGATGCGCCGCGCGATCTCCCGGTCACGCTCTGCCAGAGTCCGAGTCAGCTCTCTGTTTTTCTGCCGGATTGCGTTGCGGTGTCGGCGGACAAGGAAGTGCCGCCATGCGATCCACGCGATAAGCGCTAGTGCCGCGAGCGCAATCGCCGCGAACACAATGGCCTGCGTCGCAGCGCGCGACTCGAGCTGCGCCGATTTCAACTGCGCAATCTCGAGCTGCTGGTTGGCGAAATCGAATTGCGCACCGGTCAGCGCAAGATTGGCGGACGCCGCCAGCGATCGTCCTTGATCATCCAGCCGCTTGAAGGCTTCGAGATGCGTAAGCGCCAGCGGGTAGTTCCCTTTGGCCCGATAAACGCGGTAGGCGGCTTCGTGGAAATCGCGGAACGGCGTGATCGTCGTGGTCAGATTGATACCGTGAAAGGCGCGGTCGAAATCGGCGGCGGCGGTATCGATATCGCCGCGCTGATATTCGATCAGGCCTTTCACACCCCACGCAAAGGGCGCTTGCCCGGCCTCGTCGTGTTTTCCTATGAGCTGCAAAGCCCGGTTGGCCGCGGCTTCGGCTTCGGCGAAGCGATGCGCCTTGGCGTAAGGCGCCGCCATATTGGTCAGGATATCGGCTTCGAGTAGCGGACTCTTGAACGACGTGGCGATTTTCAACGCGCGTTTGTAGTACTCGATGGCCTCGTTGTAGCGGCCGACCTGCTGGAGTGCGTAGCCGATATTGTTCGCAATGGACAATTCGAGTTTCGGATCTTCGGAATAGACCTGCGACGCTTTTCGGTAATAGGCGATTTGCCGGTTTAGATCGTGCGCCTTCTCGTAGATGGCGCCGAGGCCGAGCAGCGCGAGCGCCTGGCTCCTCGGAATCCCCAGGCGGACGAAGGTTGCGTGAGCCGCCTGGTAGCTTTTGAGCGCGAGCGCGATATCGCCGCTGCTATCGGCCAGCCGCGCCTGCGTGAGGGCCAGATCTCCGTCGAGCTTGTTGAACTCGCCGTCGGTTGCAGCGATTTGCTGCGCGGCCTTCAGGGCAGTGCGGGCTTGTGGGGCCTGATTGATGCGCATCGCCGCTTCCGCTTCGAGCCAAAGGCTGGTCGCGAGCGACTCCCTGTAGCGCGAAGCATCGCGATGATGACCGGCGAGTTCCTTGGCCTCTTCAGCTCCGGCAAGTGCGCTTTTCGGATCGGCCATCATCGCCTTTTGTGTCTTGGCGATCAGGGCGTCGAACCGCGACCAGTCCGATGTGTCCGTGCGCGCAACCGCATCGGCGGTTGTCCCGAAGAGGACAACACCGAGCAGAAACAAGGCACTGGGTCTGGATAATCCCAAGATCATGGCCGTCCTTGTCGCACCACTTCAGCGCGAGCCGCGCCCGACCATCGCATAGGAAACTTTATGCAGTGTAAACCATTGAGTGGGCTTACAAATGTTGGGTATCAGACTCTTGGACCGGGAACTTTTATGCTGGCCTTGCTAGGCGTCGGCGATTTTCAGATCGACGTCCGCCTTGCGGCCCCAGTTCCTTCTGCTCGAAGTCATTGGTGGCAATGATCAGGATGCGGGCGCGTTCCCGCGCCGGAACTTGCTGCGTCAACGAGGAGAACGGAGCTACGGAACGGCTTTGGGGCCCGTGCTTTTCCTGATCGGAACAAATCAGGTGCCGCATGCAATCCACGCTGAAAGATCCGACCGAGCTATATTCGAAACCGCCTTTCATAAGGCAGAAGCAGCCCTGGCCCGGTCTTGCGCGCGACATGGATCCGCCGCCGGATCACGGCGAGAAGAGCTATCGCGGTTCGGGAAGGCTCAAAGGCCGCAAGGCGCTGATCACCGGCGGCGATTCGGGCATGGGCCGCGCGGCGGCGATCGCCTATGCGCGCGAAGGCGCGGACGTGGCCATCAACTATTTCCCGAGCGAAGAGCCGGATGCGAAAGACGTGATCGCGCTGATCGAGGGTGCCGAGCGGAAGGGTGTGGCGATCCCCGGCGATCTGCGGGATGAAGCGTTCTGCAAAGAGCTTGTGGCAAAGGCCATCGACACGCTTGGCGGCCTCGACATTCTCGTCTGCAATGCCGCGCGCCAGCAGTCGCACGACTCGATCCTCGACATCACGACCGAGGACTTCGATGCCACGATGAAGACGAACATCTATGCGCCGTTCTGGATCATCAAGGCGGCGCTCCCGCATCTGAAGCCCGGCGCGACCATCATCGCCACCGCTTCGGAGCAGGCCTACGATCCTTCCGCCGAGCTTTACGATTATGCGCAAACCAAAGCCGCAACGATGAACTATGTGAAGTCGCTCGCCAAGCAACTCGCGTCGAAAGGAATCCGTGTCAATGGCGTGGCACCCGGGCCGATCTGGACCCCGCTGCAGGTGAGCGGCGGTGCAGACATGGCAAAGCTGGAAAAGTTCGGGGCGCAGACGCCGTTTGGCCGGCCAGGCCAGCCCGCCGAACTGGCTTCCATCTATGTCCAGCTTGCCGCGAGCGATGCCAGTTACGCGACGGGGCAGATCTACGGCTCATCCGGCGGCGCGGGCCAGCCCTGACGTGCCGCCGCCTACATGATCTTGCCTTCTTTTACGTACTCGCGATTGATCGCCGCCTCGAGTCCCTTGAGATCAAGGCGCAGCGTGTCCTTAGCCAGGATGTCCACGGCGCAGAAATGCGTCACGTTGAGGATGCCCGCGCCCGTGAGCTCGTGACGCGCGGCGATGTAGCGCCAGTCGATGTCTTCGGCGATGGCGATCTGCGGCGGGAAGGTCTTGCGCCAGATCTCGTAGCGCTCTACCGGGCTCGGCATCGGGAAAGCGATGATCGCCTGCAGCCGGCGCACGAAAGCGTCGTCGATATTGGCGCGCTGGTTGGACGCGAGAATGACGAGGCCGTTATAAGCTTCGATCCGCTGCAGCAGATAGGCGACCTCCTGGTTCGCGTATTTGTCGTGCGCGTCGCGGATATCGGTGCGCTTGCCGAACAGCGCATCGGCCTCGTCGAAGAACAGGATCCAGTCCTTATTTTCCGCCTTGTCGAACAGGCGCGACAGGTTCTTTTCCGTCTCGCCGATATATTTCGAGACCACGCGCGAGAGATCGACCCGGAAGACGTCCTTGCCGGTCTGCTTGCCGAGGAGCGTTGCGGTCAGCGTCTTGCCCGTGCCCGGCGGTCCATAGAACAGCGCGCGATAGCCGGGCTTTATGCGCTTGGCCATACCCCATTCGTTGAGCAGCGTGTCGTTGTGCGTGATCCAGTTCTCGATCTCGACGATCTGGCGTAAGGTCGCCGGATTGAGCACAAGATCGTCCCAGTCCATCGCCGTCTCGATATACTCGGCCGGAAAATCCATGCTGAATGCGGGGCGGCCGACCCGGCCGGTCGTAATCTCTTCGACGATCTCGGGATCGACGATGAGGCGGCCGCTCATCACTGGCTCACCGTCGCGCACCGGCTCGAGCCAGAGGATTCCCTTGCGCGCGAACCAATGATCGGCGGACAATATCCGCTGCACGGCGAGCCGCCGTCCGAGATCATCTCCAGCGAGCACAAATTGCGCAGTCTCTCCGGTCGGCAGAAAACCGCGGTAGTTCGCGCCTTTCACACCACCGAGATCGGGAAAGTCACCTCCCTCCGGAAGATAAGAGGTGATGAGGCGGCCTAGCAGATTGGGCTCGATGTGCGGCGCCAAGGCCAGCAGTAGCGCGCCGAACTCTTCAAGATTGGGGCCTTGCTGGCGAATGAACCGAGCTAGCCAGGAATCATCGTCGTGATAGCTGAGAGCCTCAGGCGTCCAGCTCTCTGCCTTTCCGAAGTGTAAGCTGAGCCGGCCGGACACCAGACTGCCAACCCACGCCATCGCAGGACTAAGGTTGTTGAGGTTCATGTTCATGGCCGAGGTTCTCAGGGTCGGAGAGACGGTTCTTCATTTCTTCTGCGGCACAACTCTATAAGGCGCCCAACTTGTCCCCGCAGTGGATTGCAACGCCGGTATCGGGTCTGCTGGCAGGCCGAGCGTGGCAACGGAGGCGCTACCCATTGTCCAAGCTTGGGAGTACGCGTTGTCAAACATCGTTTGGAGCTTGGCAGTATCGGGATTGGTTTCAGTGCCGGCCTCTTCGGGGACTCCGGGATAATTCCGCTCTATCGTACCCTTCATCGGCTTTGTCGTCGGCTTGTCAGCTTTCGTCTTCATTACGGGCAGCGCCGGGTCCAAGGCCGCTCCATGAACGGCCGCATGAAGTTCTGTCTGGAGCCAAACCGCTGATAGGCCACCACCTTCGGGGTCCGCAGTGCAGACACTGGCCTGCGCCTCAAGTCTGGCCTTTAGATCCAGATCGGATGCGATGTTCGCAGCTTGTTGGAGCTTTGTTCCAAACCAATTCTTCAGCACCTTTACCGGAACGTGATGAGACGCACCCGTCGTATGCTTCGGGTCCGTCCCGGCAGGGAATGTCGGCGGTGCGGTAACATGGGTCCCAACATTGGCCAACCGAAGCGCCACTGGAATAGAGATTGGCGGAGTCTTGGCCGTTGGGTTTATCGCGCCTTCGATGTGAACGGTCTCCTTGGCGTCGTCCTTGTTCTCCACGACCAAGTTGAGCGATTGCATCTTGTACTTGTTCTTGATTGCGGGAAGTCCTTTTCGGATAGCATCCTCGGAGGTATCAGGCTTTTGTTGAAGCGCCCCGGCTTCTGCCATGGCCTTGTCGAGATCGGCTTGCTTCTGCTCGGGCGTGCGGTCGTCCGGTTTGTCCTTACCGCCGAACAGACTCGCGAACAGGGATTTCGCCTTTGCCACGACCCAGTTGACGGCGGCGCCGATGGCGGCGTCGACCTTGGCACGGACTTTCTGGATGACCTCCATGATCTTGTCGGTGACTTTGCTTAAGCCCAGGAAACCGGCGAGGAAGCTGATCGCGAGCGATAGGAGTCCGGCCAGCGTGCTCTCCACTCGCTTGGCTGCCGGCGCGATATTGCCCTGCGCGATGTTGACGATGCCGTCGATGAAGGCGGTCACGACCTGGATGATCTTGGAGATCTTCTGCACGAAGACCATGACCGTGTCGTAGATCGAGATGATCGCCGGGATGAAACCTGCGCCGGGGATGAACATGCCGATGATCTTGGGGATCGCCTTCTTCACGATGGTGTCGGTGACGAAGGAGACGATGCCGCTGATCACCTGATCCTTGAGATCAGAAAGCTTCCCCTTGATCAGGTCCCAGACCGCCGCGACGCCGCCCTGGACCAGCGCCTTGACCACATCGAAGGCAAGCTCGAGGCCCTGCATGATCGTTTCGCCCCTGGGCCCGAGCGCTGCCACGATCTTGCCGCGGATCTGCGCCCAGGTGATGCCGAGGATGCTGAGCGCCATCTTGCCGAGTTCGAGCAGCGTGGCGGCCTTGGGGATGTAGACGCCCTGGAGCGATCCTGTGAGCCAGTCGATGATGCCGGCTTTCAGATGCTCGCCGATATGGTCGGCAAAATTCGTGAAGCCCAGCTTGGCCGCGGTGACCAGATTGCCGAGGAACGGCATCGGATTCTTGAGGATGCTCTTGAGTGCCGCGCCGGTCTTCTGGATGTAGCCCATCAGTCCCGGCTTCACGACGTCGAAGATGATCTTGAGCAGGTCCCAGATCGTGGAGAGGCCCCAGCTGATGAAATCGCCTGCGATGTTGACGAAGGCGCTGACGATCTTGCCGAACGCGCCCACCACGGTGATGACATCGGCAAACGTGAGCGACTGGATGGTCGCGACGATCTTGCCGGGGATGGCGCGCACCATTCCCATCAGGCCGCTCAACGCATTCTGGAACCAGGCATAGGCACGCGCGATCGCGTTGCCCTTCTTGATATTCTCCCAGATCTCTTCCTGGCCGATCAGCTTCATGAAGCCGCCGAGCAGGCTTTCGGCCGTGGCCGGCTTGGGTTCGCCGGAGATCGGGTCCTCGCCCAGGAGCACGCAAAGCAGATCGTAGCCGCTCGTGCCCTGTGCCATCGCGGCCAGCGGCTTGAGGATCGCGTCCTTCACGATCTTGAGCAGTTCGACCGCGGTCGAGACGGCGAAATCGATCAGCCGGCCGATCGGGCCGGTGAAGATGCGTTTAGCGCGGTCCCACACGCCGCCGAGATCGAAGATGTCGGTCCAGCTCAGCGAATCCATGAAGGCCTTGAGCGCCCCCACGATCTCGCCGCCGATGTCGCCAAGCTGGGCGATCTTCGACTCCACCCAGGTGGCGGCCTTGTTGATAATGCCGTGATTGTCGAGCGCCTGGGTGATGAGCGAGCCGCCGGGCATCAGCTGGATCAGGGCGCGCAGCAGGTTGGCGGCATTGCGATCGACCGAGCGCATGCTGATGGGATTGAAGCCCATCACGAAGGTCAGCAGCGTGAAGCCGGGGATCGCCGCAGCCCACTCCGCAAACTTGTCGAGGGCATCCTGGACGCCGAGCCGCTGCACGGTTGGCGTGGCCGGCGTGGTCGAGACCTGCGGACTGCGCTGGACGGAATGGCCTTGCTGGATGGTATGGGTCAGCTCATGGGCGAGCAGATGCTGCCCGTCGCTCGTGCCCGGCTGATACTGGTTGCGCGAGAAGAAGATGTGGTTCTGATAGGTGAAGGCGCGCGCGGAGAGCTGGTTGCTCAGGCCGGCCGATTCCGCATCCTGATGGATGCGCACATTGCTGAAATCGGCGTTGAAGCGCGGCTCCATGTAACCGCGCACGTCTGAGCCTAGCGCCTCGCCGCCGGTCGTCTTGCTGTTGATGGACGATTGGACATTGCCGGCAACGGCCGGCGCACCGCCGCCACCGCTGGCAGGGGCTGCATCGCGCTGAAGCTTCTCTTCGCCGGCCGGCGCCTTCTGGAGCTTGTCGTCGTCCTTTTTCTGCAGCTTCGGATCGTCGGCCTTTTGAATCTTCGGCTCTTCGGCCTTCTGGATTTTCGGATCGTCGGCTTTTTGAATCTTTGGGTCTTCGGCCTTTTGAAGCTTCTGGTCTTCAGCCTTCTGCAGTTTCGGCTCTCCGGCCTTCTGAACTTTGTCGTCCACCGCCCGGAAGATTTTCTCCTCGGCGCGATGGGGCGCCTCCGCTTTCTGGATCTTCGGGTCTTCGGCCTTCTGGATCTTAGGGTCTTCAGCCTTCTGAAGCTTCGACTCTTCGGCTTTTTGAATCTTGTCGTCGGCCGCACGGAAGATTTTCTCTTCCTCGCGCCGTTGCACCTTGTGCTCGTCCGCCGGAGCCTTTTGGACCTTGCTCTCCCCCTGTGGCTGCAGCTTGTCCGCGCCGGGCGTCGCCATACGCATGACCTTGTCCGCTGTCTTGTCGGCTTCCTGCTCGAACTTGTCGCCCGGCCTGTTGACCGTCATTTTCGTCTGGACGCGCGGAAAGAACTCGCCGCCGCCCGGGCGCGTGAGGAAAGGCTGACGTGCCGCATCGCTCCGCGTCGCGGATGCGGTGGTCGTGGCCTTCTCGGCCGTCGCCTTCATGGCGCCCACGATGAGCCCCTCCGCACAGTCACATGCGCCACTCCACCCACAGCATGCGCGCCATCCACGGCAGACGGATCGCACCGATTCCCCAGGGCAGCCGGTCGAGCAGCACATCGAACGATTGCGGCTCGACCTGCAGAAGATCGTCGTCCGCGCGGCGCGACAGCTTTCCGGAGCGCGCCAGGAACGTCCCACGCAAGGCGTCTGGCGAAGCATCGCCCAGCGCCTCCCAGTGCCCGATGACGGCGACCAGCAGATTCTCCGCTTCCGCGATCTCGCCGTCGGTCAGTTCGACCGGCGGACCAACGGGCTCATCGAGCGGCAGTCCGCAAAGCAGCTTCGGCAGCAGGAGCGCATATTCGGGCGCTCGCGTCTGGCGCGTCGCCAGAAAGTGGAGAAGCGACAATGCCCGATCGGGCTGAATCAGTTTGCCCTCCGAAGCAACGCCAAGCCTCTCGAACAACGCCGGCAGGAACGGATGGAGCAGAACGATGCCGGCACTGTCGACGAACACACCTTCGCCGAGATCGATTCCGCGAGCGAGATCGGCCGGTGGAGGATCGTCGTCCGCGGTCTTCGCCTTAGCGGGCGGAGGGGCGCTGGTACGTTGCGCGGCGGACGCCGGAAGCGACAAGGCGTGCGCGACATCGGCTAGGACACGCTCGCCCTGCGGTGCAACGATGACATCGGCACGAATTGCGCGCGACCAATCTGCAAAGAGCGTCGCAGCAGAAACTTCCCGGCGCTGCACCGCGGCTTCGAAAGCCGCGAGCCAGAGCCGTTCGCGAAAGCGCTGCTGCCGCCCGGCCTCGACCGGTTGCGCCATCACCTGTCGCGCAATCCGCTCTGTGACACGCGCGGTCTCAGGTGAGAGAGCCTTCAGCAGCGTCTCGAGAAACGCTCCCGAAAACTGCCTGACCAAACGCAGACGCGCGACGGGCGAAGCAATCGCGCGCAGCGTCGATGGCACGGCGAAGGCCGCACGCCCCTCAGCTTTCCACGCCGCCGTCACAAAGGATTCCAGCGTCTCATTGGGCGGCAGATGAAACCACCAGGGCAAGACACCCGTAGCGAGGAAATACACCAACGCGTCTTGTGTCGCCTGTGCATCGGTTCGGCGCGAGAATTCGGCACCGCCGTCTTCCTCGTCATGCAAGGGAGAACGCGAATCGGCCTGGCGGGCCCGATCCCCAGCCAACGCGCCGGGATCGCTTCGCGCGCTCGCGCTCCGGCCGGATGAGCGCTCCCGGATCTGGCTCTCAAGCGCGGTTCGCACCGCATCGACAAAGTCGCGCTCCAGCGAGTCGAGCGTGAACGCCCCGGCATCGATATCAAGCCGGTCGATCGACCAGTGCTCGTCGCCGGGCGATGAGCGCGCTAGCGCGTCATCGAGCGCCGGCGTAAGCCAGTCTCGGCACAAAGCGACGAGCTTTCCCTGCAGCGCAAAGCCTTCCGCTTCCGTCCCGTTGACCGTTACGTCGAGGACCTGACGGCGGATCGCGTGTTGCTGCGCAGTGGTCGTCACAGCCTCCTGCCGAATCGCGGGCAGCGGATCATTCTAACCCGCTCCTTCTACCTTTACGGTAATCGATGCCGTTGCCGAGCAGCCTTTGGCGTTGAACGCGGTGACCGTGACGACCTTACTTCCTCCCGTGCCGAACGTGGTCTGGAAGGTCTGCTTGTCGCTCATATCCGGTGACCCGCCGGGTGCCTCCCAAAAGAAGGTAAGACTGCTGATGGGAACCGACGCTGTTGGCGTGAAGATGATCGGCCGACCCGCAACGCCGGGATTGGGTTTTGCGGTAGCAGAGACGGTGAAGTCTGGCTTGGTCGGACACAGAGGGGCCGGCTTCGTGTCGTTGCACTTGTCGGTCGTGGTCCCGTCGAACGCCGGGATCGTCGCGAGGAAGTCGCCGGATTTAATCTCCGTACCATCGGGCGTGTATCGGACCTCAAGCGTCTTCTGGTCTGTCGACGTGACATAAGTCACGTCGAACTCGATTTCGAAATCCAGGCACTTGAAGTATTCGATGGTGAGAATACCAAGCCTGCCGGGTGCGACCGGCTGATAGCCCAAGGTCAGCCACTGCGCCTTGCCCACCTCGACGAGTTCGGGCGTGTTTGCGATGAGCTCGTTGATCTTCTTGATCCAGGTGTTCACCGTCGTGTTGAAATTCGTCGGTGACAGCTGCGTCGCGGTCGCCCTCACGATGCCGGCGACGTCGTTGCTGAGGTCGATCACCTTGCCCGGCGATGCGGTCACCTTGAACACGACGGAATTGACATTGAAGCTCTTGTAAGGGCTGGCCTTGTTCGCATCGGGGATGAAGAACCGGTAGTCGCGATTAAGCGTAATGCCGTCGCAGGGCAGCGTGCAGCAGGTGTGGTTGAAATCGATCGATGCCGTGCAGCCGATGCTGTCGGTCACCGTCATCGTGACAGTCGTGCCGCTCGGCGTAGGATCCGTGACGATGGCAGGTGCCGCAACCGGCTTGCCGTTGACCGTCCAAGGTGGCGTGCCGCCCGAGAACGTCGCCGTGCCGGTGTAGTTGCCATCCGAGCAGCTGTAGTTCGGCGCGCCGATCACGATGGGCGCTGCGATCGTAAGGTTCTGAGGGTCGGCGTCCGTGTTCTGCGAGTCGCGCAGCTTGATGGTGTGCGCACCGGTTGCGAGCTGCAGCGGGTTTACCAGTGCCGCATAGGCTCCGCCGTCGACGGACACGCTGTAGGGTGCCACACCGTCCGTCGCCGTCACCGTGACCGGTGCGGTTCCGTTCGCAGCCGTGCAGGAGACCGAGAGGGTGAAGGATGGCGGACAGACATGGCTCAAATCCACCGTCGCAGTGCAGCCCATGCTGTCGGTGACCGTCACGATGAGCGACGTGCCGCTCGCGAGCGGCCCCACCGAGATGGTGTTGTTGTCCACCGGATTGCCGTCGGCCGTATAGGGGGGCGTGCCGCCTTTGATCTGAGCTGTGGCTAAGTACTGGCCGTCCTCGCACTCGAAAACCGGCGGGTCGATCGAAAGCGCAGGCGCAATCGTGATCGGCTGCGGCGCTGACTCGGTGCCATCGGCGTCGCGCAGCTTGACGGTGTGATCACCGGCAGCGAGCATGATGGGGCTTGCCAGCGCCGCGTAGGCGCCGCCATCGACGGCGACATCGTAGGGCGGCACGCCACCCTTGGCGTCGACCGCAACAGCGGCTTGGCCGGTGGCGGCATCCGTGCACCCTGCCGTGAGTTCGAAGGTCGGCGGGAATTTCGGCAGCACGAACTGGATGCCGGGGCAATCGCAGGAGATCTGATAGGGCAGGAAGAAGTCCGCAATCACGATGCTGTCGGCCAGAGCGTCGACGGCCTCCCCGATGATCTTTGCCGCGGGATCGCCGGGAGGCGGCTCGTTTTGCGAGAAACCGCCAAACCCGGTGACGCCCGTCAGCATGCCGATCAGCGTACTGACGTCGTCGTTCTCGATCAGGGCACGGTTGGCGCTGATGTTTCCGATCGCTTTGATCAGGGTGCCCTGCGCCTTGGTCTGGAAGACGTTCATAGTGTCGGCGACGCGGGCGGACTTCTCCGTTTCCATCGGCGACGCAGCGCGTTCCATCGGCGCCGCCGCAGCCCGTTTCATCGGCGCGGCTTCCGTGAATTTCAGCTCGGAGGCCCGTGCTTGTGCCATCTGGCTGAGGAAGTTGAAATTGAAATTGAGATTGCCGGCGGGCTGCGATTCGCCGTGATAGACGAGAATGAAAGTGCCACCCATCGGCACGCCGGCTTTGTGCTGGATGCCGGGATGCTGTTGGAGGAAGCTCGAGAGGAATTGCATCTTCCTGAGTTCGCTGACGCGCGCGATATAGTCGTCGTTCACCGCCTTGATGGCGTCGAGCTTGCAGCTGAACAGAATCCCTTCGCAGAAATCGATGAACTCCTCCTCGGGGAGGAAGACCTGCAGGTCCTGCGTGATCTTTGTGACGGCGTCGGAGCGCAGATAGCGGATCAGCGCCATCAGGTCCTGATACTTGTTCTCGAAATCGGCGTAGTCGAGCGCATCCAGCGTGGGCGGCAGGATCTCCGACAGCTTGCTGATGTAGTAAATCGCAACGACATGCGGATAGGCGTCAGCATCGGGCGGCTGGGTGCCGTTGAACAGCACGCAATAGACGAGGAAAAGGGCGACATTTGTGAAGTCGTCCTGATCGATATCGATATAGCCCTGGTTCTCGAAGCGACTGAGATAGTTCTCATACCATGCGCCGATCGTATCGGCGGAGTAGCTGTAGTGCGGCGCATATTGCACGAGCAGCGGAAGCTTCGGCGTGCCGCCGAGAAGACTGAGGCTCTTGATCGGGGTGATGGCGTGATCATAAAGCTGCATCACGCCCTCGGTGAGCGCTGCCATCAGATCGCCGCGCAGTGCCTCGTAGATCGCCTCCAGGTCTTGGAAGCGCGCACCCTCTTTCGTGAGATCGACCGGCTGGCTGTCGTCATAGACGCCGGTGCGCAACGCAATGACATCGACCGGCAGGCGATACTGCGCCTTCATCGTCAGAAGAGAGCGCAGGACATCGAGATAGGACTTGCCGAGATGACCCTCGATCCGGAGGAAATTGTATGGCTCTAGATCGTAGCGTAGCGGGTCGGTGACGAAGGCCGGCGCCGTGGGGTTGGTGTAAAGATCGGAATGGTAGCTGAGGTTCTGGTTGGCGCGGTTGCGTGCGGTCTTTAAGGGACTCCAGAGCCGGTATAGCGCGGGGTTGCCGTCCTCGGCGTAGTAGTAAGGTATCGCCTTGGCGGCTAGTTCGTCGCGGCCGCAGCCCATGGTGCTTGGGGTCGCGCGGATCTGCGGATCAATCGGCAGGGACGGATTGGGATTCGGCAGCGGCGGTGTGTTCGTGAAACGCGCCGCCATCTCGACGAGCCTGGTGAAGAGCTGGACGACCTCCTTGGTCTCCTTCGCGCAGTCGCCCGTGGCGGGCGACGCCAGGAAATTCTGGCGATATCCGGCAGGCTTGGCGACGATCTCGGGATGCAGGAGGCCGAGCATCAGATGACGCGGGAACAGCCCGTCATCCGGGCAGCACGCACAGATCAGGTCGAGGCCCTTCCAGCGGAACTCGTCATAGGCGCGCAACAGATCGTCGAACAGATCGGCATAGTATTGCAGGAAGCCAACCTGCGTGACGTTGGCCGGTGCGGTATCAAGGAATCCGTAGGTCGCAACGAAGTTCGCGAACGGATTGCTCGCATAATTCGCCACCAGCAGCGGCTTGAAGGCGTCGTACGCCGCCATCAGCGCATTGCCCGTCGCGGTGGCAAGCCCCCCGGTGCGGACCATATTGAGGAAAGCGGCATAGACGTCGTTCGAGGTCACCGGATTGGTGTTTGTCACGTCGAAGCGGCGAAGCTTGAGATCGGGCAGGTTCAGCCGTGCTGACAGAAGGGCGTCGATATCGCTGGATGTCAGTCCACTGCCCAGCCCGTTTGCCGCCGCGATGATCTTGTCGATATCGCCCTTTGCGATCAGCAGGCGACGCACCGTGGCCGTGACCTGCGAACCCTTGTCGTCGCAGTTGTTCGGGCTGCAGTTCCTCAATCCCTCTTTCTTGAGCTCGAGGAAAAGGACGACTTCCTTGTCGTCCAGAAAACTCGCCGGGCTGCTCAGCAGCGTGGCGTTCGGCGTTCCCGCCTCGAACAGCTCCCACAAATTGTATTGGTTGGTGCCGTCCTTGAATTGCGGGTAGTCGATGTCGGGCGGCAGCGTGTAGGTGCGATAGGAAACAAGCGAGAGGTCATCCGGCTCGACGATCAGATAGCCTTCCGAGGTCACCCCGCAGCCCTTGGACAGCGCGATCGTGCTGCCGGTGAGTTTGATCTCCAGCCCGCAGACGATGCCGATGCCGATCAGATGGGAACGCGTCAGGCGCTCCTGCTGGTCGAGATAGTCGAAGACGTCGTTCAGATGGCTGCTGGTGAGCACCTGGTTCGCTTCGAAAACCGGAAAATGATCAAGCAAGATTTCCATGGCGATCCCCGTACTGCGTCGGTTAGAGGGTGGTGTGCCGCGGGTAGTTGCCCAAAGCCGTGCTATCGAGTCTGACCGGGTTCTGGTCGCTGCCGTCGTCGCAATCGTGCAGCGTGGCACCCGGGTAGGTGTTGCGAAGTCCCGCCAGCAGCGTGACGACCGCCCACAGCCAGTAGGACGGCTTGCGGTAGGCCGTGTAACGCTCCTTCAACAGCGCCGCGATGGCTGTATCGGTGCCGGCGTTGAAAATCATCCCCGGGTACAGCGCGATCGCAGGTTCGGTAAAGGGCGTCAGGCTCTCGAAATTGTTGCCGGCGACGATGTTGGATTGCATCCAGGTGTAGAACGGAACGCCATATGCCGTGACGATGGCGTTGGCGCAGGCGCAAAGCTGGGCCGGTGTCGCCGATGCGGTCTGGACATTGGCGGTAAGGATGGCCTCGACACGCTCGACAAGGCGCTCGTCGATCCAGTCGATCGCGGCATTGGCGTCGAGCCATTGGCACCACGCCCATTCGAAGCGTTCAAACTGCCAGCCATTGAGCGCGATGTCGGCGAAATAGGCCGTCATGACCGCGCGGATTTTGTCCCACAGCGCGGTATCGAACACGGTCGTGCACGTGCCGTCGGAGAACATCGCGACGCTCTGGAATTGCGCGGCGATCAGTGTCTGTAAGGCGTCGGCGTGCAGGAAGGCGAACTTCTTGTCGGCATACCAGGCAGCAAAAGAGGCGCTGAAGGCATGGTAGATCGCGTTGGCGCAGATGCAGGCGTCTTCCGGCGTCGGCGGCGTTCCGCCCGAGGTCAGCCCGCTCTGGATCAGAAGATCGGCAAGCATGTCGATGACTTCATCGCACAAATTTTCTACGAAGCCGTCATTGCCGACCCAGCAGGTCTTGGCCAGAAGATGTGACGGCGTCTCCTGCTCGATCGTCCGGTTCGCGAAACGGCGCAGATCGAGATTGTCCGTGAACTCGTCGGTCCAGCCCGGCATCACATAGGTCAGGCGGAAGGAATATGGGTTCTCGGTGCCGAAGGTGTAGGGATCGTCGCCCTTGCAGACGCAGCACCCACCGTCGCAGCAGGCGGGATAGAGCGCATCGCCGATGAATTTCGGCCTGAGCAGCAGATGCTCCACCACGATCATCCGGTCGAGGGCGCTCCAGGCCGCGAGCGTATCGCGGACCGCCTCGGTATCGGATTTCTGTGCGAAGGATTTTGGCGCGTGACCGATGTCCGAGGCCGACGCATCGGTCAGCGTCAGCGTGTATGGTCCGGTGCCCGCAATCACGTAAGCGTCGGTGAGGATCATGCGGGTGACAAGGGCCCGATACGCGGCCTGTTCCGCGCCCGGCACATCGCTCGCCGTGACCGTCACCGTGCCTTCGAGCCAATGTTTCCCGTTGCCGTCGGCGAGGGCGTAGCTGACCGGATATTGCCCCGCAACCGGTGTGCCGACCGTCCACGCGAAGGACAGATCCTCAGAACCCAGAAGCAGGGTGATGCGGGTTTTGATGCCGGGATCGTTGTCCGGCGCGCAGGGCGTGACTTTATAATTGAACGCCCTGGCGCGGTCGTGGCTGACCGTCGGGTAATGCTGGAGAAACGCGATCTTGTTCTCGATCAGACGCTGCTGGGCGACCGCGACACCGTCGGCGTCCGTGAGCAAGAGCGCATATTCGTTGAAGTCTTCCCCGAACCGCGCCAGCAGGTGATCGAGGAACCCATTTCGCCGCGCCTGGAATTCGGTGGTCGTCTCGACCAGCGCGTAGACGGCCGATTGCGAGATCTTGTTCGTCTGGGCGAGGTCGGCGATGCCCTTGATGATGGAGTCGTTGAACGTCTTCACGAAGTAAGTCTGCGCTATGGCGGGATCGAGCGAGAAGAGATCGGCCGTGTGGGCGAACTGGGAGAGCATGTTTCCGAGCAGCTGCTCGAACATCATGAGATAGGCCTTGAGGTCTTTGGCCTGTGCCTGACGCAGCAGTGACGCGTTCGGTGGAAGTCCCGCAGGGCCGATGCCATAGGTCAGCGGGAAGCTGTACTGAACGGGGGTGTAGTCGTCCGGATGGCGGTATGTACCGGGCGGGATGGGAAGGTCCTTCGCCGCATTCGGATTCTTCGGGCGATCCGCGTCGCCCAGAAGCTGATTGAGCGTGTCGGTGGCTTCGTCCACGCGTGGAAGGAACGGCAGGCCGTTCTTGTAGAAGAGGAAGCGCGACAGGTTCAGATAAAGCCGCGGCTGATGCCGGGGACTGATGGCAAGAAGCCAAGCCGCGCTGATCTTGTTCGGATCGTAGATCGGTTGGGCATTGAGCCAGGTCGGATCGGCGGCGCCGGCCACCGCATTGCCCTCGGAATCGTATTTCGTCATCCGGAGCTGATTGACCGCCATCACACCGTCGATGCTCATCAGCCGGTTGATGATGTCCGAGCCGCGCACCATCGTCCGGAGCGACGCCGCCTGAAGGTCGCCGTCCTCGATGAAGCCGTTGTCGAGTTCGGGACCGTTGAAAATATCCTCGACCGCGACGCCTTTGGCCTGGAGCTCCTGAAGCGTGCGGAACGGAACCGTTGGCGAGAGACACTGTTTGATCTCGAACCAGATCTCCGCCTGTACCTGCTCGATATCGGCGTCCGGTTTGACTTCGATATCGGCGCACACCGCGACATCCTCGACGCCCACGCCCGAGACGAGGCAATAGTCCTCATCGAGATTGCGCCAGGTCTGCAGCGCCGTCTTGGCGTTCTCCACCGCCTTGTGCGTTGTCTGCGCCTTCTTGCGATAGCGCTGGGCAAAGCCCGAGGGATTCGCATCCTCGAACAGCGCCTTCCAGGCGGCCAGATCGACGGTATTGCGCACGGCGTTGTCCGCGAAAACGCGCAAGGACGCGTTCTCGACATCCATGACCTGGCCCGAGGAGATCATCGTGATCTTGAGGCTCAGATAGAACACGCCGTTCCAGAACTTCTGGACATAGGCGGCCTGCTCGGCGGGCGTCGGCAGGTTGTACACATCGAACGTCTTGGTCGCACCGAGGCGCAGAAGCTCGACCTTGAGATCGGTGACGTCGTCCAGGAAGTGCTGCCACGGATCGCGCTCCAGCAGCGCCATGTCAGGAAAGCGCATCTCCATGATGACCGGGTGCGCGCCCGCGGCATCGTGATAGACGGTGTTGTAGGAAATCATCCGGTCGTTCAGGTCGCCGAGTTCCGGATCGTCCTCGAGTTCGAGCAGCGCCTCGTACAATCCGAGCGCCCAGACTTCCTTCGCCGGGTTTGGCGGATTCTGCGGTTCGCCGAATTGCAGGACGAGCTGGCCGTTCAGATCGCAATAGGCCCAGTAGCTGACCTCGCAGGCGCAGCTCTTGCAGATGAGCCACGCGTCGCGCACCGATGCCAGATCGATGAGCGCGCGCCGGAAATCGTCCGACGTCGTGGGATTGATGGTGAGGATTTTGCGCGCGGTAAAGAAGGTCTGGTTCGGATAGGGCTGCGTGGGATCGGCCGGGGCCTTCGCAGGCGCCAGGATGTCGGTGATGTCCCAGCCGAGACGGAAGCCCAGATCGGTGATCGCATAGCAAAGCGCCTCGAGAATGGTGATACCCGGATCGTGGAGATTGTAATCCGTCCACTGATCGCTGCCGCCGTTCTGGACGAAGCCGATGCCCTTGCGCCGGAGCAGATAGAAATCCTGCGACGGGTCAGGTACGAGGTTCTTGTCGAGGGGAACAAGCATCGCCGTCATGTGCCGCACCCACAGCTTTCCGCGAGCTCCGGATCGGGCGCGACCTCGAGAACCGTCACCGCGTGCGCGCTCGCCGGCGCCGACACCAGGATCGAGACCGCGCGCGATCCCGCCGCTTCATCGAGAGGCTGCGTGCCTTTCGGCTGGCAGGGAATGTCCTGGAACATCTGAAAGTCGGTCACGTAATCGACGTAAGGCCGCTCTTCGACGAAATTGACGAGCACCGATTGGTAGACCTTGCCGCCGAAGGACGGCACACCGTCGCCCGTGAAAGCCCAGGGCGACAGAAAGCGCGTGATCGCCTGCTGCAACTGGATTTTGTAGTAGGCGGCATCGTAGCCGTCGAAGAGCTTCACATTGAAAGAGACGCGAATCTCTTCGAATTGCGGGTTCTTGACGTGAAGCTTCGCGAGGCAGCTCGTGCGCTTTGCGAGAAACGTCCCGATGTCGGCCAACAGACCGAGGCTCGTATAGGGCTTGAGGGGGTCGCGCTCCTTTTGGGTTTGCAGGTTCGGCAGCGTGATGATGGTCACATGGCCGGGCGCGAGTTCGCGATAGATGCCGCCGTTGCAGGGGCCCGATCCACCGGAATTGTCCGCCGGTTCGAACTGCGTGTGGTTCAGACACTTCACTTTATATATCTGCGGGAAGGCCTGAAGGATGAGCCGCTCGTAATCCCAAAGATCGATGGCGCGATCCTTGTGGCGCAGACGCTCGCTGATGCGCTGATAGAAATCCTGCGGCTGTTCGGCGCCGCGTCCTCCGAAAGAGGCGAATGGCTGGCTGATGCTTTTTACAGCTGAATCCGGGACGGCAAGTTTGCCGATCGTGCCCGCGGGCAGCGGGGTTGCGGAGAAATCCGGTGCGTTGCCCTGATTCGCGAAGACCGCTTCCATCGCCTGCGCGGCGACGAGTTGCAGCCGGCACACCGCATCGCACTCGCTCGCGACGGCGGCGCGGATCCAGTACATCCCCGATGGGAACAGCGTGTTGTCCTGCGTCGCCTCGGCCGGAACCGCGAAGGTGACGATCCCGGAATCGAGCAGCTCGCCCGTGCCGTCAAAGACCGCGTTCTCCGGGAATTCCACCCACCGATTGCCCGCGAGATAACACCAGTCGAAATGGGGCACGGGCTTGGGCGCCAGAGGATTGGCGGTGCCGTCGACGACCTGAAACAGGATGGCGATGCTCTGCGGCGGCGTGAGGCCCGCGATGCCGATATAGAACTCAGCTTCGCTCTCCAAAACGGTGGCGCCGCGCGCGAACGAGAATTGCGGCAGAAGTGTCACGCAATCGCCACCGGTCAGATAAGGCTGCTGCTCCGCCGTGCCGAAAGGAGCCAGATGAAAGAACTGTCCGGTGCTCACGGCCGATGGCGTCGCTGAGTCCAGTGTCAGCCTGGTGGATGCGACGTACGACATCGTCAAGGCTGCCGCCATCGGACCGGGCGGCATGGTCGGGCCGGGGTTCTTCGTAGAGTCGGCAGTAAGAAGATAGGTAATGAGCGCTGCCTGATAGGCCGTTTGCCCGATTCCACCGCTCAGCACGAGGCGGAGAAAACCGTGCCGCGCTTGCGTGGTGTAGGGCGCGTCGGGTGTGAAATCGGGCGCTTCCACGACTGGGTCGGCGAGGTTCTGGGTAAGCGAAACGGCGATCGTATTGCCAGACGCGGGTGCGATGGACACGGCGGTATTGGTCGAAGGCGTCCACACGCCGCCTTTTAGGAAATCGACCGAGACCGTCGGCATCGACGTGCCGGTGAAGACAACGGGCACCGCTTGCCAGTTGATATCGACCTCTGCGCTGCTCAGTTTCTTCTGAAATATCTCGGCCGAACCGACGACGAGCGCGCTATTTGCAGCCGGCGAAGATCCGAACGGCTGAAACGGTTTCGACAGATCCACAGGCCCGAAATCGGTGGCGACCGGGAGCGTCTTCATGCCCTTCACATCGACGGTCAGATCGGCCGATGCGATCTGCACGTCCTGCAGATCGGGATAGGCATAGGCCGCTTTGACATCCTGGACGAGCGTCACCAGCAGGATGGGAAGATCGGTGTCGAAATTGTAGCCGTGAACCTTCGGCACATAGGGCGTGACGGGATCGTCGGCACCCTCGAGTTGGACCACGAGTTCGAGGCCGTTGTTCGCGTGCGCGAACGAAACCGGCGCCTTCTGTAGCCATCCTTTCGCCGTCGTGAACCAGCACTGCACCGCGGCGGTGAAATCGCCCTGCGCCGAGGCCGGAAGCGTTCCATGGGCGGTGAGCTGAAGCGTGATTTTCCGCGTGCCTTCCGCCACATAGAGATAGTGCGAGGCGATGGCGAAACCGATATGCGCCATGGGCATGTCGATCTTGGAAAGATTGCCATCGGTGTAGATCTTGTCGAAGAACGGCTGCCAGGATTTGTCGACCGAGGTGAGCGGCGCGCCCTGCCCGTCGTCCGAATTGGCGACCGGCGATGCGAAGATGCGCCCATTGTCCAGATCGCCCGATGTGATGGGCTCCGTGCCATGGCGATAGACGGTCTTCAGCCCGGCGATCGTTGCCTTGTTGGCGACGAAATCGGCCGTGTTCGCGAAAAAGGCATCCTTGCCTGCGGAATCCTTGCCGGCCTTGAACAGCGTGCCGGCCGCGAAATCGAAACTGGCCGCCTGCTTGGCGAGTTCGGCGATCAGATGCACATGACCCGGCTGCGCCGGGCTCTCTTTCAGACCCAGGATGGTCCGGTAATAGAAGTCGAGATGCCTTTGCGTCAGCCGGTTGCCGGCGGTGCGCGCATATTCCGCGAGCTGCAGGAACGCCAGATAGAGCGCATAGTGGGGCGCGTGCCCCGGAGCATTTAGCAATATGTCAAGCGCGCTCTGCGCATCGCTCCCGACCCGCGCAAACACCCGGAGGAACTGATCGAACACCGAACGGAACAGATTGTGCGTCGAGCAATGGTTGATCCGCACAAATGGATCGGGTGCTCCGCCCAGACCATAGACGGATGCATCTGGCAAGATCGCTGCCAGATAGGCGGTCCAGGTCGCACCACCGGTCCAGTCCTTCGACAGCCCTGTCGTCAATATCGTGTGGAAGGGAACGACCGGGTCGCCGAAAATCTTCATCGCCGGCGCGACGGCGTTGATGACCGTCAGGCTCTCGCCACCCCGGTAATAGCCGATGAGCCGCTTCAGGGCCGGCGCCAATTGCGCGCCGACAAGATTTTGCGTCGTTCCCTTGAGAGCGACGGTGTCCGGCAGGCTATGGGTGAAATGATCCAGCGCGCGCGCCAGACTGCCCACCGCCGCGAAGAGATAGCCGAGATTGTCTTTCAGCGCGTTCGCCTGACCGGCATTCTCCAGATTGTTCAGGAAATCGAACCAGGACCGGACGGCGGTCTTGTAGCTTTCGATGTCTTCGATGGCCGCGACGGCGAGCGGCACCGCCGCATCCCTGGAGAAGAAGTCACGCCATCCGCCCGGCGTGACCGTGTTCGTGGGACCGTAGTGCTTCAGGCCGGCTGAATAATTGCGCGCGAAGACAATATTGTCCGCCACGCCGCGCGCATTGACCGGCGCGCTCGCTGGATCGAGCGCCGCCGTCGCACGGTCGTCCCGGCTCGTGCCCTCGCGTACGAGCTTCAAGGGATCGGTGTTTTGTGAGCAGTCGTCCGTCATCGCTCAGTCGTTGTCCGGTAGCAGGTTGATCGTCGTCGTCAGGTTGATGTCGGTGCCCTCCTGCACGTAGTAGGGAAAGACGAAGTTGAATCGCGAATTGGTCGACTTGACGACATAGATCACCTGGATCAGGACGACGCCTTCGATAATCCTGCTGTCATCGAGCTTCACGCTTTGCAGCGTCACGCGCGGTTCGAAGTAGAGGATGGCGGACTCGATCTTGTCGGCCATCAGCGTCTTGATCCGCGTGTCGAGTTCCTCGAACACCAGCTCGCTCATGTTGCAGCCGTAGAGCGGCTGCATGACGCGCTCGCCGGGAATCGTGCTGAGCAGGATCTCCAGGCTCGACGCCACGTCGGCATCGTCCTCAAGCATCGCCACACCCGCCACCGGCAAGGTGAAATCCGGCGGAAACGACCAGCCGCGACCGAGGAAATCGCCGGCCATCATTCAGCCTCCGATCAGAACGGTTGGGGCGCCGACCGCCGAGACGATTCCGCCGCCGCCCGTGGGATCGCCGATGCGCGCGGCCGGCACGCCTCCGATCAGGACCGTCATCGAGCCCATCACAATCGCATCCGCACCGCAGGTATCGCCGACGCGCGCGGCGGGGAGCCCGCCGATCAGAACGGTCGGCGCGCCGGGCGGAATGATCGGCGTCGGCACGCCCAAGGTGGCGGTGCTGACGATCATGTCGGTTACGCGCGCGGCCAGTGACATCGCCTTCTCCTACTCCGCTGCACACACGCGTCGATCCGCTAGAGCGGATGACGCCCATCAGTTGATCTGCACCATTCCGCCCTTGATCGTGGTCATGGCGTCGCCGTTGATCTTGGTCTGGGCGCCGGACAGTTCCACCGTTCCCGTGCCCGATGCCTTGAACGAACTCTGCGCGCTGAATTCGGTGTTCGTGCCCGACAGTTTCACGTCCTTCTGCGCCTTGAAGATCAGGTCTTTCGCGCTTTCGATCGTGATGCCGCTGTCGTCGAGCGTGATCTTGTTGTTGTTCTGGTCCTGCAGCACGATTCCCTTGGCATCTTCCGACAGCGTGATCTTGTTGCCGGCCGGCGTTTCCAGGCCGATGATCTTCTTGTCGTCGTCGAAGGTGAGCTTCAGCTTTTCGCGGCTGACATAGCCCTTGAGATCGTTCGCATCCTTCGCGGGCACAGGCGACGGTTTGGCGCTGCTGTTGCACTGGCCGAGGATGACGGGATAGCGCGGATCGTCGCCCAGGAAGCCGACGATCACCTCGTCGTCGATTTCGGGACGGAAATAGGTGCCGCGGTTCTTGCCCGCATCGAGGGTCGCAAGACGCGCCCACACGCCGTCTTCGCCGGTGGAGACGAGCGGCAGCCGGCATTTGATGCGATCCTCGCCGTTGGGATCGTTCTCGAGCGCCGTGACGATCCCGATCTGCAAGCCCGCCACGGACGGAAGCAGGCCCGATGCCGGAAGCGGCCTGAGATCGTAAGTCTCGGCGAAGCGTTCGGGGCTGAGGCCGAACTGGACATCGGTTTCCCAATTTCCGCCGTGCATGGTCTGTCGCACGCCCGATACGAAGAGCTTGCCCTCGAACCTGTCGCCGATGCCCGTGATCTGCACGATATTGCCCGGTAGGATCCCGGCAAACCCCTGACAGCGCGCGCGCCCACGCAAACGCGCCAGCCGCATGCGCAACAGGCGCGAGTCGGCCCATGCCTGAAGCTGGGCTTCGTCGATCGCACCGCCATGCATGATCTCTTCGGTGTCGTCACCGAGCACTTTCGCGAGGTCCGCCGCAGCAACGTTGCCCGCTTGCGGCACGGTCGGTTCGGTGCCGTCGGCATCGACCGTGTTCTGGTCGGCAGCCTTCCAGCTCAGCGCCTTGATGCCTTTGCTCTGCCATCTGGCATCGATGTCGACGTCCAGCTCCAAAACGGTCGAGCCGTAGGTCATCTGCAGCGCAGGCGAGCCGGTCATCTTGGGCTTGGCGATGGAAACCTTGTCGTCGCCGACGCTCACGACCTGGCCATTGGCCTCGGCACGGCAAAGAAGAAAATCCCAGTCGCTGCAATCGTATTGCACGACCTCTTTCAGGTCGGGCGTCGTCGCCTCGACGTCCTTGGGCAAACCATGGGCATCGAGGATCTGCTCCATGACGTCGCTGTCTTTCATGTCGACGAAATACTTGCTCTTGCGCGAGGCTGTCGCCTTCACCGCATCGGCGAAGCACTCGACGCTCAGCACACCGCCGCTTTTGCGGATTTTCAGGCTCTGCCGGACGATCGAACCCTTGAACACGGTCTGGTTCTGCGAGCGGTAGCCGAATTGAATCTCGATGGCCTTGCCGGGCAGGAACGAATCCGAGTTGCTGGCCGGGAACGTCGCCTTGGAGGCTTCGCCGTCGTCGATCTGGATCGACGCCGACGGAATGCGGTTGAGCTCGCGATTGACCGTGACTGACAGCACATGAAGCGTGTCCGGAAGCGGCTGTCCGGCGACCAGAATCACCATGGTGCAGACATCGGGCGTCGCCGGTGTAGGGATGGTGGTCGCGTCGGTCATGGCGTGCTGCCCGTCGTGGGGGCGCCGGTCTTGGCGACCGGCGGGAAGGTGAGCGACATGCCGGGCTTCAGTGTGCGGAAATTCGACAACCCGTTGCGATCGGCCACCTGAAGGTAATATTGCGGCGTGCCGTAGATGCGGTAGCAGAGGAGCGGCAGCGTATCGCCGGCCTTCACGGTGACGAGCTGCGTCAGGTCGGGCGACTGCTTGTCTTCCTTGGCGGCGCGCTTTTCCTCCTCGATGCTGCTCTTGAACGTGACTTTCGCGGTCGCGCGGATCGGCGTTCCGTCGGCATTGAACAGCTTGTAGGTGATGTCGACTTCGGTGACGCGGCCCTTGAAGATCGAGTTCTCGCCCCACACGAGCTTGAAGTGCCTTGGCTCGTGCGAGTCCCCCTTATAGTCGATGACGACTTCCTTGAAGCGCTGCAGATCGTCGGCGACCGAGTCGCGCGGTTCGCCGTCGATGATGCCGGTGTTGTCGAACAGGAATTCGAACGACATATCCGCAGGCTCGGTGTACTCGTATTTGAGTTGCTTGCCGCTCGTCCCCTGCCCCTGCCCGCCTTTCGAGAACTTCAGCTTGTAGGCGAGCGTATATGTCTCCGGATTGATGAGGGCCTCGAACGAATCGTCGGCCTCCGCCACACCACCGCTCTCCGCCGCCTTGGAATCGGCGAAAGCGAGGATCAGCATCTTGCCGTGCTTTCCGGGCGGGGCCATCAGCGTTCCTTTTTCGCCTGCAGGATCTGCAACACGCGCTCGACGCATTCCTCGACGATCTCGTCTGCGTTGCCACCGCCGCCGCCGTGCTCATCGCCTTTGGAACCGCCTTGCTGCTGTGCGCCCTTTTGGGGTTCGGGCGGTTTGCCCGAGACCGCCATGCGGATGTGCAGTTCTTTGATCTCGACCGGCATGTCCCCACCAGAGTCAGGTGAACGGTTTTCGAAAATCGGCGCTACGTCGAATCCTGCAGGCTGAAATACCGGTAGGTCAGTTCCATGGTTTCGATGACCACGCTGTTCTCATTCGCGTTGAAGTCGCTCACGAGCCATTTCTTGGGAATGGCATGTGCGACATTCCAGGTACGCAACGGATCGCCCTTCTCGTTCATCAAAATCACGTTGATGTCCGAGGGGCTGAACTGACGGTCGCGGAACGCCGATGTAAACCAGTCCAGCACCTGGGATCCCATCAGCATGCCCCGCTTGAGCACCATGTCGGCATACTTCGTCCTTATCGGAAGCTTGTGCTCGAAGCGGTTCTCGCCGCCTTCCTTGAAGCTCTCATAGTCGTATTCCACCGAGAGGCCCGACACGGTCTGGAACCGGGCGTCGTGGGTGGGCGCAGGCCCGCCGCCGAGCAGGAACTCGACCTTGTAGTAGAAGCTCCAGGGTGGATAGTAATCGACCATGTCCGTCAGATGTCGATATGCGTTAGCCCTTCATGCGCGAGTTCGACACTCTCCACCGCGATTTCATTCGCGTCGGATTTGAGGTCGGGCGCGGTCACCTTCACCGGAAAGCACCGCGTCGCCTTCCAGGCGGCGACGGGGTTATGCTTTTCGTTCATGAGGCGGATGATGACGTCGCGCCGCTTCGTCGCCCGCTCGTCCGAGACTTCGTCGAACCACTCGTTGAACTCGACGTCGCTCTCGAACTTGCCGCGCTTGAGGACGAGGTTGGCGATCTTCTCCAGTCCCGGCATGGCGATCTTGTGGAAGGTCTTGCTGTCGCTGTGGCGGTATTCGATCTTCTCGCGCTCCATGACCAGGCCGGTGACCTCGGTGAAGCTGATTTTCGTTCCGCCCCAGTCGACCTGAAAGTGGAACCGCGGCAGCGGATACGGTTGGCTCATGATTTATCTCCTCTTGTCTCGTGTGGGTTCGATCGAGACACCTCGATCAAGACACCGGCATCGTCTGCACAAAGCGAAGAATGATGAATTCGGCCGGGCGTACCGGACACAGCGCGACCACGACGATCATGCGGCCCTCTAGCACGTCGACGCCGGACATCGTCTTGCCGAGACCGACCGAGACAGTGAACGCGTCGGCGGGCTTGGATCCCATCAAGGCGCCCTGCCGCCAGACCGTCGTCAGGAAGTTCTCGATCATGCCCTGGACCTTGACCCAGGTGTTGGCATCGTTCGGCTCGAAGACAAACTGCTGCGTCGCCTTGCGGATCGATTCTTCGAGATAGATGCAGAGGCGCCGGACGTTGATGTAGCGCCACTCGTTGTCGTTGCCGGCAAGCGTGCGCGCGCCCCACACGAGCGTGCCGAGTCCGGTGAAAGCGCGGATGGCGTTCACCGATTTGCCGCTGGTCGGATCGACGTTCAACGATCCCTGATCGATGTTCGTCATTGCAATCGTTGGCTGTATGACGTCGACGATGCCGACATTCGCCGGCGCCTTCCACACGCCGCGATTGGCGTCGACAGTCGCATAGATTCCCGCGACGGCCCCGGACGGCGGCAGTTTGCAGGTCAGATTCCCGATCGCCGCGACGGACAGATTGTAGGCCTGGGTGTCGGCCGTCTGAAGCCCGCTCAGCGCGCCGCCGGGGGGCGTGACAATGGTGGCGGTGGGATCGTACTGGATCGGAACCGTGGTCTCGATGTTGGGCGTGTAGACGGCGCCGTATTTGAGATTGTCCATGTTGATACCGCTGGTGCGGAACGTGCCCGCTGCGGTGATGACGTTGGTGGCAGGATCGTCCATCGAAACGCCGTCGCCGCCATGCATGTCCATGATCACGAAGCGATCCTGCAACTCAGCGCATTGCTGCAGCGCCAGCTCGTGCAGTGTCGCGTATTTGGCGATGGTGAGATGCTGCGCTTCAGGGAACACGATCAGGGTCGGTTCGTCCACCTTGCCGACCGCCGCGAGTCCAAGCGCGAGTTCGGCCTCGTCGGCGTCCTTGTACGGTGCGACGGAGCATATGTAGCAGGGCCCGCCGCCATTATCGAAATACAGCCGGACCGCGTACCACATGATGTTCTTCTTGCGGTCGGTTGGAAGCAGAGTTGCCGTCGCCTGCCGGTTCGAACCCGACCCCGTGATCTGGACCGTGATCTTCGTTTCGGGATCGGCCACGCCGAACAGCTGCTCATATTCGACCATGGACGTGATGCGCGTCGGCTTCATGTTCAGATCGCCGGCCGTTTTCAACGTCGCGAACTGGGTGTAGCCGATGAAAGCCGGGATCGCGGTCTCTACGCCCGCCACCGAAGGCGGAAGATTGGAGATTTCCTCAACATAGACACCGGGTGTGACATAGGCGGTTGCCATGGTGTTTCCCTTTCAGGTGGATGGGGTCCTAGACATAGATCTCCGAAATCAACTGGGTCACTTTCACGCCACTCATTTGCGCCTTCACGATGCCACGCGACGGCTTCTGCTTGGTGCCGGCATTGCCGAAATAGGTCAGCGGCAGGGGCGCTGCCTCAGTCGCGGTGACGGCGCCGGTCTGCTTGTCGAGATAGGTCCACAGCGTGGAGCGGTTCTTGAACCGCACGTTGAAGACGGGCCACGGCGTCTTCGGCGCGCCGGCGCCGTCGACGAAGCTGAACGCGTCGTTGCCGCCGCGCACGGCGGTGAGCGTGATGAGCGCGAACACATTGTCGGCGATGTCAGGCGACAATTGGATCCCGCGCGCCGGCGCTCCGGTCACGCCGGCCGGCGGCGTGATCGGCGGCGCGTCGCCCTGGTTGACGAAGACGGGAAGCGTGGTCGCGTCGTTCGCCAGCGTCTGCGTCGTGGCGCCTGGATTGTCGCTGGTGAGCTGTTCGAGCGCGCCAGCCGACAGGACGAGCGCTTCCACCGCATCGCTGGCCGCCGGTGCCGGGATTTCCTGGGACAAATAGAGCGTGGTGACCCCGTTTATCACGCGCGTTGCGCCCGTGAGGTTGGAGAGGACGGGTACGTTTTCCTTGTAGCGATAGACGATCCGGTCCGGGGAATTGTCCGTCGGATCGAACGCCGCGTAAATTCCCTGGGAACGCCAGGTGAGCGCGGTGTAGTCGAACACCTGACCGTCCGCGACGGAAACGACGAAGGAGAAAACCGTATCCGCCGCGATCGGTGCCACGGGTGCGGTGGCAACGATGAACCCCGAGGCCGTGGCTTTGAAGATGCAGCCGAGATCCGTCAGCAAGGCTGCGGTCGAAGGCGTCGGCGCAACGTTCAGGATCGGCTGCACGTCATAGTCGAGCAGCCGGCTTGTCTGGATGCCGCTGCTGAGCGAGTCGAAGCTTTGCTTGCCGCTGTCCAGCCAATAGTGGTGCAGGAGCCGGGCCTCGAAGAGGACTTGGTAGGGCGTGCTCGCGCGTTCCACCATGTCAGCCGCCCACCGCGCTCTTCTGATAGGTGTCGTTGACGATTTGCGTGATGAGACCGGCTTCGAACTGGGTCGCCTTGAACGTCATCTCGAGCAGGCGGAGCGTGTAGAGAACGAACGGATATTGCTTGCCGCCCAACGTGCCCCACAGATGGTTCACTTCCTCCATCGTCGGCGAATAGAGCTCAAAGATCAGCTTGAAGGTTTCGAGCTGATCGAGCGCATTCTGCGGCGCGTTGGTCGCGAGCGAGTTTGGCGCCACCGAGTCCTGAGTGAAGACATTGCTGAACTGGAAGAATTTGATGGCGCGCGACAGCATCAGCAGCGCGTTGGTGTAGTTCGCGTGCGTGGCAACGATCAGGATGTGAAAGTTCAGAAAGACCGGCGGATTCTGATAAACCACGCGTAGCGTGGCATCGTTGCGCACAAAGGCCGGGACGTTCTTGAGCGATTTCTCCTCGCGGATGTTCACCATCGAGACGGCAAGAATCTCGCGCGGCACCGCAGCGCTCGACGAGCCCGTTCCGGCTACACCTTCGGCAATGTTGCCGAGCCCGGTCTGCACGCCTGGCGGCATGCTGTAAACATCGTGAAGATGTTTTTCCAACTCGTTGATCACAATCGTCAAAGCGTGCGCGAGCATGTGCCACCCTGCGGATGACGCGCACCGCGGCAGCCGCTGAAAACGCAACGGAAAATCTCTTCAGTTCGATAACGTGCTCGGCGGCGCCACAGCAGACGCCGCATCTGTATCAACAGCGGCGGGCGCAAATCGCGTACCGCCAACACCCCTGATCGTTTCTCAACGATCAACTTATCCGTGAGAGAACTATGAGCCGCAATTGCTGCATTTTGAAGTCAATTCTTTTCTGCTCGTAATCAACGGCGGCACGAAGCTGTGGATATCATCGATGCGTATGCGAACACGCGGAACGTTCGGTGCACGCGTGCATCGCGGTCTTCGCATGATACGAACAAGCAGCGTGATTGTTCGAAGTTCACACCAATTCCAGGGCGCGACCACAATTGCTGGTATCGACGACGTCGATGTCGAACATATCTGAGATCGTTGAGGACCCCGGAGTCCGAATCTTTATTCAATTTCTTTCTTGAGCCAGAGCTTTTCGACATATGACACTGCGGTCGAAATCGAAACCCCGGAAGAAACCTGCACGCAAGCATCGCTAGTCTAGCAGCGGCAACGTCAAATGTGATGGTGCACTGCTTCCTGGCGGGTGATGCGCTTTTCGATCTGGCGGAGCGCAACATAGAAGGCGGGCGTCAGGAACAGACCGAAGAACGTTACGCCCAGCATGCCGAAGAAGACAGCTATGCCCATCGCGTGGCGCATCTCGGCGCCGGCGCCGGAGGTGAACACCAGCGGCAGCACGCCCATGATGAAGGCAAAGGACGTCATCAGGATCGGGCGCAGCCTGAGGCGCGCCGCTTCCATGGCGGCCTCGAGTGTGGCTCGGCCCTGAATTTCGAGCTCGCGCGCGAACTCGACGATCAAGATGGCGTTCTTGCATGCCAGTCCGATCAGAACAAAGAGGCCGATTTGCGTGAAGATGTTGTTGTCGCCGCCGGTCAGCCACACGCCTCCGATTGCGCTGAGCAGGCACATCGGCACGATCAGGATGATCGCGAGCGGCAGAAACAGGCTCTCATACTGTGCGGCAAGCACCAGGAACACCAGCAGGACGCAAAGCGGAAACACGAGCAGCGCCGTGTTGCCCGCAAGGATCTGCTGGTAGGTCAAATCCGTCCATTCGAAATTCATGCCTTTGGGAAGGTTCTCGTTCAGCAGTTTGGTGATCGCGGCCTGCGCCTGCCCGGTCGAATAGCCCGGCGCCGGCGCACCGTTGAGATCGGCGGCACGGAAGCCGTTGTACCGCATGGCGCTGTCTGGGCCCGTCGTTTCGCTCACCCGCATGATCGCACCGAACGGCACCATCTCGCCCGACGCGTTGCGCGTCTTGAGACGAAGGATGTCCTCCGGCTGCGAGCGGAACGGCATGTCGGCCTGCGCTATCACCTCGTAGGTGCGGCCGAAGCGGTTGAAATCGTCGACATAGATCGAGCCCAGATAGGTCTGCATCGTGTCGAAGACGTCCTGCACGTCGACGCCGAGCTGCTGCGCCTTGGTGCGGTCGAGATCGGCAAAGAGCTGTGGCACCCCGATGTTGAAGCTCGAGAACACGCCGGTGAGGCCCGGCGTCTGCCGCGCCTTCATCTGGATGTTCTGCATGGCGCGGTTGAGGGCGGCGTCACCCTGATCGGTGCGGTCTTCGACCTGCAGCTTGAAGCCGCCGATGGTGCCAAGCCCCATCACCGGCGGTGGCGGGAAGATCGCGATCATTGCGTTGCCGCCGATGCCGCCGAATTTCTGTTGGAGGCTCTGGGCGATCGCCATGCCGGATTCGCTGCGCCGGTCGAACGGTTTCAAGGTCACGAAGACGATGCCTGCCGACGCGCTGTTGATGAAGCCGTTGATCGACAGGCCCGGGAACGCAACCGCGCTCTCAACGCCCGGCTCTTTCAGCGCAATGTCCGACATCTTGCGGATGACGGCCTCGGTGCGGTCGAGCGTTGCGCCTTCGGGCAACTGCGCGAAGCTCACAAGATAAGCCTTATCCTGCGTCGGCACGAAGCCCGGCGGCACGGCCTGAAAACCCAGCCATGTCAGACCCAGTAACACGCCATAGACCGCGAACGCACGCGTGCGGCGCTTCAGGATACCGCCAACCCCACGCCCATAATTTTCTGAACCGCGATGAAACACGCGGTTGAACAGGCCGAAGAACGGGCCCAGCGCCTTGTCCATGCCGCGGGCGAGCGCGTCCTTCGGCGCACCGTGCGCCTTGAGCAAGGTCGCAGCCAGCGCGGGGGACAACGTGAGCGAGTTGAACGCGGAGATGACCGTCGAAAACGCGATGGTCAGCGCAAACTGGCGATAGAACTCACCCGTCAATCCGCTGATGAACGCAATCGGCACGAACACAGCGCAGAGAACGAGTGCGATCGCGATGATCGGGCCGGTCACTTCGGACATTGCCTTGAGCGTTGCGTCACGGGGCGAGAGGCCCGCTTCGATGTTGCGCTCGACATTTTCGACCACCACGATGGCGTCGTCGACCACGATGCCGATGGCAAGTACCAGCCCGAACAGCGACAGCGCATTGATAGAGAATCCAAACGCGAGCATGAAGGCGAAGGTGCCGATGATGGAGACGGGCACCGCCAGCAGCGGAATGATGGAGGCGCGCCAGGTCTGGAGGAACAGGATCACGACCAGCACGACCAGAGCCACCGCTTCAAGCAATGTGTGCACCACGGCCTTGATCGAGTCGCGCACGAACACGGTCGGGTCGTAGACGATGCTATAATCCACCCCTTTGGGGAAATTCTGCTTCAGCTCCTCCATGGTGGCGCGCACGGAATCGGAGATCTGGATCGCGTTCGAACCGGGGGCCTGGAAAATCGGAATGGCGACCGCCTGCTTGTTGTCGAGCAGCGAGCGCAGGCCGTATTGCGAGGCATCGATCTCGACGCGCGCGACGTCGCCGAGCTTCGTCACCACACCGTTGTCGCGTTTGACGACGATGTCCTTGAACTGCTCTGGCTCGGTAAGGCGTCCCTGCACATTGATCGGAAGCTGCAGCTTCCCGGTCCCGCTGTAGGGCGGGCCGTTGATGACGCCGGCGGCAACCTGGACATTCTGCTTGCGGATGGCGGCGACGACATCGCCCGCCGTCATACCGCGCTCGGCGATCCTGTCGGGATTGAGCCAGATGCGCATGGCGTAATCGCCGGAGCCGAAGAGCTGCACGCTGCCCACCCCCTCGATCTTGGCGAGACGGTCTTTGACGTTCAGCACCGCGTAGTTGCGCAGATAGAGCATGTCATACCGGCCGTCCGGCGAGTTCAGATGCACGACCATGGTGAGATCGGGCGAACTCTTGGTCGTGGTGACGCCAAGCGCCTGCGTCACCTGCGGCAGACGGGGCAGCGCCTGGTTGACGCGGTTCTGCACGAGCTGCTGCGCCAGATCGGGATCGGTGCCGATCTTGAACGTGACGGTCAGCGTCAGCGTGCCGTCGGAAGCGGCCTGTGAGAACATGTAGAGCATGTTCTCAGTGCCGTTGATCTGCTCTTCCAGGGGCGTCGCCACGGTCTCCGCGATGACGTTCGGATTGGCGCCGGGGAATTGCGCCTTTACCACCACTGACGGCGGCACGACCTCGGGGTACTCCGAGATCGGCAGCCGCGTCATCGCGATCAGACCGGCGAGGAAGATCACGATCGAGATCACACCCGCGAAAATCGGGCGGTCGATGAAGAATTTGGACAGACTCATGGCGTCCTCTGAAATCCGGGTTCAGGAAAAGGCTAGCGGAAACGCGCGGTCTAGTTCGACGCGAGCTTGCCCGCGAGATGCGGCTCCACCGGAGCACCCGGCTGCACGCGCTGCACGCCGTCGACGATGATCTTCTCGCCGGAACGCAGGCCGGAGAGCACGACGCGCTTGCCGTCCATCTCCTGTCCCAACGCGACTTCGCGATAATCCGCCTTGTGCGTGGGCGTCACGACGAACACGAAGCGCTTGGACTGATCGCTGCCGATCGCATCATCCGGCACCAGGATGGTCTTGCTCGGCTCGGCTGCCCAAAGGCGTACCGACACAAACATGCCGGGCACGAGCGCGCCGTCAGTGTTCGCAAAGCGGGCACGGGCGCGGATCGTTCCGGTGCCGGTCTCGATCTTGTTGTCGAAGCTTTCGATCATGCCGTCATAGACGTGGGTCGCATCACCCTGCAGCGTGAGCTGCACGGGCAGTTTCTGCTCCTGGGCCACAGTGGCGGCATGCGCGCGCACGCTGCGCAGATAGGTCTGCTCGTCGACTTCGAAATCGGCATAGATGCCGTCGTTCGAGACGATGGTGGTGAGCAGCGGCGCGGACTGTGTCTGCACCAGATTGCCGACCGTGATCTCGGCCCGGCCGATGCGGCCCGTGATCGGCGCCTTCACATAGGCATGATCGAGATCGAGCTTGGCCTGCGTAAGCACCGCCTGTGCTGATTGGATCGATGCCTGCGAGACGCCAACCGTGTTGGCGCGCTGGTCGTAGGTATCGCGTGCCAGGGCCTGAGCATCTACCAGCCTTTTGGCGCGATCGAGTTCAGTGTGCGCGAGGCGCGCGTTGGTGTTGGCTGTCGCGAGATCGGCCTCGGCCTTCGCGACCGCAGCTTCATAGGGGCGCGGATCGATGACGAAGAGCACGTCACCTGCATGCACGGTCTGTCCGTCCTTGAACCGGATTTCCGTGATGCGCCCGCCAACTTCGGGGCGCACATCGGCGGAATCTACCGCCGCAAGACGGCCGGAAAAGTCCGAAGACAGACGGACCGGCTTCGCCTCGACGGCGGCGACGGTCACGGGCACTGCCGTATTCACGGCTGCCGCCGCGTCCGGCGCCGCACCTGTATGCGGCAGGGAAACGCCCGCCACGATGATCCCCAGCGCGGCGACGCCGCCAAGAAGTACGTTTCTTTTCAGATGGTTAAAACGATTTTGCGGCGCACTAAGCTTGGCCACCTGCATGAGTTCGGCGATATGGGCCATTTGTGGCCTCCTATTTCTGTATTGATCGATACAGATATAGGAGCTGGACGAACCGCGTCAAGCACATTATGTATCACTCGATACAATAATAAAAGGGAAAACGCTTCCCATGGCGATGGGCCGTCCGAGAAGTTTTTGTGTCGATCAGGCAGCTGATCGCGCGATGACGGTCTTTTGGAAGAAAGGCTACGAAGGCGCTTCGTTGTCCGACCTCACGGCGGCGATGGGTATCAACGCACCTTCTTTATACGCCGCGTTCGGCAGCAAAGAAGGGCTCTTCAAGGCCGTACTTGAGCGTTACGACGCGCGGCGCAGCGGGTTTATGGAGAAAGTGCTCTTAGCGCCCGACGCATTCGGCGTGGCGCGCAACTACCTCGAAGGCATCGCGGAATTCGCAGCCGACACCAATGGCGGCGCAAACCCGCCGGGGTGTCTGCTCGTACAGAATGGCTCCTGTGCGGATTCTGCAATCCCCGAGGAAGTCGCGCGGCATCGTGCCGAAAAGGAACGGCTGCTCTGCGCGCGCTTCGAACAGGCAAAGAAAGACGGCGATCTCCCCAAGGAGGCCGATCCCGCCACCCTCGCCCGCTATCTCTCCGCCATGGCGAACGGCATCTGCATGCATGCGGCTTCCGGCGCGACTGTCGCTGAGCTGAAGGACATTGCGCAGATGGCGCTCGCATCCTGGCCGGTGCAGGCAAAAACGAATTCGAGAAAAAAATCTTCCGCCACGGCTTGATTCTGTACTGATCGATACATAATTATCGGCGGCAAGTCCTTTTGTCGGGGGATCCCGTGCCGCACACCACAATCTACGCCACGATCGCGCAGTCGGTCGCCGTTCTGTTTGCCGCCGCCGGCGGTATCCAAATTGCCGGTCCCGTTTTTGTCCAGCGCGCCTACGAGCGCTGGGAAATGCCGCGCAAATTCTACCGCGTGACCGGCGCGCTCGAACTCATCGCCGCGCTATTTCTTGCCAATGCCGAGACGCGCATATGGGGTGTGATCCTTGGCGCCCTCGTCCTTTTTGGCGCGATCGTCACACTGCTCAAGAGCGAGCAGTATGGCTGGTCGATCCCGGGAATGATGCTGCTCATGGCGCTGGTGCCCGCGTCCCTTGCCGGTCCTTTCTGAGCCACTCGAAGCCTAAGCTTTCGCCAGCTTCTGGCTGTAGAGATATTCGACCGGTTGCGCGAAAGCGTGTTGCGGATCGCGGCAGGGCGGACGAATCACGGGCCCTCTAGATAGCGACCGCCGGCGGCCATGTCAGTGTGGCCGCGAGACTGCGCATTTTCACCTGCATGCCGTGTTCGTCGAACAGCCTCTGGCAGACGTCCCGCAGTACAAACCCCACATCCTCGCCGAAGAACCCTCAATGCCGCGACGGTGTCGTCAGGGGATTTGCCACGGGACAGCCGCCTTCGACGCCGGGGCATGCGTACCAGTATTTCGTGCGCTTCGCGGCGTCCGAATTCGGGAACATCGCGTGCAGGAGCTTGAACGCCTCCTGTGAGTAGGCGGCATGGCTCCCCTGCCTGTTGCAGCTCCACCGCGCGACGACGACGGCATTGGCAAGCGCGTTGGCTTCAACGTCGCGCTGTTCGAACCAGCCGGGATTCTTCACCCAAGCAATGACCCGTTCGGTCAGAAGCTTCGGCGCGCAGTCCACCTGCGACAGGGCATTCAATTCGGACCGGTCGATGCTTTGGAAGACGAAGCTTTCGCGGATCGCCGGCACAAGCTTCTGACGGACGCTCAGACTGTTGTAGTTGCCCTCGCGGCGGTCGAGATCGCCGAAGCTTGCATGCAAGGCATTGTCGAGATCGCGGGTGTGACGATCCAGCTCCCACGCGCACCACCAATTGTTGTCGTTGTGATTTTCGTAATCCATGCCTGCGAGGCCCGGCTCGTCGCTGCTCGATTTGCCCGGCATCCGCGCAAACTCCTCCATCACCATATTCAGCCCCGGCGAGGAGAGCACGTCGGCCAGGACGGTGCGGTCGTCGGGCCCGACATCGCGGCCCGGCAGCGAATGCCAGCTCTTGACGAGTTCGGGATTGAGGTCGCGCATCAGCCGGTCGCGGTCCGCGTCGATGACGCGGCCAAGCGCATAAAGACGTGTCCAGGCGGTGCGGGCATAGAGTGCGCGCTGGCCGCGCGGCAGTTCTTTGCGTGCGGCGAGCTTCCAGAGTTCATCGACGGAAATGCCGTTCAGATATTCATCCGGATAGTAATTCCCCATGGTCAGCGCGCGCACGAGATGGTTCTCGTCTTCGGCCAGCACGATCAGCAGTTGGTCCGAGACCAGGCGGCTGGCGGGTGCGGAGGCCGGCGCGTCGAGATTGAGATCGTCGCGCAGCTTGCGCGCCATCGCGAGATAGCCCTCGGTTATGAGATATTGCAGGCTGTCGTTCACCACGCTGCGATAAGCGACCGTCGATTTGAACGGGAAGTCCTTCAGCCGCTTCTCGGCTTCGGCAAAGCGTTCTGCACGGTCCGGGTCGTGGGAATACATCAACAACTGCCGCACCAGATTGTAGTAATCGAAGGGCAGCGCTGCCAGCGCGCGATCGTCATCGGATTTTTTCACACGCGCGATCTCGTCATCGACGAAGCTCGCCGCCATGGAGGCATCCGCGATGTATTCGGAATCGCACGGATCGTAGGAAAGTGCTTCGTGCACCCAGGCTTCATTGACGCTCTCCGTCAGGCCTGCCGACTGATCGCTCCTGTAATCGCTCACACGGGCGGCAAGATAGGCGCGAACGTCGGAGGGAAGATCGCGCATGATCTCGGCGCTAGCCCAGGGTTGGCGCAAGTAAGGATTTGCCGGGAACAGGATCCACGCCGCCATGCGGTCCTTTTGTGCAGCCTCGGCTATCGCGCGGCTGGCGGTGTAGTCCCTCGGAATGGCGCCGTTGAGCCACCAGTTCGGGTCAGGAAGATCGCTGTGCAGGAAGTCGATATCGGTCAGCGCGGCCTGATACCGCCTGCGCGCGGTTTCACTCTTTTCGATCTTGCTCAGCGGTGCTTCGAGTGCGCTGAGCGCTTCGTGGACCTGCGCGCGTCTGGCGAATTCGCTTTCGTCCCGCGCGCCGATCCAGCCGATGAGCTGGGCCGCGATGACATGAATGCTGGCAAGGGACGGATCGGCGAGAAGCGCCCGCGCCTCCTTGATCGATTGCTCCGGCGCGACCAGCGGCTTGTCATCCCGGCGCCAGAGTTCGGGCTTGCTCCCGGCGCGGATCGCCACGGCCATATAGGCGGCGCGCGGACGCAGTGGCGAGGATTTGTCGGCGGCGATCGCCTGAAACGCCGTCACCGCGTCGGCGAGATCGCCCCGATAGAATGCGAGCGATGCCTGTTGATAGGTGCGGTCGTAGTTCTGCAGCCGCGCGATGGCCAGATCTGCGGTTGTCAACGGAGCGGGAAGCGCTGCCACCTGCTGCCCCGAATGATCGCAGGCGGACAACACCGCGCGCTGCACAAGGGTCCATTGCCGCACATAGGGATGATTGGGCCCGAGCTTTTCGACCCGGTCCTTCAGGATGGCGATTGGGGATTCAGCGCGGCAACTGCCGAATTCCGGATAAAAATACTCCTGCGACACATCCAGATTGGGGAACAGCTGCTTCAGGACCGCCTTCTCCGCCGGCTTGGCCTTCCACCAGCGCGAATACGGATCATCATAATTGTCCATGATCTGAGGATCGCCCAGACCGGACAGCGCGCGGAAGACTTGAGGGCTCCGCGGCTTGTAGAAATAGCCGTCCATACTGTCGCTGCGTTCCGCGATCGGGTCCGGTGTGGCGCCCTCGGCAGCACCGCAGAGCATCCCCGCAAACGCCACGACGCGCAATCCCAATATCCAACGCTGAATCCGGGTCTTCGACATGCCTGCCTCCACGCAACACGACCTGCGGAAGGATGCGGCGTGAGAAGCCGCGAGCGTTAGCGTGATGATTGGCCAGTTTGCGCCGCCCGGTGTATGGGTTTGTGCGGATTTGTCCGGAGCGGGAATGGGGTCTGCCGAACAGCGCGAGCTCTCGGAGGGAGAGAACCGTGATGTCTCCGCGCGGGTTCGCGAGCAGCTCGCCCGCAGGCGCATATCGCGGCAGCGCCTCGCCGACGAGGCGAAGATCAGCATCTCGACTCTGGAAAAAGCGCTGAACGGCAGCAGGCCTTTTACGCTCGCAACCCTTGTGCGGCTGGAAGCGGCGTTGGGTATCGCCTTGCGGCCGGCCGGCACGGATGCGAACGCCGGCGGCGCCTTACCCTCTGCATCCAACGAACTCGGCGGCTATTCGCGCGCGGCGGTGCGCTGGCTCGAAGGCGATTATCTGACCTTGCGGCCGTCGTTCGAAGTGGACGGAGTCCTCTACGCCTATCGGACAGAGATTTTCTGGGAGAGCACACATCTCGCCTTTCGCGAGGCCGAACGTCTCGACGCCCCCTATTCGCAGAAAGGTGTCGTGTCGGTCCCGAACAAATCGGGTCACATCTATCTGCACACCAATGAGCACGGTCAGATGCGCCTGGCCATTCTCGGCCGGCCATTGGTCACGGGCGAGATGTACGGCCTGCTGACGACGCTGCTCGCCGGACCGGGCTCGCAACTTCTCCCCGTCTCCGTTCCGCTCGCGCTCATCCCGAGAACGTCCGCGCCCGATGCATCCTTCGGGCGCATATCGGAGGCAGACGCCAACTTCAAGTCCTACCGGGACCATCTGGACCGCGTCCTCGCCCGCGGCTTCGCACGCCTGATCGCGCAATAGGCGTTCCTTCAGAGCGCTAACGAATGCTCAGCGCGTCGCGGTACGGCACTGAACCGGTACCGGTCCGGGTCAGACTTCCAGATAGGCCGCGGTGGACATTCCACCGGCCGTGCAAACCCCGACCACCGCTTTGTGCTTGCTGCGATGTTTCAGTTCGAGAAGCGTCGAACCCAGATAGCGGATTCCCGACATGCCGTAGGGATGACCCAGCGCGATGGCGCCACCTTTGACATTCGTCGTCTCCCACGGCGTCTCGAGCTGAGCCTGATTATAAAGCGTCGTGACGGCGTAAGCCTCGTGCAGTTCCCATAAATCGACGTCGGACGCGTTGAGCCCGTGATGCTTCATCAATTTGCGGATGGCCGGCGTGATGGCGATGCTCATTTCCTCGGGTGCGACGGCCGCGAGCTGCATGCCGCGAAACAGGCCGAGGACGGGAAGATTGCGCCGTGCCGCGAGATCGGCGTCCATCATCACAACCGCCGCAGCACCGTCGGAGAGCTGGGATGCATTGCCCGCCGTTGTCGTGCCCCCCTCATAGACCGGCTTCAACGCCGACAGCTTCTCGAACGTGGTATCGGGCCGCGGCCCTTCGTCGTGGTCGAGTGTCACATCTACCATTTGTGACTGTTGCGTCGCCTTGTCCGTGACCTTCATCTTGGTCTTGAACGGCACGATCTCTTCGGCGAACCGTCCGGCGACGCGCGCCGCTTCCACGCGCTTCTGACTTTCGACGACGTAGCGGTCCAGCGCTTCGCGGCCAATATTGTATTTCTTCGCGACGAAATCCGCGGTCTGGTTCATGGTCCACCACACCGCCGGCATGCGCTGCTGCAGCGGCTCGTAGAAGAAGCCGTTGAAGTTCAGATTCATTTGCGTGAGGCTGATACTTTCCACGCCGCCCGCGATGGCGATGTCGGCTTCGCCTGCGGCAATCCTGTTAGCGACGATCGAGGCTGCCGTCAGGCCCGATCCGCAATAGCGGTTGATCGTGACGCCCGGCACGCCGACACCGAAATCTGCTTCCAGCGCTGCGTTGCGCGCGATGTTGTGGCCCGTCGCCCCTTCCGGCAGCCCGCACCCCAGCACGACATCTTCCACTTCGCCGGCCTCGATGCCCACGCGCTTCACCGCTTCGCGAAGCACATGCGCCGCCATGGGTATGCCGTGTGTCTGGTTGAGCGCGCCGCGGACGGCTTTGGCAATCCCGGTGCGGCAGTAGGACACAACAGCAACGTCGCGCATGGAGACAGTCCTCGATCTTGCCGGAGCAATTTATACCATTGGACCGTGACGCACTCCGGCCCGTCGAAATTTGCGTTCCGGATCGCGCCGGGTGCCTAGTTTCACCCCAGCGGCTGGCTCTCCTCTCAAAGACATATAATTATTATGGCTTTTGCCGCCGACGGCGCGCACAATACTTGCGGCCGGATCGTAGAATCCGTTCGGGAGGAAATAATGGCTCTGGTTCATCATCACGAGCCGGATCGGTCCCGGGACCTCGCCTTATGCGGTTTGGTCCTGGTGGTTGCTGCGATCATTGCTGCCGCCATACCGGTGCTGAAGCTCTGTGTGGATGGTTGCTTCGGGCTCTTTCAGTAGAGTCTGGAAGCGACGTTTCCCCAGAAGGCGCCGCAGCCATTTCGCGGAGTGTGAAACCGTTCCTTTGGGCGGCCCAAAAAACCTGTACGCGCGCCAAATATTGCAGTTGCGAAGGCGCCGTAGCTCGTATCGGATTGTTCCTGCAGATTTTTCTCCCTCGGATTCCGCTTCAAATGCGTTTTTTCGGCCTTTCGGCTCTTGCGCCGCTCCTCATCCTCGGCGCCTGTCAGCCCAACACGCCTCCCAAACGGCCGCCGCCCGATGTCGGCGTGGTCGTCATCAAGACCGAACCGGTCCAACTCACGGCTGTCCTGCCCGGACGTACGGATTCGTATGCCGTGTCGGATGTGCGCCCGCAGGTCAGCGGGATACTGAAGGCGCGGCTGTTCACCGAAGGCGCGCTGGTCCGCCAAGGCCAGCCGCTCTATCAGATCGATCCCGCGCCTTACAAAGCCGCCTACGACAACGCCGCTGCCCTGGTGGCTTCCACCAAAGCGAAAGCCACGCGTTACGCAGCGCTCGTGAAGCAAACCGCGATCTCGCCGCAGGACTATGACAATGCCGTCGCAACCTACAAACAGGCGGCCGCCAATGCCGAGACCGCGCGCATCAATCTCGGCTATACGCGGATCACGGCGCCGATCAGTGGACGCATCGGCCGATCCTCGGTGACGGCGGGAGCGCTGCTGACCGCCGATCAGACCACAGCGCTCGCGACTATCCAGACGCTCGATCCGATCTATGTCGACATCACGCAATCGAGCAGCGAAGTGCTGGCACTCAAGCTTGCGGTACAGCACGGCAACGTGAATGCGGAGCCAGCCGATGCGCCGACCACGCTCCTACTGGACAACGGCGTCCAATATTCCGAACAGGGACGTCTGCAGTTCAGCGAAGTCACGGTTGACCAGACGACGGGCGCCGTCACGCTGCGTGCGATATTCCCCAATCCACACGGCATCCTGCTGCCGGGAATGTTCGTGCGGGCGACGATCCAGGAAGGCGTGGACGACAACGCGATCCTCGCGCCCCAGCAGGGCATCAGCCACAATGAGAAAGGCGATCCCACCGCGCTCGTGGTCGACGCGAAGAACATCGCACGGCTGCGGTTACTGAAGACATCGCGCGCTATTGGCGACAAATGGCTCGTGACCAGCGGCCTGAAATCCGGCGACAAGCTGATCGTGGAGGGATTGCAGAAGGTTCAGCCGGACGCAGAAGTGCATCCCGTGCCCGCCTCTTTTGCCCAGCCCGCAAAGGGCCGGCCCACGAAGGGTGAGTAATGGGCCTTTCGCAGTTCTTTATCGAGAGGCCTGTTTTCGCCTGGGTCATCGCGATCGTGATCGCGCTTATGGGCCTGCTGGCGATCCGCACCTTGCCCGTCACGCAATATCCAACGATCGCGCCACCGGCCGTGAACATCAGCGCGAGCTACACCGGCGCGGACGCCGAGACGGTGCAGGATTCGGTGACGCAGGTGATCGAGCAACAACTCACCGGCGTCGACAACCTTCTCTACTTTTCATCGTCCTCGAGCTCAAGCGGCCAAGTCTCCATCACCGCGACCTTCGCGCCCGGCACCAACCCGGACATTGCGCAGGTGCAGGTTCAGAACAAGGTGCAGCAGGCGCTGCCGACCTTACCGACCGAGGTGCAGCAGCAGGGCGTGGTGGTTGAGAAATCACAATCGAGCTTCCTGCTCATTGTCGCGCTATATGATACGACCGGACGCTATACGAATGTCGATATTTCGGATTTCCTTGTCAGCAAGTTGCAGGATCCGCTCAGCCGTATTTCCGGCGTCGGCCAGGCGCAGACGTTCGGTTCGTCCTATGCGATGCGCATCTGGCTCGATCCCTACAAGCTTAACAGCTTCAACCTGACGCCAAGCGATGTGCAAAGCGCGATCCTGGCGCAGAACATCCAGGTGTCGGCCGGTGAACTTGGCGCTCAGCCGACTGTAAAGGGACAGCAGCTCGACGCTACGGTTACCGCGCAGTCACGCCTGTCCACACCTGCGCAGTTCCGCAATATCGTTCTCAAGGCCAATCAGGGTGGCGCGATCATCCGGTTGGGCGATGTTGCGCGTGTCGAGCTCGGCGCACAGAACTATCTGATCGTCAGCCGCATGAACGGCAGACCGGCATCCGGTATCGCCATTCAGCTCGCGCCGGGCGCCAATGCGCTCACCACCGCCGACGCGGTGAAAGCCAAAGCGACCGAACTGGCGTCCAGCTTCCCGCCTGGCGTCAAACTGGGGTTCCCGGTCGACAACACCACATTCATCCGGCTTTCGATCAATGACGTGATCAAAACGCTGGTCGAAGCCATCGCCCTCGTCGTCGTGGTGATGTTCGTCTTCCTGCAGAATTGGCGCACGACGTTGATCCCGGCTATCGCCGTGCCGGTGGTGCTGCTTGGCACGTTCGGCGTCCTGTCCGCGTTCGGTTACTCTATCAACACGCTCACCATGTTTGCGCTCGTGCTGTCGATCGGCCTTCTGGTCGACGACGCGATCGTCGTGGTGGAGAATGTCGAGCGCATCATGCGCGAGGAAAGCCTTCCGCCCAAGGAAGCGACCAAGAAATCAATGCAAGAGATTACCGGCGCGCTGATCGGCATCGCTCTGGTGCTATCGGCGGTATTTCTGCCGATGGCCTTCTTCGGCGGCTCGACCGGTGTGATTTACCGCCAGTTCTCGGTCACCATCGTCTCCGCCATGGTGCTGTCGATCATCGTGGCCCTGATCCTCACACCCGCGCTTTGCGCCACGCTGCTAAAGCCCATCGAGAAGGACGAGCATGAACCGGGATCCGGTTCGGTGTTCGGCCGCTTTTTCCGCTGGTTCAATTACACCTTCGAGTATGGCCGCGAACGCTATCGTCATGGCGTCGAGCGGATACTGGGCTGGGTACGCCCGGCGATGCTGATTTACGCGGGGATCATCATCGTTCTGATCCTGCTGTTCATACGCCTGCCGACCGCTTTTCTGCCGGAAGAAGACCAAGGCAGCCTGTTCAATCTGATCACGCTTCCGGTCGGCGCCACGCAGTCGCGAACGCTCGACGTCGTCAAGCAGGTCGAGCACCACTATATGGTCGACGAAAAGAAGGACACGGAGGTTATCTTCTGCGTGGCTGGCTTCAGCTTTGCCGGCTCAGGACAGAACTCCGGCATCTGCTTCGTCCATCTCAAGCCATGGAGTGAGCGGTCCAGAACATCGGATCACGCACCAGCCATCGTGCAACGTGCCATGGGAAGCTTCATGAAATATCGCGATGCCCAGGTGTTCGCGATCGTGCCTCCCGCGGTTCAGGAACTCGGCCAGTCGTCTGGTTTCGACGTGGAGATGGAGGATCGCGGCGGTCTCGGCCATGACGAATTGATGAAAGCGCGCAACCAGTTCCTCGCGTTGGCTGCGAAAGACCCGATGCTCGCCGGCGTTCGGCCCAACGGTCTCGACGACGCGCCGCAACTGCATATCGACATCGATCGGGACAAGGCCGCATCGCTCGGTCTGTCCTTGGGCGACATCAACAACACGCTCAACGCAGCTTGGGGCGGCCAGTTCGTCAACGACTTCGTGGATCGCGGGCGCGTGAAGCAGGTGTACATCCAGGCCGATGCACCATTCCGCATGGCGCCGGAAGATCTGTATCGCTGGTACGTGCGCAATGCTGCCGGCGAGATGGCGCCGTTCTCCTCTTTCGCTAGCTATCGCTGGACGCAGGGCCCGGCAAAGCTGGAGCGTTTCAACGGTATCGGTTCGCTCGAAATCCAGGGCGCTCCCGCGCCCGGCAAAAGCTCCGGCACGGCGATGGCCGAAGTCGAAAAGCTGTTTAAGCAACTGCCCCAAGGTGTGGGGCTGGAATGGACGGGGCTTTCCTATCAGGAGCGCCAGGCCGGCACGCAGACCTATGCACTCTACGGCATCTCCGTGCTGGTCGTGTTCCTGCTTCTCTCAGCGCTTTATGAGAGCTGGTCGATCCCGCTGTCGGTGATGCTCGTCATTCCGCTCGGCATCATCGGCGCCATTCTCGCGGCGACGTTGCGCGGCCTCTACAACGACATCTATTTCCAGGTGGGCCTGCTGACGACGATGGGGCTCTCGGCCAAGAACGCAATCTTGATCGTCGAATTCGCCGTCGATGCGCAGAAACGCGGCGAATCCATCCGCGACGCGGCGGTCGAGGCGGCGCGCCTCCGGCTCAGGCCGATCCTGATGACGTCGCTGGCGTTCATCGCCGGCGTGATCCCGCTCGCGATTTCCAGCGGCGCGGGCGCGGCGAGCCAGAACGACATCGGCACCGGCGTGATCGGCGGCATGCTGTCGGCAACCGTGCTCGCGATCTTCTTCGTACCGCTCTTCTACGAGATCGTGCGGGAGAAGCTTGGGTAACGCGGTGGCGCTACTGCTAAGTGATCAGCCGCGAATCTCCTGCGTCAGACTCGCTCGATAATGATCGCCGGTGCCATGCCGCCTGCAGCGCACATAGTGACAAGACCGCGTTTCAAGTCACGACGTTCGAGTTCATCGAGGATGGTGCCGATCAGGATGGACCCCGTGGCCCCGATGGGATGACCAAGCGCCATCGCGCCGCCGTTTACATTCACCTTCTCGCGGTCGAGCTTCAGATCGCGAATGAATTTCTCGGCGACGACGGCGAACGCCTCGTTGATCTCGAAAAGATCGATGTCGTCTAGCGTCAGCCCGGCCTTTGCGAGGACCTTGTACGCGGCGGGCACCGGGGCGTTGAGCATCAGCGTCGGGCTGTCGCCGACATTTGCCGTCGCGACAATGCGGGCGCGGGGCTTGAGACCGTGCTTCCGTGCATAGCTCTCGGACGCGAGGAGCACCGCGGCGGCGCCGTCGACCACACCCGACGAATTGCCGGCATGGTGGATGTGCGTGATCTTCAGATCGGGATAGACCTCGCGGATCAGCCCGCCATAGGTCGTGCCATTCTGATCGAGCGCGACCTCGGCCAGCACGGCGAAGGACGGTTTCAGCGCGCTGAGGCCTTCCATCGTCGTTTGCGGGCGCGGGAATTCTTCGCGATCGAGCGCCACGGTGCCATCCTCGTGAAGCACCGGTACCAGGCTCCTGGCAAAACGGTCCTCGCGGATCGCGACGTCGGCGCGCTGTTGACTGACCAATGCAAGTTCGTCCACGGCCTGGCGCGAGATGCCTTCGAGGGTTGCGATCGCGTCGGCGCAGACGCCCTGATGCGACTGCGGATGGCGCGCGCGCAGGCGCAGGTTTCCGCTGTCCATCATCGGTGGCGTAGAAGGATCGGCCGTCGCAGCGGTGAAGCTCATCATCTCGGTGCCGCCCGCGATCACCAGGTCTTCCATGCCGGACATGATCTGTGCCGCTGCAAGGCTTACGCTGGTGATACCCGAGCCGCAGAAGCGATCGAGCGTGACCCCGCTCGCCTTCACGTCATAGCCCGCGTCCAGGGCGGCCATGCGCGCGAGATCGGCCCCCTGCTTGCCGCGCTGGCTGGACGTTCCCCAGATGATGTCATCGACCTGTGCGGTATCGATCCCGTTGCGGTCCCGGATCGCGCCGAGGACGGCGGCCGCAAGATGCTGCGGATGGAAATCGGCGAGTGCGCCCTTTCCAACCTTGCCGATGCCGCGCGGTGTGCGACAGGCGTCGATGATGTAAGCGTCAGCCATGGCGTTCTCTCTTTCTGAATAGCGATCCGCTATTTCTGTATCTTTGCGAAAGCCGCGTCAAAGCCCGCATTGTCGCTTTGAGGATTTCTGCGCAGATCGCGCTAGCAATTGCGGAGGTGTCGTTACGTAAAGGCGCGCCCACGGCGCAGTCTCACTTGCCATGCGCGAGTCCAAGATAGGACACTTCCTTGCTCGAGAAAGACGGCAATCGCCAGGGGAATGAACATGCAGCCGAGACGTTTCACAGAAGAGCAGGAACTTTTCCGTCACTCCTACCGGCAGTTCCTGCAAAGAGAGGTGCTTCCACACCGCAAGGCGTGGCGCGAGGCCGGCATCGTTCCGCGCGAGATGTTCCGCAAGATGGGAGACCAGAACTATCTTCTGATCTGGGCCGATGAGCGTTATGGCGGCCTGGGACTCGAGGATTTTCGCTTTCAGCAGATCATCATCGAAGAAGATGCAGCCTACGGAGAGCCCGGCTTCTATCACACCCTTCACAGCAGGCTGGTCGCGCCGTACCTGAAGAATTTCGGCACCGAAGAACAACAAGCGCGGTTTCTTCCGAAATGCGTCTCCGGCGAATGCATTCTTGCCGTGGCTATGACGGAGCCGGATGCAGGATCGGACCTGGCCGGGATCAAATCGCGCGCAACAGACCGCGGCGATCATTGGGTGCTCAACGGCGCCAAGACCTACATCTCGAACGGGATCAATGCCGACCTGGTGATCGTCGCGGCGAAGACGAACCCAGACAATGCCCGGCAGATAGGACTGTTCCTGGTCGAGCGCGGCATGGAAGGCTTCGAGCGGGGCCGCAATCTCGACAAGATGGGGCTGCCCGCGCAGGACACAGCGGAGCTGTTTCTCCGGGACGTGAAGATTCCTCACACGAACGTCCTTGGTGATCCGGCGCGCGGGTTTCACAATCTGATGTTCAGCCTCGCGGAAGAACGGCTGATCGGCGCCACGCAGTATCTCGCGAACGCCCTGAGCGCGTTCAACGTCACCCGCGATTTTGTCATGAACCGGAAAGCCTTCGGCCAACCCCTGTCGCAGTTCCAGAACACGCGTTTCAAGATGGCGAGCCTGAAGACCGAGCTCGAAGTGGCGCAAGTGTTCGTCGACCATTGCGTGGAGCTGCATAATGCCTGGCGGCTCACATCGGAGACCGCCGCCATGGCAAAGCTCCTGACAAGCGAGCTCGAGGGCCGCGTCGTCGATGAATGCGTACAATTGCACGGCGGTGCGGGCTATATGCAGGAATACGAGATTTGCTGGCGTTACACCAACGCGCGCATTTCGCGCATCTATGCCGGCAGTTCCGAGATCATGCGGGAAATCATCGCGCGGTCGATATTCGCCTGAGCATCCGGGAAGATCCTCAAGCCAAAGAATAGGGCCATCGAAATGCGAATTCACAATATTTATGCGGATGCAAACGGCGAGTCTCATATTCGCGATCTCGACATCGAATGGTCGCGCAGCGGCCCCTTGGGGAAAATCTCCGATCCCGTGCCGGTCTTGAGCATGGCATTTCGCATGACCGACGGAAGTTACGATCTGGATTGGCACAACGCGCCCCGGCGCCAATACATCATCAATCTCGAAGGGTCTGTTGAAATAACGACGAGCGACGGAGAGAGCCGGGTGATCGGCCCCGGCGAGATCATTCTGGCCGAGGACACGACTGGAAAAGGCCACCTCTCGAAAGCCGTCGCCAGCGGAGCAAGGCGTTCGCTGGTCATTCCAATCGAATGACTACATGTTTTCCTGATCCACAATCGCGCGCGCGACCGCTTCGGCGACTTTGATACCGTCGACGGCGGCCGAAAGGATGCCGCCGGCGAAGCCCGCGCCTTCGCCTGCAGGATACAGTCCCTTGGTATTCGGACTTTCGAAATCGGGGCCGCGTTTGATGCGGATCGGCGACGAGGTCCGCGTCTCCACGCCCGTGAGGATCGCATCCTCCATTGCAAAGCCCGGGATCTGCCGCCCGAATGCAGGGATAGCCTCACGGATCGCCTCGATCGCATAATCCGGCAGGCAATCCGACAGGTCGGTCAGGTGCACGCCGGGCCGATACGATGGCGCAACCGCACCCAACTCGGTCGAAGGCCTCCGCGCGAGGAAATCGCCTACACGCTGTCCCGGTGCTTTGTACGTTCGTCCGCCCGCTTCGAACGCTTTGCTCTCCCATTTGCGTTGGAGATCGATCCCGGCCAGCACATGTTCGGGATAATCGTCAGGCGTGATGCCGACCACGATCCCAGCATTGGCGTTACGCTCGTTGCGCGAGTACTGGCTCATACCATTGGTCGCGACACGGCCTTCCTCGGATGTCGCCGCCACCACCGTCCCGCCCGGGCACATGCAGAAGCTGTAGACCGAACGTCCGTTCTGGGCGTGATGCACCAGCCGGTACTCCGCTGCGCCAAGCTCCGGGATCGTCCTGCCATAGCGCGCCTTGTCGACGATCGACTGCGGATGCTCGATGCGAAAGCCGATGGAGAACGGCTTGGCCTCAATGTCCACACCGCGGTCATAGAGCATCTGGAACACGTCGCGCGCCGAATGCCCGGGCGCCAGCACGACGTGGTCGGTCGCGATGCGCTCGCCGCTCGCCAGCACCACGCCGCGTACGCGCCGCGCATCGTCCAGGTCCAGATCGGCAACGCGGCTCTCAAAACGATACTCGCCGCCCAGCCCATCGATGGTCTCCCTGAGGCTCTCGACCATCGTCACCAGCCGGAAGGTGCCGATATGCGGATGTGCTTCGGTCAGAATGTCTTCCGGCGCGCCAGCTTTCACGAACTCGGTCAGCACCTTGCGCCCCAGATGCCGCGGATCCTTGATCTGGCTGTAGAGCTTGCCGTCGCTGAAAGTGCCCGCGCCGCCTTCGCCGAACTGCACATTCGATTCCGGATTTAGCACCGATCTGCGCCACAGGCCCCAAGTGTCCTTGGTCCGCTCGCGCACCACCTTGCCGCGCTCCAGGACGATCGGGCGGTATCCCGCCTGCGCCAGGATCAGCGCCGCGAACAACCCGCACGGCCCCGCGCCGATCACGACAGGCCGAAGGAACGGCGCCGATGATGCCCTGACCGCGCCGGGATATTCCATGTCCGGCGTGCGCGTCACATGCGGATCGTTCTTCACCCGCCGCAGCACCTCCGCTTCGTCCGCGATCTCGGCGTCCACAATGTAGGCGTAGAGGATCGCCGATTTTTTGCGCGCATCGACGCCGCGCTTGAACACGGCGAAGCGCACCAGTTCTTTCGCCGATACCCCAAGCTTCTTGAGCAGCGCGCTCTTCAGCGCATCCGGCCCATGGTCCAGCGGCAGCTTGATTTCGGATACCCGCAACATGGCGGGAGCCTTAGGCGATGGCGGCCACAAAAGGAAGGATGCATACATAGGCTATGACGAAGACCGCAGCGGTGATCGGCGCAGGCCCGGCAGGCCTGATGGCGGCGGAGGTGTTGAGCGCGGGCGGTGTGGCCGTAACCGTGTACGACCGCATGCCGTCCGTTGGCCGCAAGTTCCTGATGGCGGGACGCGGCGGCCTCAATCTCACACATTCCGAACGTGCCGACACGTTCCTCGCCCGCTACGGCGCTGCGTTCGTGCAGCTCAAGCCCATGCTGGAAGCCTTCACGCCGCTCGCGTTGACCCAATGGGCCAATACGCTTGGCGCCGACACCTTCACCGGGTCCAGCGGCCGCATTTTCCCCAAAGCTATGAAGGCCTCGCCGCTGCTGCGCGCCTGGCTCGACCGTCTCCACCGCCAGAACGTCCAGTTCCGCCTGCGTCACGACTGGCGCGGCTGGTCCGACGGCGCGCTGCGCTTCCGTGCACCGGACGCCGATGTCACGGCCGCGCATGACGTCACGGTTCTTGCGCTCGGCGGCGCAAGCTGGCCGCGACTCGGTGCCGACGGCGGCTGGACAACGCTGCTGCAAGAGAAGGGCGTGGAGATCGCGCCGCTCGCTCCCGCCAACATGGGCTTCAACGTCGGCTGGAGCGAACACTTCCGCACGCGCTTTGCCGGCCAGCCGCTCAAGAACGTCACGCTCCGCTTCGGCGAGGACACCGCGCGCGGCGATGCCATGACTACCCGCTACGGCATCGAAGGCGGCGCCATCTACGCATTGTCTTCCGTCCTGCGCGAAGCCCTCGCTGGCGCGAACCCGATCACCCTCGACATCGACCTGCGCCCCGACCTCTCGCAGCAACAGATCGAAAGCCGTCTCGCCCGCCCACAAAGCAAGGACTCACGCGCCAACTACTTGCGCAAATCCGCCGGTCTTTCATCGATGGAAATCAACCTCCTACGCGAAACAGGCACGCCACCGAACCACCTCAAATCCGTTGCCGTGATGCTCACCGGCCACCAGCCTCTCACCCGCGCCATCTCCACCGCAGGCGGTATTTCCTTCGATGCGCTCGACGGCACACTAATGCTCAAAGCCATACCCGGAACCTACGCCGTCGGCGAAATGCTCGACTGGGAAGCGCCGACCGGCGGCTATCTGCTGCAGGCCTGCTTCTCGACCGCTGTGTTTGCCGCCCGTGCCATCCTCACGAAGACGGCCACATGACGCTGTGCGATTGCCCGCTGGGGCGGGGAATTTGGCGCTTTTTGCAGGCAGCACGATGGCGCACCCAGAAAGGGTCACGCGTCCGCTAATTCTTCGATTGCGCCTTTGGCTTTTTGACGCCAGAGGGCTTTGCGGATTTCGGGGCGGCTTTTTTTGCCGTCGCCTTTGGTTTGGCCGGGCTAATAGCCTTTGCCTTGGGAGCAACGGCCGCTTTGGCTTTCTTAGCGGCCCGGGCTTTGGGCGCTTTGGCGGGGCCTGCTGCCTCGCTTTCGGATTCGTCTTCATCCGCGGCTGGCGCGTGCTTTGGCGGCTTCGCCGGTTCTGTTTGTCCGACATCTACCGGAACCAAATGCGGGAAATTCGCCGCGAGAAACTCTTTGACCCCGCTTTTGGCGTTGCAAAGATTTGCATCGCTTGCCGTTGCGACGATGGGGCCATTTATCAGCGAAGGATGTTCGACAATCGCGTCCCAAAACTCGGTTTGACTCAAGAACCTGTCATCCAGGCGCAGATCGTAAAACAGGGGAGCATATTTCTTTACCAGGCCTTGGGATTTGGCCGCGAGAAGCGCGGAAAGCGCTTTGAGTTGCTCGCGCGTCAGCGGCGTCGCAACGTAATCGACCAGCTTCGGTTCATGACCGGCCGCGCGCAACTTTTCCAATGCGGCTTGCGCATTGTCATCGGCAGGATCGAAATAGAATACGAGCTGGCGTCTTTCTTCAGCCTGTAACTCCGGCGGGGCGCGGTGCTGGGTTGGCAGTTGACGTGGCGGTTCGGCAAGTTGACTCAAACCGACGGCCATCGGCCCTCTAGTATCGGGCTTTATGTCGAACGAAACGCGCTGGCCTGGCTTCAATATTCCGATGCCAGCCGACGACGCCGATGCGGCCGAGACGAAAATGTCCTTGCCGCCACTGTCCGGCGTGATGAATCCAAAGCCTTTAGCGGCGTTGAAAAACTTGACGGTTCCGTGAGTCATGCAACTTCCGAAAAGACTGCCGGCGTCTGGGGGATGGTGGCGGGATGACATAGGTGAAGACCTGCTGCGTTGCAATGCGGTCGAAGGACCGTTTGACGCACGCACCGTGCCGGGTATGGTTATCACGGCCCGGTGCAGACACGTCAGCTTTGGCCGTCGAGACCATGCGGCGGCAGCAACTTCATATGGGGATTGTTCCCGAAACGCTTGATCCACACCCGAAACGTGCCGTGTGCCGTCGTTACCGGTATCGGCACACGTCCCCTGAAAGGCGGTCGTCGTATAGCGTATTGTCCAGATACGCTGCATAAGCCCAGCTCACGCCCGGAAGATTCACCGGTTGGGGCGGCAACATCAGCGCACCGTACCGGAGAAATTTTTTTCGGGTGGACGGGCGGCACGTCGCGAACGTGCCGCCCTTGACCGATTATGCCTTGCGCAGGGATTTGAATGAAGCGCGCATCTCCTCGACAAAGAACGCCGGCTGCTCCCACGCCGCGAAGTGGCCGCCCTTAGGGGCTTTGTTGTAGTGGACGAGCTTGGGATACGCTTTCTCCGCCCAGCTCTTCGGCGCGGTGTAGATTTCCTCCGGGAACGCGGTCACCGCGACCGGGATCTTGATACCGCGCGCGTCGAAGAAGCCGCCCGGCCCGGCCGGATGGTGCGCGTTGTCCCAATAGAGCCGCGCCGACGAGATCGCGGTGTTGGTCAGCCAATAAAGCGTGACGTTGTCGAGCACGTCGTCCTTTGAGAGGCCCTCACTCTGGCCCGCGAAAGCGCGCGCGATCATCTTCTCGCTTCGGTCGTCATGATCGATCATCCAGGCCGCCAGCCCGATGGGCGAATCCGCGAGCGCATAGAGCGTCTGCGGACGGTTGTTCATCTCGATGGCGTAGCCGAGGCCCGTGGTGTTGAAGAATACGACCTGGTCCCACGCGTGGCGCTCGTCGGCCGTCAGGTTGGCGGGCGGCGTGCCTGCGGCAAGCGCCTTGGAAATATCCGGTGGAATCGTGGCCGGCATGTTGGTGTGGATGCCGATGAGGCCCGGCGGCTCTTGCAGCGCCATGATCTCGGTGACTGCGTTGCCCCAATCGCCGCCCTGCGCGACATATTTCTTGTAACCGAGACGCTGCATCAGCACGGCCCAGGCCTTTGCGATGCGCGGCGGATTCCAGCCGACTTCCCGCGGCTTGCCGGAGAAGCCGTAGCCTGGCAGCGATGGGATCACGAGATCGAACGCATCCGCCGCGGTTCCGCCATGCGCGGTCGGATCGGTGAGCGGCGCGATGATCTTCATCTGCTCGATGATCGAACCCGGCCAGCCATGCGTAACGATCATCGGCAGCGCGTGCTCATGCTTTGACTTCACATGGATGAAATGGATGTCGAGGCCGTCGATCTCGGTGATGAAATTCGGCACGGCGTTGAGCCGGGCCTCGCATTTGCGCCAGTCGTAACCCGCCCAGTGCTGCGCAACGCTCTGCATCGTCGCGAGCTGCACGCCTTGGGTCGTGTCCGGCACCTGCTCCTTGTCCGGCCATTTCGTCGCCAAGACGCGTTTCTTAAGATCGGCAAGAGCCTCCTCCGAGGCGTGAAAATGGAAGGGACGAATCTCGTCCATCGGGTGCTCTCCTTTTTTCTGGGATTGGCTCGCATGAGCATCGGCCGCGGCCGCGAACTGGTCGGGTAGAAGACTGATTGCACCGGCGGCGGCCGCAGTGACCACGACATCCCGCCGGTTCGGCGTCGACAATCTCGACATCAAATTCCCCATGGCTTCGCACCAAACCAGCGGATTGTGACCACGAGGGGAAGGCCAAGACGATTGGACCTAAGTATCGCCGATACTTTGGTATTGGTCGGATGCCGGCCTAGTATCGGCCTGAGAAATGTCCCCCATCCAGGGCCGAGGAAGGAGACCGGGGAGATGGAGATCGAGCGGGGTCAGCCCTCGGAGATCGACGGCATACCGGGGCTTGTCGCCATCATGACGCCGGACGGCGAAATCAACGCCGCCAATCCGCAAATCTCGGAATATTGTGGGCAATCCCTCGAAGGTCTGAGGCAATGGACGGCGAACGGGACGGTTCATCCCGAAGACGTCCCGGTCGTCGCGCCGGCCTTCGTCCAGTCCATCGCTTCGGGTGAACCTTATGACTTCGAATGCCGCATCCGCCGCTTCGACGGCGTGTATCGCTGGTTTCAGGTTCGCGGACTGCCGTTCCGGGAAAGCGGTCGCATCGCCCGCTGGTACGTGCTTCTCACCGATATCGACGAGCGCAAAAGGGCCGAGGACGAACTGCACGAGCGCGAGCGCCAGATCCGCCTGATCGTCGAAAGCATTCCGGCACTTGCCATCGTTACGGACCCGGTTGGGCGGCATGCGTTCGTCAATCAGCGCGTCCTCGACTATTACGGCAAGAGTTTCGAGGAAATACGGGATTGGCCGATCCGGCCGGACCTGCTTCATCCTGACGATCTGGCGCATGCCAATGAGGTCGTCGCGCGCACAATTGCCGAAGACATTCCCTATCAGGACGAATACCGCCTGAGACGGCACGACGGCACCTACCGCTGGTTCGAAGGCCGGGGCCTTCCCTATCGCGACGAGCACGGCCGGATTCAGAACTGGTATGTTCTCTTGACCGATATCGACGATCGCAAGCGCGCCGAACAGGCCCTCGCCGCAAGCGAGCGCAATCTCCAGCTCATCATCGACACGACACCGGCGCTCATCTGGTCCGCGAACACGGAGGGCGGCGCCGACTCGATCAATCGGCATTATCTCGACTATGTCGGACTTCCTTTGGAGAGGCTGCAGCACTTCGGTTGGGCGGCCGTGGTTCATCCGGACGACCTCGATAGGCTGTTCGAGGTTTGGAAATCGCTTCTATCGGCCGGAACGGCGGGGCAGACCGAGGCACGGCTGCGCCGCCATGACGGCGTCTATCGCTGGTTCCTTTTCCGGGTTCAACCGCTGCGCGACGAAAGCGGCCGCATCGTCAAATGGCACGGCGTCAACATCGACATCGAAGACCGCAAGCAGGCCGAAGACGAACTGCGCCAGAGCGAAGCTTTCCTCGCGCAAGGCGAAGCGGTCAGCGAAACCGGCAGCTTTCTATGGAATCTGGGAACCGACGGCTTCCGCTGGTCGGAGCAGCTCTATCGTATCTTTGAATGGGAACCCGGTTCGGAGGTGACGATCGGGCGGATCGCCGAGCGCGTCCATCCCCAGGATCTTCCCGACGTGGAAGAGATGGTACGGCGCGCTCGGGCGGGGTTGGATACGGAATTCGTGCGCCGGCTGCTGATGCCCGACGGCAGGATCAAATATCTCCACTTCGTCGCAAGATTTGCGCGCGATTCAGATGGACAATCGACCTATCTGGGTTCGGTTCAGGACGTCACGGACCGGCGCGTAGCCGAGGAAGCGCTCGACAAAGTCCGCTCGGAACTCGCGCATGCGTCCCGGACCATGAGCCTCGGCGTGCTCACTGCCTCCATCGCCCATGAAGTCAACCAGCCACTCTCGGGCATTGTCACAAATTCCTCAACCTGCCTCCGGATGCTGGCTGCCGAGCCGGCCAATCTGGAGGGCGCGCGTTCGACCGCCCAGCGCACCCTGCGCGATGCGAACCGGGCCTCTGACGTGATCCAGCGTCTCAGGATCATGTTTGCCCGCAAGGAACCGGTGACCGAGCGCATCGCATTGAACGAGGCGGCACAGGAGGTTCTTGCCCTTTCGTCAAGCGAGCTTCGGGATAGCGGTATCACCGTCCGGACGGATTTCGATCTCGCCCTGCCCGATGTGATCGGCGACCGCGTTCAACTTCAGCAGGTCATGCTGAATTTGGTCTTGAACGCCGCGGACGCAATGAAGGAAACGACCGACCGTCCCCGCGATCTCACGATTTTCACAATTCGCGAAAATGAACGGGAAGTCCGGCTGTCGGTGCGCGATTCAGGCCCCGGCATCGACCCGGAAAATGCGGCGAAGCTGTTCGAAGCCTTCTATACGACGAAAATCAAAGGCATGGGCGTCGGCCTTTCAATAAGCCGCTCGATCATCGAAAGCCATGCGGGCCGTTTATGGGCTATGCCAAACGATGGACCGGGTGCGACCTTCTCGTTCACTGTTCCCTATGCGACGTAACGAGCCTCGAGCCCAACCGACACCAAAGTATGATGGAGCCGAGATAGCCGACGGCGCATCCTGTCCCAATGAGCAGAATTTGGATCGGTCAAATTGATCTGCGACAAAGTATTTGGCGCGGCGATGGCACAGAACGCGGCACGAGGGGTTCGTACAAAGAACGCGTACCGAAAAAGCCGTCGAAGGATGCTTGAATGCCGAAACCCGTTCTAGTCTCGGTTGTCGATGACGACGAGTCCGTGCGGGAGTCCCTGCCCGACCTTCTGAAGGAGTTTGGATTCGCGGTTCAGGCGTTCCCGTCGGCCGAAGCGTTCCTCACCTCCAAATATCTCAACCAGACGAAATGCCTGATCCTCGACATCGCGATGCCCGGCATGTCCGGCCCGGGCCTCAAGCATGAGTTGGAGCGGCAAAGGCTGAACATTCCGATCGTCTTCATCACCGCTCACGCGGATGTGTTGATGCGGCCGAACGGGGTGAAAGGCGCAGCCGCTTGTCTCGTAAAGCCTTTTAGCGACACGGCTTTGCTCGCGGCTTTGAAGAAGGCACTCGGCACGGATTGAAGGGGCACTTGCCCAAGGGAGACCTGCATGGATTTAATCGAAACGCGAATTGGCCTTTCGGGAATGTCCGTGCCGCAAATGGCGCCCATCGTCTTTGTCGTCGACGACGACATCTCGGTCCGGGAATCGCTCGGAGCGCTGATCCGTCACGAAGGCTGGCAGGCGGAGATTTTCGATTCCGCCCGTGAATTCCTCAGCCACCAGCGTGCGCCGGTTCCCTCCTGCCTCATTCTGGACGTCAACCTTCCCGACCTGAACGGTCTGGACCTTCAGGAACGCCTGCTACGCGATCGCATGAACATGCCCATCATCGTCCTAACGGGATATGGCGACGTACCCATGAGCGTGCGAGCGATGAAGGCTGGCGCCGCAGAATTCCTCACCAAGCCTTTCGACGACGCTGTCCTGCTCGACGCCATCCGCAGCGCGATCGAACGCAGCGAGACGGCGCTGGCCCGCGAGACCGAAATACAGGCGCGCCGGGAAAGATTTGAAGCCCTCAGCAAGCGGGAGCGCGAGGTGATGACGCTTGTCGTCAAAGGCCTTCTGAACAAACAGGTCGGCGGCGAACTCGGAATCAGCGAGATCACGGTGAAGGCGCACCGCGGTCACGTCATGGAAAAGATGAAAGCCAGATCTTTCGCCGAACTCGTGAACATCGCCGCCAGCCTTGGCATAACGGCCGAGACCAACGCCTAGCGCCAAGCATTTGGTTCGAGCATCGCCAGCCAAGGGGCGTTGCGGCGAAACCTTGCTTTCAGTTCGCGGACGCGGTGTCAGCCATCGCTCCAAGTCGCCTGGACTTCACTGAGAAACAGAGTGCCGCGTCTCCCAGGCGATACAGTCGGCGTAAGTGCGGCGGGACACCTCGCTTTGAATGGTGTCGTCTTCTCCCTGAGAGACAACGTCCGCGGCGCGCTGTTTGGCGAGTTCCTGGCAATGCTGTTCCATTGGGCTCATCGAAACCGGCTTCTGCTCCGGTGGAACGGTGAACAAGGCCGTAATGGGGTGCTCGATAAACCGGGAGTGCGCGCAGCCCAGGAGTGCGAAAAAGACCGTCCCGGCCATCGTGGGACGTACCCAGATTGTGGCCCTCCTTCGAGAGGCCCTGTGCGACATAGCCTGCCGGTTCCCGATCGCTTTCATGATAAGAATCTTCATAGGACACCATCGTAAGCACCTATTTCCGGGGCGGCCAGAGCAGCCGTCAAATTGACAGATCCAATGTTGCCGCAACCGGGAGGAAACGCCCTTTCCGCAATGGTCGCCGTCATGATTAAACAGCGGCATTGCTCCAATGTTTTGCTCCGACGCCGAGGCTGGACATGCAAATGAATGAAAAGACGGTTCTCAGCAAAGTCCCGGCCGTCACCCTTGGCTTCTGGATCATCAAGATCCTCGCAACCACGCTCGGCGAAACCGGGGGCGACACGATCACGATGACGTGGCTGGGCGAAACGACGACCGCCGCAACCGGCTACGGCTATTTGCTGGGTACCGCCCTGGTCCTGGTCCCGTTCATCGCGCTCGTTATCGCCCAGATCGCCGCAAAGAAATTTCATCCCTTCCTGTACTGGGCAACGATCGTCGCCTCCACGATGCTCGGCACCACGCTAGCCGATTTCGCCGACCGTTCGCTTGGCATCGGTTACGCGGGAGGTTCGTCGCTCCTCCTCCTTTGCGTGGTGGCCGTGCTGGCGCTGTGGTACCGCTCGGAAGGCACCGTTTCGGTCGACACCGTGAACACACCGAGAGTCGAACTGTTCTACTGGGCGACGATCACCTTCTCGCAGACGCTTGGAACGGCGCTCGGCGACTGGACGGCGGACGATGCGGGCGTAGGTTTTCTTGGCGGCGCATTGGTGTTCGGTGCGGCGCTTGCGGTTGTCGCAGGACTTTATTTCCTGACGAATGCCTCCCGCGTCCTGCTGTTCTGGTGCGCCTTCATCCTCACGCGTCCGCTTGGCGCCACGGTGGGCGATTTCCTCGACAAGCCGTTCCATCAGGGCGGTCTGAACATGAGCCGCCCCATCGCCTCGGCCGTATTGGCCGTTGCCATCGTGCTGCTGGTCTTGCTGATCCCGCAGCGCGCCGGAAAGCACCCGAGTTCGGTGCAAGCGGCGGGCTAAATCGTCTGGCGAATGGGCCCGGTTCTCCTCGACGTTTAGGCGAGCTCCAGCTCGCCGGTCAGCGTGTCGAGGCTATCTTTCAAGACCGCCACGATTTCCGCGACCTGGGCATTCGTCGTGATCATTGGAGGACAGACAAGGAAGTGATCGCCTTCCAGTCCCCCACGCGTGCGCCGCGCATAGATGATGAGACCGCGTTCATAGGCGATCTCAACCAGCCTCAAATATGCGTTCAGTCCTTTCGGCGGCGGCCTCATCGTCGCGCGATCCGAAACCAGCTCGAATGCTAGCAGCAGTCCTTTGCCGCGCACATCGCCGATGACAGGGTAGATGTCCTTGAGCTTTTCAAGTTCGCGCTTGAGAAGATCGCCAACCGCAACGGTGTTGGCCATCATATCCTGGGCAAGAATCTCATCAACGACGGCAAGGCCAGCCGCGCAGGCGAGCGGATTGCCGGCATAGGTATAGCCGTGCTGGAAACCACCGCTATCGAGCACCGGCTCGACGATGCGATCATGCGCCAGCATCGCACCAAGCGGCACATAGCCCGCACCCAACCCTTTCGCCATCGCGATGACATCGGGATTGATATTCCAGTGCTCGGCCGCGAGGTATTTGCCGGTGCGGCCCGCGCCGGTCATCACCTCGTCGTAGATCAGAAGGATGCCGAACTCGTCGCAGATCTCGCGGATGCGTGGGTAGTAAGTGTCGGGCGCCACCAGCGCACCGGTCGAGGCCCCGCCGACCGGCTCCATGATGAAAGCGAGCACCGTTTCCGGGCCGACCTCCAGAATTTTCTCGCGCAGCATCTCGGCATAGCGCAATCCGCGTTCGGCATCGCTGAAATTGTCGCGATCGAGATAGCAGCGCGGCGCGGGGATCTTCGGCATCTCGCGCACCATTGGCCGAAAGGGATCATTGAGCGGCGCATAGCCCGTGACCGCGAGCGCGCCATACGTCGAGCCATGATAGGACGGCTCGCGCGAAATCACCCGCCAGCGCTTCTCCTGCCCCGTCACTACCGCCCACTGCCGTGCGAGCTTGATGCAGCTCTCCACCGCCTCCGAACCGCCCGAGACGAAGAACACCTTGTTGTGCCCCTCCGGCGCCAGCTCCGCCAGTCGTGCTGCCAGACGCTCGGCAGGTTCATTTTCGAAATGCAGGCGATAGCCGAAGGTCGACCGCGCCATTTGTTGGCGCATGGCCTCGAGCACACGCGGGTTGCTGTGGCCGATGTTCGAGACCATCGCACCACTCGAGCCATCGAGATAACGCTTGCCATTAACGTCCCACAGATAGATGCCCTCCGCGCGGTCGAGCAGCGGTCTGCGCAGTCGTGTCTGGTAGAAAAGATGCGAGTTCATGGTCGACTGAAGCATGCTAGCATAACGGCATGGCAGGGGCGCAATCCACGGACGACATCATTGTCGCGAATGCGTTGCGCGAGGACGCGCCTGCGATCCACGAATTGTTGCGCAAGCTCAGCGTCGCGCTCAACCGCCCGCACGATGTCAAAAGCACCCCGGACGATATCGCGCGCTATGGCTTCGGTCCGAACCCGACGTTTGAGACGATTCTCGCGCGGCGCGGCGGCGATGCGGTTGGACTGGTGCTTTATTTCTATGAGTTCTCGACATGGCGAGGGTGCCCCGGCGTGTACATCCAGGACCTCTATGTCGACGACACGCTGCGCGGCAGCGGGCTGGGTCGAAGGCTCCTCGCTTCCGTCGCCGCGCGAGCCGCAGAACATGAGGCGCGCTACATGCGCCTGTCGCTCGATGTCGGCAACGACGAGGGATTGGGCTTCTACGAGCGTCTCGGTTTCGACGCACCAAGCGAGCAGATGATGGTGCTGGACGGCGAGCATTTCAAACGGCTGGCACGCAAATGAAATACTTACTCGCGGGTCTCGCGCTCCTGGCGGCCACCATGGCGTTTGCCGATCGCGTGCCGGTGCTGAAGCAAATCAAGGTACCGCACGACTACTATTACCGCGAGATGTACCTGCCTCAGCTGACAACAGGTCCAAGCGCCCTTTCGTGGTCGCCGGACGGACGCATGCTCGTCTATTCCATGGCGGGAAGCTTGTGGAAGCAAGAGATCGGCTCGACGACCGCAGAAGAACTCACCGCAAGTCCCGGCTATGACTTCGAGCCGGACTGGTCCCCGGATGGAAAGACCGTCGTCTTCGTGCGCTATCTGCATGATGCAGAAGAACTCTACACGTTCGACCTGCAAAGCGGCGCGGTAACGCAGATCACGCAGGGCGGCGACGTGAACCTGGAGCCGCGCTGGTCGCCGGATGGAAAACGCATCGCATTCGTCTCGACCAAGGGCACCGGTCATTTCCACATCTTCATCGGCGCATTGGAAAAGAACGGCTTTTCCGCGAAACCCTGGATGAAGGAACGCAAGAGCAAGATCGCACGATATTATTACAGCCCTTTCGACCAGCAGCTCAGCCCGGCATGGTCGCCCGATGGCCGGAGCCTGATCTACATCGACAACCCGGAGATCGGGCACGGCACCGGCGCCTTGTGGCGTCGCGCGGTCGATGGGCACTCCCCTGCACGCCTCGTTCACCGCGAAGAGACGAACTGGAAAGCCGCACCCGACTGGTCGCACGACGGCATGCGTGTTGTGTTCTCGTCCTACAGCGGCCGCCAGAGCAACCAGCTGTGGCTGCTGACCGCTGCAGGCGACGACTACCCATTGCCGATCACCTTTGGCGATTGGGATGCCACGCGTCCCCGCTGGTCTCCGGACTCGACGCGCATCGCGTTCATTTCAAACCAGAGCAAGAACACGGAGATCTGGATTCAGGACGCTGTCGGCGGCGCGCGGCACAAACTCGTCATCGACAAACGAAATTACAAATCTCCAATGGGCGAGCTGGCCCTGCATATTACGGACGAAAACGATCGGCCGATCCGCGCGCGCATCGCTGTGCTGGACGGCGACGGCCGTGCCTACGCGCCCAACGACGCGCTGATGCGCGGGGACGACTCCTTCGACCGCGACCGGCAGGGTTTCGAGACACACTACTTCCAGAGCGGCGACACACATTTGACCGTGCCAGTGGGCAAAGCATCGGTCACGGTCTGGTACGGCGACGCGCACCGCATCGAGCGTGCCGCTGCGGATATCGCAGCCGGCGAAACTGCGACGCTCAACATCACGATGTACCGTCTCGATACGCCGCCGGAGTTCGCGGCGTGGAAAAGCGCCGACGTGCATGTCCACATGAACTATGGCGGCACCTATCGAAGCGACCCGAAAGATCTGGTTGCACAAGCGCAGGCCGAAGACCTCGGCACGGTATTTGACCTGGTGGTGAATAAAGAACAGCGCGTTCCCGATATCGCGTATTTTTCGCCGTTGCCCGACGCAGCGTCGACCTCCGAGACGTTGCTCGCGCATTCGCAGGAATATCACACGAGCGTCTGGGGGCACCTTGGGCTGTTGGGACTAAACGATCACTATCTGATCCCCGGCTATGTCGGATATCCGTATACGGCTGCCGCAAGCCTCTATCCCGACAACGCGGCAATCGCCGATCTGGCCCATGCACAAAATGCGTTGGTCGGTTATGTGCATCCTTTCGACGTTGCGCCCGATCCCGACCGTGACAAGATGATCGCGAATGCGCTTCCCGTCGATGTCGCCCTGGGCAAGGTCGACTACTACGAGGTTGTCGGCTTCAGCAATCACCGCGAGAGCGCATCGATCTGGTACCGGCTCCTGAATTGCGGCTTCCGCTTGCCCGCGGCGGGCGGGACGGATGCGATGACGAATTACGCGTCGCTGCGCGGCCCGGTCGGGCTCGCACGCACCTATGTGCTTCCCGATGCGACGACGGAGACATCCCCCCTTGGCCGCGAGCGCGCGTGGCTTGCTGGTCTGAAGGCCGGTCACAGCATAGCGACCAACGGACCGCTGATGGGCCTCACCGTCGACGGCCAAGACCCCGGCGGCGATATCGCCCTGCCAGCAGGAACGCACACGCTGAACCTTCACGGTTGGCTACGTTCGCTGATTGGGATCGACCATCTTGAAGTCGTCATGAACGGCAAGGTGGTCGAGACCGTCGCACTGACAGGTGATCGCTCCTCAGCGGAATTCACCAAGCAGATCGCGGTCGATCACAGCGGCTGGATCGTGCTGCGTGCCTGGAACGACCATGCGACGCCGGACGTGTTCGACCTCTACCCCTATGCGAGCACCAATCCCGTGTTCGTCACCATTGGCGGCGAGCCAATCCGCTCCAGCGAAGATGCCAAGTTCTTTATCAAATGGATCGACAAGGTACGTGCCGCCGCGACCGCCAATCGCGACTACAACTCCCAAGCCGAACGGGACGCCGTGCTGAAGCACATCGACGACGCCCGCAAAGTCTTCGAGGAGAGACTCTAGGCGGCCCTTGGCACACGCCCGCGTTTGAAATCGCGAATGATCTCGCGCGCAGCGTTGTGGCCGGGAAGTCCCGTCACACCGCCACCGGGATGCGTCGACGATCCGCACATATAGAGCCCTTTGAGCGGCCCGCGGTAATCGCCGTGGCCGAGCACCGGCCGCGCGCTGTAGAGCTGATCGAGGCTCAGCTGCCCATGAAAGATATCGCCGCCGACGAGAGCAAGCTTCCTTTCCATATCGAGCGGCGAGAGGATCATCCGCCCAAGTACGGATGACCGGAAATTGGGCGCATAGCGCGTCATCGTGTCGATCACCACATCGGCAACTTCCTCACGCCGATCGTCCCAGCTCGATCCATCGGGCAGCTCCGGCGCGACATGCTGGCAGAACAGGCTCGCGACATGCTGCCCCTTCGGTGCCAGGCTGTCGTCGAGCACGCTCTGGATGTGCATCTCGATCACCGGCTTCTTCGCCCAACCCGTGCGGCGCGCGTCGGTGTAGGCCTCCTCCAGATAGTTCAGCGATGGTGCGATCATCATGCTGCCGCCGTGATGGTCCATCACACCGTCACTGGGCCGCGCTGTGAAGTTGGGCAGCTCGGAGAGCGCGACATTCATGCGGAACGTGCCCGAGCCGCACTTGAACTTGCGGATGCGCTCCATGAAATCTACCGGCAGCTCGCCGTCGGGGATAAGGCCGCCATAGAGCAGCTTCGGACTGATGTTCGACACGACCGCGCGGCCGCGGATCGCCGTGCCATCTTCCAGCACCACACCGGAGGCGCGTCCGCGATCCAGCACGACTTCGCGCACCGGACTGTCGGTGCGGATATCGACGCCCGCTCCCGCACACGCCCTTGCCATCGCCTGCGTGATCGCACCCATGCCGCCCATGGCGTGACCCCAGGCGCCCCTGATGCCGTTCACTTCACCGAAAACATGGTGCAACAGCACATAGGCTGTACCGGGTGCGTAAGGGCTGGCATAGGCGCCCGTGATCGCGTCGAAGCCGAGCAAGCCCTTCAGCGGATCGGTCTCAAACCAGAAATCCAGAATATCGCCCGCGCTCTTCATGAAGAAGTCGACCAGATCGCGCTGCCCTTCCATGCCGAGATGGCGCACCCGGTTGCCCATCGTGAGCGCGCCGAGCAGATCGCGTAAGCCGCCGCCGGCATTCGGCGGCGTTTCCATCAGGACCGACCGTAGCAAATCGACGATGGAGTCGAGGCGCGCGTTGTAGGCGGCGTACCTTGCCACATCCCGGGTCGAGAATCTGCCGAGTTCGTGTGCCGTGCGTTCCTTGTTGCGGTCCACGATCAGATAGCGGCCGTCGTCGAGCGGCGAAAAATAGGAGATCGTGCGCAACACGATCTTCAGCCCATGCCGAGCGAGGTCCATCTCGCCGATGATCTTCGGGTTCAGCAGACTGACGGAGTAACTCGCCACCGAATTGCGGAAGCCAGGATGGAACTCTTCGGTGACGGCAGCGCCGCCGACGACGGACCGCCGCTCCAGCACACAGACATGGTAACCGGCTCTGGCGAGATAAAAGGCGCAAGTCAGCCCATTGTGGCCGCCGCCGATCAAAATGGCATCGTAGGAACGTCCCGAACCCATGCGCTTATTCGTATCACGAATCTGGCGAGGCGGCCCAGCACTTGCCAAACACCCGCTTGCTTTCGCAAACCACGGTGTTTCGATATGATCTACGCTCACCGAACTCCTGGTACCGCAGCGATGCCAAGATACCTTGTTACGGCGAGTTTCGTGCTTGCAGCGGTTGCGCTTGCCGGCGCTTCCGCGTCGCCCACCCTTGGCGCCACGCGTTCTGCTTGTCAGCACAGAGATAACGGAACAGAGAAGCGCCTTCTACAGTGCATCAAAGCGGCGCCCTTGTGGGAACATCTCCAGGATCTGCAAAAGATTGCCGACGAGAATCCCGGTGCAAGAGGACACGGCAACAGAAATACGGGAACACCGGGATACCGCGCATCGATGAATTATGTGGCCAACCTCATGGAGCAAGCGGGCTATCGCGTACAAATTCAGTCCTATCAGTGGCGACAGTCCAGGATAATCGGAACGCCCACATTTTCCATGGACGGACACAGCTTCGCGAGCGCGAAAGATTGGTTCGTCGCGTCACTTTCGGGCAGCGGAAAAGTCCGTGCCGAAATCGCCGTTCCGGGTCAGGAAGATCAAGGCAAGGCAGGTGGGACAGGTTGTGAGCCCTCTGCGTTCAAAGATTTTCGTCGCGGCCACATAGGCCTGCTCAGGCGCGGTTCTTGCGATTTCGAACGACAGGTGGCGAATGCAGAGCTTGCCGGCGCGGCGGCGGTCATTCTTTACAATGACAATCCCTCGCTTGTAGCAAACTCCTATCGCAAAAATAGCGACGGACGTGCATTCCCGATCCAGCTATCGCAAGAAGCGCACATACCGGTGATAGGCGCCCTTTCCTATTCATCCGGTGAATTGCTGGCGGCGGCATGCAAGTCGGCAAAGGCACCAATTGCCGATATTTCCGTGAGAACAGAGACCAAATCCAACACCGATTACAACGTTATTGCCGACTCGCCATTTGGCGATCCCGAGCACACCATCGTCGTGGATGCACATTTGGATGCGATATACGGCGCTGGCATCCTGGATAACGGTTCGGGATCGTCGACGATTCTGGAGATCGCACGAAATCTCGCCAACACACCGACAAAAAGTCGGCTTCGGTACATCTGGTTCGGGGGTGAAGAGCTGGGCCTTCTTGGATCGAAATACTACACGCGCAATTTGGGCAAAGCGGAGTTGAAAAAGATTGCGTTCGATATTGATGTCGACGTCACGGCCACACCGAACTACGCGGTCCTAATCGCGGACCCTGGCCACGCGCACGACGCAGACGAGTTTCCGCCAAACGTGGTACCGGATTCGCAAATCGGCAATCACGCTTTTTTGAAGTACTTTCGAAAGATCGGTATTCCCGCGCGCATCGCGAGCTTTGGGAACGATGGAACGGACTCACTCTCGTTTAGCCTTGCTGGCGTTCCAAATACCGGCATTCTAACTCAGCAAAACTGTTGCAAGCATGGTTGGGAAGTTAGGCTATGGGGCGGGTTTTCCGGCAACTTCGAAGGCAAGATTCCAAGTCGTAATGGCGGGTGCGTGGACTGGCCGGGACGCTGGTGCGACAACCTCTCAAACAACGATCGTGTCGTGCTTGAGTTTGTCTCGAAAGCCGTCGCAGCCGTCGTGCTTAAATTCGCCAACAACTGAGTGTCAGCTACAAGACTCCATCCGCTTCTGTTTCATCAGCGGCGCGCACCGATCAGCTGTTGCACGTAAGGCAAGATTCGACTCACGATGATTTTCACGCCCGCTGGATTTGGATGGATGCCATCGGCCTGGTTGAGCTTCGGATTCAGCGCGACGCCGTCGAGGATGAAGGGGTAGAAAAGCACGCCGTATTGTTTCGCGAGCCTCGGGTAGATCGCATCGAATTGCGCCGCGTATTCCGGGCCGAGATTGCGCGGCGCGTGCATTCCGCAAAGCAGGACGGCGACATGCGCCGCCTTCAACTTTGTGAGAATCGCACTCAGATTTTTCTCGGTCTGGGCGGGTGCCAGGCCTCTCAATGCGTCGTTCGAGCCCACCTCTACTATCGCCGCCTGCGGCTTGTCCGCGAGCGACCAGTCGAGCCGGGAAAGTCCGTCGGCAGAGGTATCGCCGGAGACGCCGGCATTGATGATCCTGGCGTCGACCCCGGCGGCTTTGAGCTTTTCCTGCAAAACAGTCGTGTATTCGGTGCCGGGCGGCAGGCCATAACCCTGGGTAAGGCTTGTGCCGAACGCCAGGATTTTGACGGGCACGGCGCACGCCGGCCCGGAAGCCAGCGTCAGTAAGGCCGCAGCAAAGATGACGGCTCGCTTGAATCGGCTGTTTCTCATGCCATATCGCCTAGAGTGCGCGCTTTATATAGTGAGAATCATCCCTCATGCAGCCTCCCGCGTCCGCGATCGATCTGGAAGATGTGCGCCTGACGCTGCCGAGCGCCGCTGGGCCGGTCAGCATCCTGAACGGCATATCGCTGAACGTTGCGAGCGGTGAAACGATGGCCCTCCTCGGCCCCTCGGGGTCGGGCAAATCTTCTTTGATGATGATCGCGGCGGGATTGGAAGCCACGACCTCCGGACGGGTGACCGTCGCCGGAACCGATATCACGCGGCTTTCTGAGGACGCGTTGGCGCGCTTCCGTCGCGGGCGTGTGGGTATCGTATTTCAATCGTTCCACCTGATCCCGACGATGACGGCGCTGGAAAACGTCGCGGTACCGCTCGAACTGATCGGAGTGCACGACGCTTTCGACCGTTCCAGGACAGCGCTGGATGCCGTGGGGCTTGGCGCGCGCGTCGAGCACTATCCGAGCCAACTCTCCGGCGGCGAACAACAGCGGGTGGCGCTTGCCCGCGCGATGGCGCCGGAGCCGCAGGTCCTGTTCGCCGACGAGCCGACCGGCAACCTCGACGGCGAGACGGGTCAGGAAATCGCCGATCTCATCTTTGCACTGCACGCACAAGCGCGCACGACGTTGTTCGTGGTTACGCATGAGCAGGCCCTTGCTCGCCGCTGTGGCCGTGTGGTGCAGCTCAAGGATGGGCGCATCGTGGCCGACGAGCGCACATGAACATTTCCCTCGCGTTCCGGCTGGCGGCGCGTCAGGCACGCAGCGGCCTTTCCGGCTTTCGCATCTTCTTCGCATCGCTCGTTCTGGGTGTGATGGCGATTGCGGGTGTTGGATCCCTGTCGGAAGCGTTTCTGACCGGTCTGGCGCAACAGGGCCGCGTGCTGCTGGGCGGCGACGTATCGATCGGGCTGGTGCATCGGGAGACGACCAACGAAGAGCATGCGTTCCTCGCAAAGCACGGGCGCACCACCGAAACCGCTTCGATGCGCGCGATGGCTTACGCGATGAACAACGGCGTGGAAGGCGCACGCCAGCTCATCGAACTCAAAGCCACGGACAAGCATTATCCGCTCTATGGGCATGTCGAAACATCTCCGAACGTCGCACTGAAAGACGCGCTTGCTTGTAAGGGCACGACATGCGGCGCGCTTGTGGAAGAGACATTGCTCGGCCGCCTGCACGTCGCGCGTGGCAGCATCATCCGCGTCGGCACGCAGAATTTTCGGGTCGAAGCCGTGTTGGTGCGTGAACCGGACCGCATCTCCGGCGGCTTCAGTCTCGGCCCGCACGTCCTGATCTCCGACACGGCGCTGAAGCGCACGGGCCTTGTCACCTATGGCAGTCTGATCGAATACACTTATCGACTTCAGGCGCCGGCGTCGCTCTCTACAGACGCATTTCGCAGTGAAGCCAACCGCAAGTTTCCGAACGCCGGATGGGAGATTCGCACGCGCGAGAACCCGACACCGGGCACGCGCAGCTTCATCGATCAGGTTACGATGTTCCTGACGCTGACGGCGCTGACCATCCTCGCCGTCGGCGGCGTCGGCGCGGGGCAGGCGATCTCGGCCTTCCTCGACCGCAAGCGCGCGGAGATCGCAATCTTCAAGAGCCTTGGCGCGGATGGCGCGCTGATCTTCACCGCGTTCTTCATCCAGATCATGGCAATCGCGGCGCTGGCGGTCGTCGTGGGAAACATTGCCGGTGCCCTGCTGCCGTTCCTTGTTGAGTGGCTGTACGGAACAGACCTTCCGATCCCTGCGTCCTTCGCGGTCTTTCCGCAACCCTTGCTGCTCGCCACGGCGTTCGGCTTGCTCGCCGCAGCGGCGACAGCGATTCCAGCATTGGCGCGGGCTCGGGATATCGCGCCGGCGGCATTGTTTCGTGACGCCGTCGATCGCAGCCGCACACGAATCCGCTGGCCATATCTTCTCGCATCGGCGATTGCCGGGCTGCTGGTTCTGCTTCTGGCAATTGCTATCGCGCCGTCGAAACTGTTTGCGGCGGAATTTCTGGCAGGTATCGCCGGCGGCCTTGTGATCCTACGCCTTGTCACCGGCATCTTGCGCTGGTGCGCCGGACGGCTGCCGCGCGCACGCAATGCCAGCGTACGGCTGGCGCTTGCCAACCTCGTAAGACCAGGTGCCCCCACTGCAGGTGTCATAACAGCACTGGGATTGGGCCTTACGCTGCTCGCCACCGTCACGCTTCTCGGCCACACGATCACAACACAAGTCAGCGATGAGCTGCCCGCAAGCGCGCCCAGCTTCTTCTTCCTCGACATCCAACCCAACCAGGCGGCGCAATTCGATCGCATCATCTCTCATTTCCATTCGGCGCAGGACTACCGCCGCACGCCGATGATCCGCGGGCGGATCGTATCGCTGAAAGGCGTGGCGGCTCGCGACGCGAAGGTCTCTGCCGATTCACGCTGGGCACTCGCCGGCGACCGCGGCATCACCTATGCAGCAGCCCCGCCCAAAGGGACACAAATCGTGGACGGCAAGTGGTGGCCCCAGAACTATGCGGGGCCAACGCTGATCTCTTTCGATGCCGATCTGGCGCGCGGCATGGGCCTTCGGATCGGCGACACGATCGGTTTGAACGTCCTGGGCCGCGAGATCGACGGACGCATCGCCAATCTGCGCGACGTGAATTTCGGCAGCGGACGCCAGAACTTCGTGCTTATTCTTTCACCGGGCATCATCGACAAAGCGCCGCACAGTTTCCTCGCAACCGTTCGCGTCGCGCCCAGGGACGAAGAGCCGCTCTACCGGGCCGTCACCGATGCCTTCCCCGGCGTGTCCGCCATCCGTGTCAAGGACGCCATCGCGCAGGTGAGCGCATTGCTGCAGCAACTGAGCGTCGGCGTCGGCGCCGCGAGTCTGGTGACGATCCTTGCCGGTTTGCTTGTGCTGTCCGGTGCCATCGCGACCAGCCAGCGTGCGCGGCTGTTCGACTCGACCGTCCTGAAAGTCTTGGGCGCGACGCGCGGAAGGATCGCCGTCATCTACGCCCTGGAGTTCGGGTTGCTCGGCATCGTATCTGGATTGCTTTCTATCGGCATCGGTGCGGCCGCCGCCTGGACGATCTCCAAAACGGTCTTCGGCCTCCCCTTCGCATTCGATCTCGGCGCTGCGGTTCTCACGGTCGTCGGAGGTGGCGCAGCAACGCTGGCCTTGGGTCTCGCCGGCTCCTGGCAGGCTCTCGCCGCCAAGCCAAACCGGCAATTGCGTGAGCAATAGCGCCTTGCTCGGAAGTTGACCGGTGCTTATCTTTGCCCTCAGCTTTAACATCCGAAGTTGCTCATCGTTGCGCTCGTTAAACCCTTGTGCGATGGGTCCGGTCTCGCATGCCTTTCCGGCGCGCTTCTCCTCATGACTGCGGTCTCGGCAACGGCGGCATCGCTCCCGAATGATGCCGCGCTCACCGAAGCCTGGCGCGCGACGATTGTTGAGACTTCGGTTCCGGGAAGTGCGCATAGAGCGAGCGCGCGGCAATTGGAAAGGCGCCCTCCCCCGCCAAACAGAGCGGCTTAACCGCGGGAAGAGACCGCTGCCAGCACGCTGTCGATTTCCAATCCTGCCGCCGGCAGGTGCAGCGAGACCGTGGTGCCGAAACCGAGCGTGCTTTCGATGAAAATGTCACCCCCGGCGCCGCGAACGAAGGTTTCGACCATCGGCAGCCCAATTCCGCCTAAGCCTTCGCTCTTGGTTGTGAAGAACGGATCGAAAGCCTTTGCGACCGTTTCATGCGACATGCCAATCCCGGTGTCCATGACCCGTATCTCTACAGCTTGCGGGGCGGTCTCCGGCTGACTGATCCACCGTGCGAGTATCACAACAACACCCCTTTTTGCTGTGGCGTCGCGCGCGTTCAAGACAAGGTTCAGGATTGCACTTTGAAGCCCAATCGAGTCACACCGCACTTTGGGAAGACCTGATTCCATCTCGAGCGAAACGACGAACCCAGGATCGCCCATGGCCTCGACCAACGCCACCACAGTTGAAAGGCATTCAGGAACGCTGGTGCCCTCTGATGAGAACAGGTGCGCACGACCAATGGTCTGACGAACAAATGCTCCAGCCTGTCTGAGAGATGTCCGGGCGCGCGCGAGGGCCTCCGAACTTTCGGCAGGCATATTCGGCTTCCGGGCTACGATCTCCACCGCCGACGAGGCGACCTGAATGAGATTGCCAAGGTCGTGGATGAGACCGATGGCGGGGGGCACGTGCTCGGACGATACCGTGCCGTTTGATCTGTGCTGCTCAGCACTAACGGTCATTCCATCTTCCCTTCGCCGGAGAGTGCTCAAGAGACGATGGCGCGATGAATGCTCGCTGCCTACTATGCAGTGGAATAGGCTGCGATCGCGGAGGGACAGCTTGAACTCAACTCTGGTGTAGGCTGCACAAGCCCGCCGCATCTCGGCTCATGCCGATGGATAGGCCTACCTACGCTTTGGCTCCATTGCGACACCTCCACGCGATGGTGATCGTGCCGCCAGAGCCGTGTTAATCGGACACGACAGAGACGACGAACGCTGGGCTTTTTCCGATTTCTCCCTGCGGCCAACGAAGCGGCAGACGAGCGTCCAACCTGTCCGGCTCTTCCCCCGATCGGCCCCCGATGCTCAGCTTGTGAGGGAAACGCTTAGGACTCTCTGCTTGCCGTCAGCGGGAGCGTGAAGGCAACGGTTGCCCCGCATACCTCGTTGTTGGCTACCCAGATGCGGCCGCCATGTGCTTCGATGATTGAACGGCAGATGGCGAGCCCCATGCCCATCCCCTGCGGCTTTGTCGTACAAAATGGCTCGAAGGCGCGTTCAAACTCTGCGAAACCGGCTCCTGCGTCGCGGACCTCGAGGCGGATCGCGTCATGGCCGTCGCGGCGCGAGCGGAACTCGAGTTCGCGGGCGCGATCGCCGACAGCCTCCATCGCCTCTATCCCATTTCGCATTAGATTGATCAGGACTTGCTGCACCTGCACGCGATCCATCACGACGGGTGGCAGATCGGGTTCTAGATCCAATTTAACGTGGACATTATTCGCTCCAATCTCAGCCGCCAACAGTTGGCAAACTTCACCAACGATGCGATTGACGTTTTCGGAGGATCTGGCTTGCACTTCCCGGTGAAAGAGCGCGCGGATGCGACCGATCACGTCTGCCGCGGCATTACCGTCGCGGGTGATGCGCTCGGCCGTAATCTTCGCTCGCTCGATGTTTGGCGGATCGGCGGATAGCCAACGGTGACACGCTTGGGAATTGGTGACGATTGCAGCCAGTGGCTGATTGATCTCGTGAGCGATAGACGCAGAGAGTTCCGACAGACGTGCCGCTTCGCTTGCGCGCGTCATTCTCTCTTGAGAGAGACGCAACTCGTCTTGCGCGCGAACAAGGGCCTCTTGGGCGTGGATCTGGTCATCTATGTCGTGGCAGAGTCCGTACCATTGTGTAATGCGCCCATCCACTTCCCGCATCGGTTCGGCTCGGCTTGACATCCAGCGATAGACGCCGTCATTCCGCCGCAAACGATACCTCATGTAAAAGCTATCGCCGGTCGCAAGACAGCGGTTGAGGCGTTTTCTGAACTCCGCCGCGTCTTCAGGGTGGATCGCTTCTATGACCCCGTCCAGCCGACTCATACCTGGCTTTTCCAGATCAGCCACGGTCAGGCCAAGGAAATCGGACATACGCTTGTTGAAAAAAACCGGTTCTCCGTCGGGTGCCAACCGCCAAAGGTGGCTGGGAACCACATCGACTAGCAGGGAGAGTTCCCGTTCACGCGCACGCAGTGCGTCTTCCGCTCGCTTGAGATTTGACAGGTCGAGAATGTAGGCGACGCCCTGATCGGGCTGGCCCTCGAAACTTGCCGCGCCGATCAACACAGGTACGCGGCTGCCGTCCTTCCTGAAGTATTCCTTCTCACGCGGCCGCATGATGCCGGTGGCCTTGAGCTCTTCGGCCTCGTAGCGAGCGTGCACCTCCTGCCATTCGGGCGGCGTCATGTCGAACCAGCGCAAGCCGGCCTGCAAGTCGTTCCTCTCGTACTGGATCATGCGTAGAAACGCGTCATTCGCGTCGATAAGGCGCCCGTCCAGATCCCAGATGACGATCCCGATGATGTCCGAATCCACCAGTCGCCGAATCTTGGCTTCACGGGCGGCCAGATCGCGGTAGAGCTGGGCGTTCTGGAGCGAAATTGCCGCTTGTGACGCAAGAAGTTTCAGGACGGCGGTTTGCGCCGGAGCAAATACGCCCGGGGCGAGGTTGTTCTCCAGAAAAAGCACACCGATGACATTGGCCCGGTTAAGCAATGGGAGGCAGAGTACAGACCGGAGCTGATGCTCTTGAACGTAGGGATCGGCGCCAAACATAGATTGTCCGGCGTCCTCCACTATGACACTTTCGCGCGTGCGCAGCACGTAGCGAACGATGGACTCAGGGAGTGCCGTTGCGGCGACAGGTTCATCGCGAAGGCAGACGGTCAATGCATCGTCCCGGGTTGTCGCTTCTGCGGCGATCCTCTGCTTGGCCCCGTTCGCAAGCAGCAACAATCCCCGTTCGGCTCCAGCCTGTTCAAGTGCCGCGCCCATAAGCGATTCAATCAGCGTTTCCAGCACGGTCTCGCGAGAGATTGTCTGAGAGACCTCGATCATGGTGGCGAGATCCAGGTGCTCGACCGGTGCGAAGATCGTGCTCGTTGGATCGGGCACTGACCGTTGATTTTCGAGATGTGGATAGAGGGACTCAAGCTGCCGCACTTTTCCCTCGGCTCCCCAGCGCAGGTAGCAGTCGTGCGCATCACGGAGATACGTGTTGGCAATCTTCTCGAAACCGCGCGCCGCGTAATATCGTCCAGCAAGTTCGTTGGCGAGTGCCTCATTCTGCACAAAGCTGTTCGCGCGCGACGATTCAATAGCGCGTTCGTACAAGCGCATGGCGTCGTTATCCCGTTCTTCGATCCGCGCAACCTCTGCGGCGATCAGTGCGGCGCGGTTCTCGAAGTTCGCGGGGCAATTCAGCGCCCACGCGTCGTGCTGCGCTTGATGAGCGGTAAGCGCTTCCAGATGGCGCTGGCTGGAGCCGTTCGTCGTCGTATCAACTGATGCGGCGCGCGCGAGCGCAGTGTAAAAATGAAACTCGGCCACCTCGAAAAATGAAGGGGAAGTCCACAGCAGCCGTTCTGCATTCAGCGATGCTTCAATGGCGCAAGCATAGTCTCCGGCGAAGAAGCGTGCCTGTACCTTTAGAATCCAATACCAGCACTCGGGTAGGGCCGAACCGGCGCTACCCGCCAAGTGCCGTTCGAACTCTAGCTCACCGAAGCGCGCGATATCCAACGAACCAAATTTCCCTGTTACGCCACGGAGTGTGCGGATGAGGCCGAGCTGCGCGCTGATGATATCGGTGACAAGTCCGGACCGGGTGTCCGTTGCGAATGCGAGGCCCGTTTCAGCTTGGCGTTGCGCCTCGGATAAGGGGTCCCCCGCCACAAGAAGATTGGTGTTCAGATGGTTGCAGGCGTATGCGGCATAGGTGAGATCACCAGTCCTGTTTGCGGCGTCGAATGCGCGACGGATGATCTCCCGCCCCGTCCTTATGTGTTTTGTCCACGGGATGATCAGGGTTCCAAAAGAATCGAAGGTGCGCGGTTGAAAGCGGTGCAATCCATGTCGCTCCACCACATCGCAGCCGAGTTTGCCAAATCGAAAGCCGGCCGGATAATCGCCAAAATACGGTCCGGTGAGTACACCCAGACACACATAAGCGTAGCACGATGCGTCGCTGTTACCGTGCTCCAGGCTAAGGCTGACCATCCGGCAAATGACGAGGGCGACAAGCCTGGTATCCGTATACATCGCAGGCGTCACGATCTCGATTAATACATCAAGCTGGTCCAGCACTTCGCTATTTGCCATCAACGGTAGGTCGACGAGTTCTTCGATTTGCCGGTCTCCCAGCAAGGACCAGATCCGGTCGTATTCTTGGGAGACATCCCCCTCGCTGGGGTGTGAGGACCACTGCGCGCCACGGCCGTTCCAGTATTCGAGAAAGACCTCCACGGCACGATCGTTGCGATTCAGAGCGTGATAGAGCGTCAGGTGTAAGCGCGTTACAAGAGCGACATCATGAGCCGTCTTCGCTTGGGCGGCCAACAGCGAAAGGCGGCGCTCTGCCGAAGACATGTCTCTGCTCAGGAGTTCGCATTCGGCTAGAAGGCATTCGACAGAGAAGACTAGATCATAGTTGTGACTCCACGCTTCGTCGGTCAGAAGCTTCCGTGCTTCATGAAAATATTTGAGCGCGGAGGAATAGGCGATCGTAGATTTTGCGCGCCTGCCAGCAACCAGATTCAGCGCGGCGATGCGCTCACGCTCGGCGATCGACGTAACTAGGTGATGGCCGTGGTTGAGGTGGCCCACGATATCGAAAATCTCTTCCTCCAGCTTCTTTGGAGGGACAAGCGCCGACATCATCAGGCCAATTCGAAGGTGTTCCGCCGCGCGCGATTCTTGCGGTATTAGGGAATAGGCTGCCTCCCGGACACGATCGTGCAGGAAGTGAACCGAGTCTTTCGAACGAAACACGAAGCCCGCTTCGGCCGCATCCGCGAATTGGGCCAGCGCTTCCTCTCGCGAGAGCTGACTCACAGCACAAAGAATCGTGAATTCTGCGGCACTCCCCAAGCAGGCCAGCTGCTTCAGGGCGTCTTGGGACTCCGGGCTCAAGCAGGTCAGCTTCGCGACCACTAAGTCGACGACGTTATCCGTATATCCTTTGGCGTGAATGCGCTCGATGTCCCAAGACCACCGTTCTTTTGCATGATCGAACGCAAGCAAGCGTTCGTCAGAAAGGGCAGAAATAAATTGAATCGCGAAAAATGGGTTTCCACCCGTCTTCTCGTGCACCAATTGCGCGAGTTGGCGGACCTCGCGTGGATCGCACCGAAGCGCATCGGCAACCATCAGGGCCAGGTCTTCGGGCCTGAGCGGTGCAAGCACGACGTCTTGCAGTAATGCCCCAGCCTGGCGCACGGCGTCCAATTTTTGTCCTAGAGGGTGCGCGGCATCAATTTCATTGTCGCGGTACGCAGCGATCAGCATCAGATGCATCGTATCCGGTTGGGCCAGCAAGTCTTCGAGGAGGTCCAGCGTGGCCGCATCGGACCACTGCAGATCGTCAAGAAAAAGGACAAGGGGATGTTCCGGCCGCGCGAAGACCTCAATGAATCGACGAAAGGCGAGATGAAAGCGACGCTTGGCGTCGCCTGGGTGAAGTTCGAGAACCGGTGACTGGTCTCCGATTATCGCTTTCAATTCCGGGACCAGATCCACCATCAGGTGCGCGTCTGCGCCCAACGCCTCGCGCAGAGCGTTTTGCCATTCGCGCAACTCTGCTTCTGCCTTGCTCAGGAGCTGGCGTGTGAGATCCTGAAAGGACTGGGCAAGCGTCGAGTACGGGATATCCCGCTTGTACTGGTCGAACTTGCCCGATGCAAAAAGGCCGCCTAGTGGAACCAATTGCTTCGGCAGTTCGTTGACAAGTGCCGATTTCCCTATTCCGGAATAGCCGGAAATCAACACCAGCTCCGGCCTGCCGCCGGCAACGACCCGATCCAGCGAGGCCTGCAATATTCCCACCTCGCGATCACGGCCGTACAGCCTCTCAGGGATCAACAGACGATCCGGAGCATCGTTCCGGCCCGGGACGAAATTCGAGATGACACCGTGTGCTTCCAGCTCAACGAGACAGCGCTGAAGATCGTTCTCCACGCCAGCCGCGGTCCGATAGCGCTCCTCGGGAGTCTTGGCGAGAAGTTTCATGACTATCGCCGAGACGCAAGGCGGCACGCTTTCAACGCGCTCGTGAGGCGGCAGGGCGTGTTTTGCGACGTGACAATGTATCCATTCCGTCGGGTTCGACGCTGCGAAGGGTAACTGGCCCGTGAGCATTTCGTAGAAAATCACGCCGAGTGCGTAGAGGTCGCAACGCGAGTCGACCGATCGGTTCATCCTTCCGGTTTGTTCTGGCGCCATATAGGCGAGGGTCCCCGCTATGAATTCGGGCGGACCGGGAAGCGGGCGATCGCGTGGCAAGCGTAGTGCAAGCCCGAACCCGGTTAGGCGCGCTTGTCCGCAGGCATCATCGACGAGAATGTGGGCAGGCTTCAGATCTCTGTGCAGTAGACCCCGCTGGTGAACCTGTCGTAGGCATGCGGCAATGCTGAAGGCGATCCTCAAGAACCGTGACGTGTCCAGCGGTTTGCCGAGATACGTATCAAGTGGTTCTCCACCTGGATCTTCAAGAATGAGCTCTGTTTGGCTATGACCGCGAATTAGCTCCAGCGGGCGAGCGGCGTAGATATTCTCCAAATAGTCCTTCAATTCATATTCGTGAGCGAGGCGATCGACACTGGCCGGCGTTGGGCGGTCCGTCGTCAACCTCAGCGCAAGTGTGCTGTGCAGCGCCGTTATGTCCCCGGACCGCCGTTCCCGGTAAAGCGCGCGATCGCCGTCTTCCCACAGCAGTTGCGACGCACCCATCGCATTGAACCCTAACTCGCCATGTGAGGTGCGCGGTGACGTTGTCGACTCCTGCAGAACAAGAGGGCGCCGGCTTGTTGCGAAAATCGCCCACAATCCGAGGTTCACACTAAAGCCGAACAACAGACTCGCCAAGCATGTGACGCGAATGTTGAATGGAAATCCTGCCGCGAGAGGCGCTACCCGCGACGGATCAGCTGCGGTATTCCTCATGAAGGCAATGTCGACTATACCTTAGTATAGCTAGCGTTTCGGGTAGCCCCGCCGCCAACGAATGGCATAGGAGCGCCGGTCTGCCCTGCTTCGCGGTAGCAACTGCGGCAATATATGGATTTCCATAGGGTGCGACCGGTGGTCGGCGGCGTTAGCCTTCCCTGCACCGTGCTTGGCTCGCCGCTGGTTACTTGACAGATCGAGCCAAACAGGCGCTGACGGTTCTGGGCTAATCAGGCGACCCGATGCAACTATGAGCGGCATATCGATACTTGGCACTGCGCGCCTGGGCGAGGGAGCCGGATGGAGATTCACCCTCCCACTGGAAGCGACGGTCACAACGTGAGCACGGACGATCACATCGTTTACATCGTCGACGACGACCCGAGGGTTCGCGAAGCGTTGACCGACTTGCTGGAATCACATGGCATGCACGCAGCGTCTTTCGGCTCGGCGGGTGAGTATGTACGCGCGAAGAAGGCCGATCTCCCGGCATGCCTTATTCTCGACGTGGAGTTGCCCGACATAAACGGCCTTGATCTGCAAGGTCAGATTGCCGACGGCGATCATCCGCCGATCGTGTTCATTACCGGACACGGCGACATTCCGTCATCCGTGCGGGCCATCAAGCACGGCGCAGTCGATTTTTTGACCAAGCCCTTTGGCGATGCCGAGCTGATGGCCGCTGTTCGGTCGGCCATCAAGCAGGATCGCGAGCGGAGAGGACAGCGCGCAGAGCTCGGCGCATTGCGGCAGCGCTATCTCAGTCTCACGCAGCGCGAACGTGATGTGTTGCCTCTAGTCGTCAGCGGCCTTCTTAACAAGCAGGCCGCCGCCGAACTGGGGATAAGCGAGGTCACCTTGCAGATTCATAGACGTAACGTGTTGCAGAAAATGGGCGCCGCTTCGCTTGCCGATCTTGTCCGCATGGCGGAGAAACTCGATATCCCCATCACACATTCACGCCGCACGGAAGGTAGCTGAGCTTGAGCGACAGACAGAACATTGTGGCGATAGTGGATGACGATCCCCGGTTGCTCGAGTCGCTGAAAGAACTGCTGGAATCCGCGGGCTATAGCGCGCGAACCTTCACGTCGGCAGCGGCGCTGCTGACGGAAGGGCTGTCCGATGTCGATGTCCTGATCTCCGATATTGGGATGCCGGGCATCGATGGCTTCGCCCTTCGTGACCTTGCGAAGAAGGCACGGCCGAACCTTCCTGTGTTCCTGGTCACCGGCCGCCATGAGATCGCCGACCAGAACCGCACCCAGGGCGTAAGCGGGTTCTTCCGGAAACCGTTCGACGGGCCCGCACTCTTGGCCGCAATCTTCGAAGCATTGGAAGCAAGAAACGGAGGATAGAATGAACATCCACCGACAGTTGGCGCGACCGTTGCCAGGAAACAATGACACGCAAATGCCGCTGGTCATCATCGTCGACGATGATGCATCTGTCAGGGAAGCGCTTTCCGAGCTGCTGCAATCGGCTGGCTTTCGCGCGGCCAGCTTCGCCTCGACCGGTGCGTTGCTGGAGGCTGGCGTGATCGACGAACCGGGCTGTCTGATACTAGACATCCGCATGCCGGGCGCGAGCGGTCTCGACCTTCAGCAGCATCTCTCGGCTTCCGGCAACGTCAAGCCCATCATCTTTCTGACCGGACACGGCGACATTCCCATGACGGTGCAGGCAATGAAGGCCGGCGCGGTGGACTTCTTGACGAAGCCGGTGCGCGATCAGGCGCTTCTCAATGCTGTGATCGCCGGTGTTGCCGCGGACGCGGAGAGGCGCGCCTATGTCGCGACCGTCAAGCAATGTGTTTCGAAATTCGAAAGGCTGACGCGTCGCGAGCGCGAAGTCCTGCACGAGGTTACACGGGGACGGCTCAACAAGCAGATTGCGTTCGACCTCGGCATCACCGAGGTAACGGTAAAGCTGCATCGCAGCAACGCTATGCGCAAGATGGAGGTCGCCTCCATCGGCGATCTCATTCGCGCGTGGGAGACCCTGCCCGCGGAAGTTCGCGTGACCGAGCGCAGTCTTCCGGCATCCGTGGCCACGACGGCCTGCGCCAGCGTACCGTCTACGTCCCTTTTTACTGGAAGCTAGGGATAAATATCAGACCTTGATTGTTGAGCCGGCGGCGCCAGCACTAGCCGATCGATGTGGACCGGCGAGCGAGCCAGAGGGCGATATTTCGGACGTAGCGATGTGTGTCAGTGAGCGCCTCAGACACGCGCCTCATGCCGTCACCTGGCGGTTCGACCACAAAACTCGGTGCCCCCGCTCTGGTATCCCAGTTGTAATCCGCGAAGTGATGAAACGTGCTTTCGGCGATCGCTGGGCCCATCGTGTCGTCGGATTCGAACGCCACAGCGATGTTGAATCGGCGCCCGGAAACCTTGCTCGTTCCGCGCGCGATCACGCGCCCCCGCCCGCCGCTTGGGACGCCCACAGCGCCCTCGTGAGGATGGGCCGGCAGAAGGCGGATTGCGCCCGTCAGCGAGGCGGGATCGGCGACGACGGGATGAATTTCTCCGACCGGTTCAATCGTCTGGAAGTCGCCATTGGCACCCGAGTGGAAGTTCGGCCAGGAGATGTTCGTCGAATGGAGATCGTCCAACGTGTGGTTTGATGCGTCAGGGTCGAGATTCTGAGAGTGGAAGTAGTTTGCTTTTCCGACGTCGTCCAGCGTGCACACGGAGCAGCCAAGGTCCATATGGTCCCTGGCCACCAACATGCCGGATCCTCTGCGGCGGAAACGGCTGATGCCTTCATAATCCTCGACGGACAGTCCGTTCCCGACATCGACCGCGAACAGCCACAGCTCGTCAAAGCCGGATTGATCGAGCTGAGACAGCACCTGGTCCGGCTTACCAACTGGATCGCGATCGCGTGCGGTCACGTCAAACAGAGCGCGTCCGTCGCTATCTCGCTGGGAGCGCAGAAATTCCGCCAAGGCGCTGAACCGAGCAATCGACCAGTCGTCCTCTGTCGCTGGAATCGTGGTCTGCAGCAGTACCTGGATCGGTTCCATGGTGCCCTCGAAGGGATTTTAGGCCGTGGCGAGGAAACTCCTAAGCCAATCGCCGAAGCGCGTATCCGTGACACGCCAAGGATCCTCTACGACGAGCTTTTCAGAACCCACCTCTGTGCCAAAGTACGGTGCGTGGGCGTCAGGCACAACCCACCGCGGGTCTTCACACGCGGCTAGAACTTCTTGCGCCAGGTCAGTCAGCCGCATCTGTTCTGGTCCGACAATCTCTTTGACGCCGTTGGCTGGGTCGGCCAGCGCGACATCTGCCAATGCGAGAGCAACGTCCCCACTCGCAACCGGTTGCATGGGGATGGGCGGAAGACGAATCCTGCCACCGTCATCGGCCTCTGTGGCGATTCCATAAAGTGTTTCGTAGAAAGGCGCGGATCGCACGATCGTGTAGGGGATCTGCGATGTCCGCACGACGTTCTCCTGCATCAGTTTGGCGAGAAAGAACCCGCTCAAGCTGAGACGGTCGGCGCCTAGAGCTGAAAGGACAACACGATGGCGAACGCCGCTGCGCTCAGCGGCCTCGACCAGGCGTCGTCCGGCGTGCTCGAAGAAGGCCAGCTTCGCTGCGGGATCGTCCAGCTCCGGGTTGAGGGTGTCGATGACAACATCGGCGCCCGCGAGCGCTTCCGAAAGCCCTTTGCCGGTGATCACGTCAACACCGGTGGAACGTGCCGCCGCGACGGTATCGTGGCCACGTTCCACCAGTATCTTCAGAACCGCCGAACCAATCAGTCCGGTCCCGCCTGCCACTACAATCTTCATGCCTGCCTCGATTTGTCCATGCGGACGGCCCGACAGAGGTCAGCTGCGAAGGAAGCTCAGAAGATCGGCGTTGAACCGGTCCGCGTGTGTGACTGGAAGGCCATGCGGAGCGCCCGGATAGTAGATCTCCAGCGCGCCCTTGATGAGTTTCGCCGATTTGTGCGCGGAGTCCTTGACCGGGACGATCTGGTCGTCTTCGCCATGCAGCACGAGCGTCGGCACGTCGAACTTCTTCAGGTCTTCGGTAAAATCGGTTTCCGAGAACGCCTTGATGCAGTCGTGTGCGTTCTTCAGACCAGCCTGCATGCTCCACAGCCAAAACTGGTCGAGGATGCCTTGCGAAATCTGTGCGCCCGGCCGGTTCACGCCGAAGAAGGGCACAGCGAAGTTCTTGTAGAATTGCGAGCGGTCTTTGGTGATCTCTTTGCGCAATCCGTCGAGTACATCGATCGGCGTGCCTTCGATGTTGGCCTTCGTTTGTACAACCAGCGGCGGGACGGCAGAGATCAGCGCCGCCTTCGCGACTCGACGCGTGCCATGACGTCCGATGTAACGGGCGACCTCGCCGCCGCCGGTGGAGTGCCCAACCAGCACGACCTTGTGCAGGTCGAGCGCCTCCAGAACGGCCGCAAGGTCGTCGGCATAGCCGTCCATATCGTTATGGGTGTCGGTCTGCGCCGAGCGTCCGTGGCCGCGCCGGTCATGTGCGATCGCACGGTAGCCGTGCTGCGCGAGGAACATTGACTGGACGTCCCAGGCATCGGCGTTCAAGGGCCATCCATGCGAGAAGACCACGACGGGGCCTTGGCCCCAGTCCTTGTAGTAGATTTCATGTCCATCCTTGGTTTTGACTGTGGGCACAGGAAGCCTCCGGTGTGAATGCCGCGCGGCCCGCCATGGGCCGCCGTTCGGACACCAGAACGGCTATAGGCTTCGGCACGAGCGATCGATTGCGCGAAGGTGCAGGGCATACTCTACCGAGGTAGAGGTGGCCGTCGCGAGATGCGGGAACGCCTGCTCTCGAAACTTCAAACCTATACCAGGAGCGAGGCTCACATAGTCAGCCGCACAATGGCGGCGGGCGCGTCAGACACGCGATCTTCACGTCGTGATCGAACGACGGAACGCGCTATGAAAATTCAAAAGATCGTAGTCATAGGAGGAACGGGGCTGATCGGCTCCAAGGTGGTCACAAAACTGACTCAAAAGGGTCACGTCGCGATCGCCGCCGCGCCGAACACAGGTGTAGACACCATCACCGGAGAAGGCCTCGCAGAGGCGCTTGCAGGCGCCGATGTCGTGGTTGACGTCTCAAACTCTCCGTCCTTCGACGAGAAAGCAGCGATGGATTTCTTCCAGACAGCGGGCCGCAATCTCACGGCGGCGGAAGAGATAGCTGGCGTTCGGCATCACGTGGCGTTATCCGTCGTTGGCACCGACCGCCTGCAGGACAGCGGTTATTTCCGCGCCAAGCTCGCGCAGGAGACGCTGATCAAGAGCTCGCCGATTCCCTACACGTTGGCGCACGCCACACAGTTCTTCGAATTCCTGCGCGCGATAGCGCAGATCTCGACCGAGGACCGCAAAGTGCGGCTTCCCCCCGTTCTGTTCCAGCCGATGGCGGCGGACGATGTCGCGACCGCCGTTGCGGACGCGGCAATAGCAAAGCCCACGAACGCCATGTTCGAGATTGGCGGCCCCGAAGCTTTCACGCTCGATAGTGCAGTCCGCCGGGTGCTCGAGAAGGACCACGATCCGCGCGAGGTGATCGCCGATCCCTCGGCGCCTTACTACGGCGTCCAAGTGAGCGAGCGGACCCTTGTTCCGGGCCGTGACGCGCGCCTTGGATCGATTACGCTCGACTGGTGGCTGGCACATGTCCCGCCGCCTTCGCCACGGCACTAAGGCCTGGACCGCTGTTTCTCTGTTTGCGGAAGGATTGACGATGTTGCGACAGCTTTGTCTTGGAACGGCCGCTGTACTCGGACTGATCGCGCTCGCGAACGGAAGCTACATGCTGATCGCGCCGATGAACTGGTACTTCACCGTGCCCGGCGTGCCCCTAAGCGGACCATTCAACCAACACTTCCTGCGCGATATCGGCCTGATCTTTGTCTTCATCAGCGCCGCATTTCTCGTGGGTATCGCGCGACCAGAGTGGCGTGTCGCGCTCTGGGGCTCTGCATCGCTCTGGCTGGCAGGGCACGCGTTGTTCCACGTCTTTGAGGTCACGTGCGGCATCCGGGAGCCCTCGGCATTGGTGCAAGACTTTCCGGCAGTGTCACTCCCGGCCCTCATCGGCGTTGCACTCACGCTGTGGGCGGCGATCGATCGGGCCCGTCCGCTCTCAAATCTGAGGAGTGAAATTCGATGAAACTCTACTACGCGCCGGGAGCCTGCAGCCTTGCTGGCCGCATTTCACTGCACGAGGCCGGCATTCCTGCCGATTTCGAGCGGGTCGACCTCAAGACCAAGATGACGGAGCATGGTTACGACTACACCATACTCAATCCGAAGGGCTATGTGCCTCTGCTTGTGCTCGACGACGGCGAGCCTCTGACGGAGATTGCGGCCATCCTGGCGCTCATCGCCGAGGCGCACCCGGAGCTCGCACCGGAAGGTCCGTTCTCCAGTGCCCGCTTGATCGAGATGCTCTCGTTTCTCTCGAGCGAGCTGCATGTCGCGTTCAAGCCCTTCTATCATGCGCCCAGCGAAGCGGAGAAAGCAGCCGCCACCGAAGCGGTCGCCCGACGCCTCGAGCTTCTGATGGCACAGATTCGGGAGCTCTATCTGTTCGGCCCGCGATTTACGGTCGCCGACGCGTACCTGTTTGTCATGCTGCGCTGGGCCAAGGCATTCGACGTCCCGATATCGGCTGAGTTGCTTGCCTATTTCGCACGCGTTGCGGAGAGACTGCCAGTTAGGCGAGCGCTGGCTGAGGAGGGATTGCCAGATGCCCACTCCGCCATCGCTCTGCTCCCGGGCCACCCCGACATCGCGCCGAATAGAGAGTGGCTAGGCAAATGAAGCAGGAAACCAGCCGCACGCTCGCCGGCATCCTCGTTCCGTGCACGTCGTTGGTCGATCGTGCGATCGAGCAGGCGCGCGAGAAGTGCGAGCCTTATCTGTTCAATCATGTCATGCGTTCGTGGCTGTTTGCCGTCCGCCTGGCGCAGATCCAGAACCTGGCGCATGATACGGAAGTTGTCGCGGTAGGCACGCTCCTTCATGACATCACGCTCAACGACGCATTCGTAGGGCCGCGCCGATTCGAAGTAGAGGCCGCGGACCAGGTGCGCATCTTTGCCCGGCAGGCTGGTTTTGACGAACGCCGTGCGCAACTGATCTGGGACAGTGTCGCTCTTAACTCCACGCCCTCCATCGGCCTCTACAAGGAGACAGAGGTGGCGCTTTGTACAGCCGGCATCTGTCTCGACGTCGTAGGGCTCCAATACAACCTGATCCCAGCCGCCGAAACCGCTCGCATTATCGAAACCTATCCGCGGCTCAACATGAAGCAGCGCATGACGCAATGCTTCTGCGTCATGGCTGCGAGCGCGCCTCAGACGAGCTACGATAATTTCCTCCACGACTTCGGCGACCGCTTCGTGCCCGGTTACAAGGCGCCATCAAGTGTCGATGCCGTCATGAATGCTCCCTTTGCTGAGTGATGGGCGGGATGTCCAGCCGATCAACCTACAAGCCTCAGTCCGGTCTGGCGAAGTGGCTCGACCAGCGTCTGCCGCTTCCGCGCTTCCTGCATGACACGATCTGGACCTATCCAACGCCACGGAATTTGAACGCCTGGTATACGTTCGGTGGCATCCTGGTTTTCTGCCTTGGCATCCAGATAGTCACCGGAATCGTGCTCGCCATGCACTATGTTGCAAGCGCCGATGCTGCCTTTGACTCCGTCGAAGGCATCATGCGCGACGTCAATTATGGCTGGCTGATCCGATATGCCCATGCCACCGGCGCCTCGATGTTCTTTCTCGCCGTCTATGTCCACATTTTCCGCGGGCTCTATTACGGCTCGTACAAAGCACCGCGCGAGCTTCTCTGGATTATCGGTGTCCTCATCTATCTCCTGATGATGGCCACGGCCTTCATCGGCTACGTGCTCCCTTGGGGCCAGATGTCGTTCTGGGGTGCCACGGTCATAACCAACCTGTTCAGCGCCATCCCGGTCGTAGGCAATGACATCGCAACCTGGTTGCGCGGAGACTTTGCGGTCGGCGGCGCCACGCTGAACAGGTTCTTTTCCTTGCATTACCTCCTTCCGTTCGTCATCGCAGCGATTGTGGCTCTGCACCTCTGGGCCTTGCACGTGCCCGGTAACAGCAATCCGCTTGGCATCGACGTGAAGAGCGAGAAGGACACGCTGCCGTTCCATCCCTACTACACGGTGAAGGACACCTTCTACGTGTCGCTGTTTGTCATTCTCTTCGCGGGCTTGGTCTTCTTTGCCCCGAACTTCTTCGGCAATCCCGACAATTATCAGCCGGCCAATCCTCTGGTGACCCCGGCCGATATCGTGCCGGAATGGTACCTGCTGCCGTTGTACGCGATGCTGCGGTCCATCCCAGGCAAGCTGCCCGGCGTGATCGTCATGGCCGGTGCTATCGTGACGTTGTTCTTCGTCCCGTGGCTTGATACCAGCGCGGTCCGGTCCAACAACTATCGACCGCTGATGCGGTGGTTTTTCTGGGCCTTCCTGATGGCCGCACTGCTGCTCGGATATTGCGGCGCGCAAAGTGTGGACGCGCAGCGCTTCGGTATCCCGCTGGTGTGGGTCGCCCGCATCGCCACGTTCTACTACTTAGCGTTCTTCTGGCTGGTCATGCCGATCGTCGGCCTGATCGAAAAGCCCCGGAAGCTTCCCACCTCGATCAGCGAACCGTCACCCGCCATCGAACCGGGAGCGCCATGAGCACCGAGCCGCAACGCGAAAGCATGGCTTACGATGTGGTCATCGTTGGGGCAGGTCCCGCGGGCCTGTCGGCCGCAATCCACCTGAAACAACTGGCCGCCGCCAGAACCCGCGAGGTGAGCGTCTGCATCATCGAGAAGGGGTCCGAAGTCGGCGCTCATATCCTGTCCGGCGCGGTGCTTGACCCGTCCGCGCTCAGCGAACTGATTCCCGACTGGAAAGACAAAGGCGCGCCCGTTGAAACGCCGGTCAGCGACGATCGGTTCTATCTCTTCAGCCGGCGTGCTGCGATCCGCATTCCAAGTATCTTGCTCCCGCCGCTGATGCACAATCGCGGCAATTTCGTCATCAGCCTGTCCAATCTCTGCCGCTGGCTGGGTGCCCAGGCCGAGGCCTTGGGCGTAGAGATCTATCCCGGCTTTCCTGCGCACGATGTCATCATCGAGGACAACGTCGTCAAAGGCGTGATCACCGGCGATCTTGGCGTTGCCAAAGATGGTCACCGCAAGCCCAACTATCAGCCGGGCATGGAGCTACGCGGCAAATATGTGCTGTTTGCAGAAGGTGCCCGCGGTTCGCTATCGAAAATCGTGACTCAGCACTTCGCCCTGCAAGCGGACCGGGCACCACAGAAATTCGGCATCGGCCTGAAAGAGCTCTGGGAGCTGGCGCCGGGAAAGCATCGCAAAGGGCTGGTTGTGCACTCGCTCGGCTGGCCGCTCGCGAACGATACCAGCGGTGGCCTCTTCATGTACCACTGGGGTGACAACTATTGCGCCATTGGTTTTGTCGTGCACCTCAACTACACCAACCCGTACCTGGACCCGTTTTGCGAATTCCAGCGGGTCAAGACGCATCCCTACGTCCGACAGTTTCTGGAAGGCGGCAAGCGCGTGGGTTACGGCGCGCGGGCGCTCACCGAGGGTGGCTACCAATCGGTCCCGAAGCTGGCGTTTCCAGGTGGCGCACTGATCGGCTGCGCAGCTGGCTTCGTCAACGTTCCCCGCATCAAGGGCATCCATAACGCCATGCGCACCGGCATGATGGCGGCGGAGGCCGTGCTGGGCGCCTTGGCCGAAGGCCGCGCCAACGACACGCTTGAATCCTACGAACAAGCTTACAAGTCGAGCGCTGTTGCACGAGAACTCAGACGAATCCGCAACATCAAGCCGCTCTGGTCCAAGCTGGGGACACTACTGGCGTTGCCGTTCATGGGCCTGGACATGTGGACCAACCAGTTGTTTGGCATATCCGTGTTCGGCACGCTGACTCACACAAAGCCGGACTTCGCCACTCTGAAGAAAACGAAGGATGCAAAGCCCGTCACCTATCCCAAGCCAGATGGCAAATTGACGTTCGATCGCCCCTCCAGCGTATTCCTCTCCAATACGAGTCACGAAGAGGATCAGCCCGTTCATCTCGTGCTGCGCGACCCCAACCTGCCGATTGCGGTCAACCTGCCGCAATACGCCGAACCCGCGCAGCGTTACTGCCCAGCGGGCGTGTATGAAGTCATCGAAGCTACTCCACTTCCGACCGGTCGGCCAGCTACCCGAAGCGTCAGGTTTCAGATCAACGCGTCGAACTGCGTCCACTGCAAAACCTGCGATATCAAGGATCCCTCACAGAACATCATGTGGACTACGCCGGAAGGCGGAGGCGGTCCCAACTACTCGAACATGTAGCCGTTCCCGGGGCAACTGGGATAACTGCGATTATCGTCTCGAAACTGGTTAGTGCGTCTCTATTATTCACGTAAGTGCGCGGCAGCGCCGAGCCGAAACGATCCATCATTTGCCTCAGCCACGTGACGCGACGGACTTCCTGCTTCGGGAGCCCGCACAGCAGAAGGGAGTGCGTCACCACGATGTCAGCTTTCAGTCTCGGTCGACGTGGCTGTGCACCTCTGAATTAGCCGCAAACGCGAGTGCTTCCATTTGCGGATCTGAATGCGATCTGACGGCCCATGATCTCAATATCTCTGCGTGGTGGTGCTGTGGAACCTCCCAACCGGTAGCTGGGTAGTGCCGATGATCCAGCGGCCGGCAGATTCGAACAGCCCGATTCCCATCGGGAGACAGAGATACTCCACGGCTTAGTTTTCTCGGGTTCAGCCCATCCCTGTTTTAACTCCTATTCGGGTTAGCCATTTTTTTTCTTGCGCTGCTTCTGCGGTGATTGATTGCGATCTCGCTGATCAGCACGACCTGTTCGACATCGGTGTAGTTCGCGATATCCGCCTGTAGCTCGGCCATGTGCGGAATGAACGCAGCCTCATAGGCCTCGCGTGACTCGCAAAGGAAACTGCAAATCGCGGTATAGGCTGGCGCGGGCCAAGGAGGACCTGGATCCAGGACGCGCTCGACGGTTATGGCATCCATCGCCATACCAAGCCGCGCGATCGAGAGCGGCATATGGGTGTTCAAATAGTAGTCGAAGTCGAATTTCGAGCCTGGTGTGCGACAATAGAGAATGGTCACTTTGATCATGATGCGAGGCTCCCTATTTGTACACTTCGCCCGCAGGCGTGAACACGACACTTCTCGGAAAAAGAGTGAGCCGTTCGCTTCGCAAACGAACGCCCCGACACGTAGCTATTTTACGCTTTGCAGCCCACGGTCAGTAAAGCCGGAAAAGACGAAATCCACCCATTCGCGCACTTCATTGAATGACAGCGCGAGGATGATCCAACCCGACAGCCAGACGCCGCAGGCCAGGGTGAACAGCTCGCCGCCGTCGCCCATGATCACGACGCCCAAGGGTGTGAAGAGATGGAAGAAGATCGCGCCCGTCATGATACCGATGGCCATCGCGGCGCCGAAGATGCGGGCGCGCGGGACGAACAGCAGGACCGACGCGATCAGCTCGGCGGTGCCGATGATCCACCGGCCGGCAGGCTCGAACAACCCGATGCCGGACCAGTCGCGCAGCGTCGAAAAGATGAAGATGCTCTCTTCCGAGCCAGTGAACTTGAAGAACAGCGACTGCACGAAGACGAAAGCGATATAGGCACCCAGCGCCCACACGATGTAGATCTTTTTCATGGCGAACTCCTCAGAGGTGGTTGGTGTGGAGATCGATCGTGCTGCGCACGCCGATCTTGTCGAAATGGGTTTCGAGCCAGAGCTCCGCGGCGAGCCGCCCGGCATCGCGCAGCCGCGTCAGGAATTTCCAGCCCGTCTCGAATGTCGATGCGATCGTCAGGTCCGACACGATCTCGTCGGAGCGGATCGCGTGCACATGGACGCGGCTGAGCTTGTTCTTGTGCTCCAGCTTGATCCAGTCGTCGTCGATGAGCTGTGTGATCGCGGCAAGCGCCCGCGCTTCGCGCAGCAGAGAGGAATGCAACGCGATCTCGCTGATGCGGCTCTGGATGTCGGGCGCGCGCCGCGGCACGTCGCGGCGCTCGATGGGGCTGATCTGGGCAATAAGAACGTCGCGCGTCGAGGTGTTGGCGATCAGCGCGCCGAGCGCCGGGTAGCCGCTATATACGCCGTCCCAATATTGCTCGCCGTCGATCGTCACGGCCTGTGAAAGAGACGGCGTGCAGGCGGACGCCAGCACCGCATCGGCTGTGATCTCCCGTGTCGTGAAGATGCGGCCACGACCGGATTTCACATGGGTGGCGCAGATCGCGAGCTGGGTCGTCCAGCATCGGCTAAGCAGCCCGAAATCGACGACGGATTCGAGTATGCCGCGCACGGGATTGAGGTTCAGCGGGTTGAACTCATAGGGGCTCATCACGCGGATCACGTTTTCGAACCAGCGCCACGCCATCGGCTCGGACATCGGGAACATCGCGTCAATCGGCGTACGCCGCGTCGGGTTGGTCCAGGCCGCCCTGTCGGATACTTTGCGCCAGAAGGTTTCGAGTTGCTCGCGCGCACCCTCTTTGCCGCCCTGCATGTGGCCATAGGCATAGACGACCGCGTTCATCGCGCCCGCGCTGGTCGCGGTAATGCCGTCGATATCGATGCGGCCGTCTTCCAGCAGCTTGTCCAGGATTCCCCAGCCGAACGCGCCATGTGCGCCGGTGCCTTGGAGCGCAAGGTTCAGGGAACGGACGGGGCCGTTGCGGCGTCTTGTGCGCCTTGCGCCCGCGGCGATGTCGGTGTGCATGTTCATCAGGCGGCCTCCTTCGTGGGTGCAGCGATATCCATGTCGCGACCGGTGATCAGGCGGACGCCGCGCTGATAGGTCAGGTACGACCAGGCCCAGCTGATCGCGACACTCAGACGGTTGCGGAATCCGATCAGGAAATAGACATGCGCGACCGACCACAGCAGCCAGCCGATCGCACCCGTAAACTTCACCCGGCCGAGGTCTGCGAGCGCGTGACGCCGTCCGACCGTCGCCAAGTTTCCAAAATTGGAATAGGTGAAGGATTTGGGCGAGCGCGAACCTGCGATGCGGGCAGACAGCAATTGACCGACATAAGACCCGGCCTGTTTCGCGGCGGGCGCTGTGCCGGGCAGATACGATCCGTCGTCCTGCCCGAACGCGGCGGTATCTCCGATGACGAAGATCTCGTCGTTGCCTGATACCGAGAAGGTTGGACTCACAACCACCCGTCCGGCGCGATCGACAGGCGTGTCGAGCCACGAACCGGCCGCCGAGGCGCGCACGCCGGCGCCCCAGATGATGGTCCTGGCGCGGATGAGCTCGCCACCGACTGTAACAGTATCGCGCGTGATGTCCGTGACGGGCTTGGCCACCTGTACCTCGACGCCCAGCTCTTCGAGCGCGCGCTTGGCTTCCGCCGATAGCGCGTCGGGCATCACGGGTAAGAGGCGCGGTCCCGCTTCGACCAGCACGATGCGCGCGCAGTGCGGCGTGATCGCGCGGAAGTCGCGGGTGATCGAGTTGCGCGCCAGCTCTGCGATGGCGCCTGCCATCTCCACGCCGGTCGGGCCGCCGCCAACAACGACGAAGGTCAGCAAAGCTTTGCGCCGCTCGCGGTCAGTCTCGACTTCGGCGCGTTCGAATGCCAGCAGGATGTTGGCGCGCACCTGCGTCGCGTCGTCCAGCGACTTGATCCCCGGCGCGAACGTCGCCCAGTGATCCTTGCCGAAATAAGAATGCCGCGCGCCGGTCGCAAGCACGAGATAATCGTAAGGGACGGGTTCGCCTCCGGCGACACGGACCATGCGTCCCTTTCTGTCGATGCCGGTGACCTCGCCCAGCAGCACGCGCGCGTTCGCCTGATCTTTCAGGATCGAGCGGATCGGTTGCGCGATATCGGCGGGCGACAAGCTTGCGGTCGCCACCTGATACAAGAGCGGCTGGAACAGATGATAGTTGTGCCGGTCGATGACCGTGATCTGGGCCTTTGCTTTCGCGAGCGCGTGGCAAGCGGAGAGACCGGCGAACCCCGCACCGACGATGACAATTCGGGGGGGGATTGTCTCACGTGCAGTGGGTTCGCCGGCCATTCTTGGCCCTCCTCCGCTTGAAAACTCAGTGCGCCGTCCAGCCGCCGTCGACCGGCAGTGCCGCGCCGGTGATCGAGGCCGCGGCGCCGCTCGCCAGGAACACGGCGAGCGCGCCCATCTCCTCGACGGTCGCGAATCTCTTGTTGGGCTGCTGCGCCAGAAGGACGTCGCGGATGACTTCATCGCGCGAGATGTTGTGCGCTTTGGCCTGGTCGTCGATCTGCTTCTCGACCAGCGGCGTCCAGACATAGCCGGGGCAGATCGCGTTCGCCGTCACGCCATGCTCGGCGCCTTCAAGCGCCGTCACCTTGGTCAACCCGACTACGCCGTGCTTGGCCGCGACATAGGCCGCCTTGTAGGGCGAGGCGACCAGGCCATGCGCTGATGCGATATTGATGATGCGACCGAAACCGCGCGCCTTCATGCCGGCGAACACGGCCTTGGTCGTGTGGAACACGGCCGAGAGGTTCAGCGCGATGATCGCGTCCCAGCGGTCGGCCGGAAAATTCTCGATCGGCGAGACGAATTGAATACCGGCGTTGTTGACCAGGATGTCGACATGGCCGAGCGCATTCTCCACGCGCTCTATCATCTGAGCGATCTCGTCGGGCTTGGCGAGGTTCGCCTTGTCATAGGCGACTTTCACCATCATTTCGGCGGACAGCATGGCGCGGGTGTTCTCGATCTCGGTCGCGTCGCCAAAGCCGTTCAGCACGACATTGGCGCCCGCTTCCGCGAAGGCGCGGGCGATGCCCAGCCCAATGCCACTGGTCGAGCCGGTGACGATCGCCGTCTTGCCGGCCAGGGCGCCTATCTTCGTTTCGGTTTTCATCATCATCGTGTTCATCGGTTTTGTCCTTGTGTCTGGCTTCAGTGTCGGGGTTCGAAGCGGATCTTGGAAATACCGTGTGCCTTTCGGTTCGATAGAGCGGGGCTATGTTGGAAGCCTGAGCGCGAAGCTGAGACGCGCGGCCGCCAGGAGCGAGAGCGCGATGCCGATGACGGCGGCTGTCCAGCCGAAGCGGTCAAAGAGCTGACCGAGCACCGCCGTACCCACGAGCCCGCCGAAGAAATAGCTCGCGAGATACATCCCGCTCGCGGCACCACGATCCGCGGTGGTGGCCTGGCTCACATAGCCGGTGGCGGTTGCTTGCGCGAAAAAGGTGCCGACGCCGATCAGGACAAGCCCGGCCAGGATCAGTGGAAAGATCTGCGTCAGGACAAGCGGAAGTCCCAAAAGTGCGACTGCCAGCGACGCCCACATCGTGGGCCGTGTGCCCATCCGCTTCGCCACGCGGCCGGCCAGCGGCGTCGTGACTATCGACGGCAGGAAGACGAGATAGACGAAGCCGAGCGACATCGGCAGCAGCGCTATCGGCTGCCGCGTCAGCACGAAATTCACGTAGGTAAAGGTGCCGATGAAAGCGAACAGGATCAGGAAGCCGATCGCAAAGGTCGCCAGTAGCGCCCGGTTGCGCAGATGCGTACCCATTGCCACCCACGGCGCCATGCGCGGCGCGGCGATGGCTGGCATCGGCCTCGTCCGGCGCATCATGAAGAACACGAGCACCGCGCCGCTCAGGTTCAGCGCGGCGAACACGTAGAAATTCGTGGCCAAGCCGAAGTGATCTGCGAGCGCCGCCGAAAGCAGGCGTCCGATCAGATTCGATGCCACGTTGCCGGTGATGTACGCCGCGAACGCGCTGGTCGTGTCCTTCGCGCTGACATTTTCGGCGAGGTATGCGAGCGTCAATGTGAAGGCGGATGACATGCAGAGTCCCTGCACAACGCGCAATGCGGTGAACACGGGCAGACTCGGCATCGTCGCGAGCAGCGCGGTGGGAATGGTCAGCAGCGCCAGGCTCACGACCACGCCAAGGCGCCGGTTGATGTGCTGGCTGAACAGCGCGACCAGCAAACCGGACGCCGCCATACCGAAGGTCGAGGCGTTTACCGCCACGCCCATCGCGGCCGGCGTCACATGATAGGTGCGGACCAGCGTCGGCAGGATCGCCTGTGTGGCGAACAAGTCGACCACGGTCAGAAATGCGGCTAGTCCGATGACCAGCGTCGGCTGACGGATGCCTGTCTCGGCATCGTCCATCGGGCGGATCGCGCTCAGTTCGGTCATCGCGTGGCTCATCGAAATTTGGCTCATCGGAATATCTCGTTGGAGGTCAGCGGTGCGCGGCGCCCCATCCGGGGGAGGGGGCACCATCCGGGGCGCCACGCGTCCGCTTCCACCCGCCGCCCCTTCAGCCGGGAGCGGCGAGTTGGGGGTTACATCATGCCATCGGCGGCCTTCTGGGGCGGAAGGATGTCCGAGGAGATCAGCACGGCCGGCTGGTTCGTGTTGTTCTTCCACCAATGGGACAGAGCGCCGGACTCTGCGGTGACGTCACCGGCCTTGTGCTCGATCGGCACCGAGCAGGTGCTGCGGTATTCGGTGATCGCGCCCGACACGACGAGGATGTTGGCCGGACGCTCGCCGTGGCTGTGCCACGGAACGATGCCGCCGGGCTGCACGACCAAGCGGCGCATGCGCAGCGCGCGTCCTTCGAAGCCGTAGCCCTTGAGGTCGATTGAGGAAATAACGGTGTCGGTCACGCCGGCCGGCGCCATCGGGCCGGGCTGGGTGACATCCACGCCCACCTTGCCGGTGGGGCATTCGCCGGCGAATGTGGGGGCAGAGAAACAACTGGCTGCGACGAGCGCGGCCGCCGCCGCAGCGCCTTTAAAAATGTTGATCATAGGGGGTCTCCGTTTGGGTTTGTGTTGCGTGCTGTCGGCGGTGAAGCACGACAACGATGAGAAGATGTTGGAGACCGGCCCACATTAGAAATACCGCTTGCCTTCCGAATGGATAGCCGGCGGCTATGGCCGAATTCATTGAGTCACAAGGGTTTAGGCCCTAGGTTCATCCCATGACTGGCAAGACATTGAAGGAGCGGCTCGATACGGTGCGAGCGCACTCCAAACCGGAGACGACCGAGCGTTATGACCGCCTCGTGGCGGCCTTGCGCGCATCCGGCGCCGCCGACGCCGCGCTGAAGGCTGGCGATGCAGCGCCCGAATTTATGCTCGCCAATGCCGAAGGCAGGCTTGTCGGTTCGCACGATCTGTTGGCGAAGGGCCCGCTGGTGCTCAGCTTCTATCGCGGGCGATGGTGTCCTTATTGCGTGACCGAGCTCGAGGCATTGCAGGATTCGACATCCGACATCGTGGCGGCCGGCGCCTCGCTCGTTGCCGTCACGGCGGAAGATTGCGGCGGCGCGCTCGTCGCCAAGCGCGAACGCAAATTCGATTTCGAGATCCTGTGCGATCCCGACAACGGTCTCGGCCTCGCATTCGGCCTTCTCTTCCGCCTGCCGCAGGAAGTGATCGCCTGGTACCGGGATATCAATATCGACTTCCCGGTGCGCTATGGGAATGAAAGCTGGTTCTTGCCCATTCCGGCGACCTACGTCATCGACCGCGGCGGAATCATCCGGCACGCCTATGTCAATCCCGAATTCCGCGAGCGCATGGACCCGGCCCAGATTGTTGCTGTCTTGAACACCTTGCACGCCCACGCCTAGGATCGTGCATGACTGCCAAGGGGCCATTCGCCGAAATACTCGCCCGCATCCAGGCGGCGACGGCCGCGTGGTTCAACGCGGACAACGACCGCATGGTCCGCGGGCTCATCGCTTCCGGCGCCGCCAAGGATGCACTGAAGGAAGGCGACGCGATCCCGGAATTCATGCTGCCGAACGCCGAAGGCAAGCTGGTCCAATCCTCAGAGCTGTTCGGCGGCAGGCCGGTCGTCATCGCCTTCTATCGCGGTGTCTGGTGCCCCTATTGCTCGGCAGAGCTGAACGCACTGGCCGATGCCGCGCCGCGCCTCAAGGCGGCCGGCGCCAATGTCGTGGCCATCACGCCGGAGATCGGCGGTGTTGCGCTCAAAACCAAGAAAGAGCGCGATCTCCAGTTCGAAATTCTGTGCGATGTCGACAACGGCGTCGCGATGCAGTTTGGCCTGGTCTATCGCGTCCCCGACGACATCCAACCGAGCTATCTGAAGTTCAATGTCCGGCTGCCGGTAATCTACGGCAACAACAGCTGGATGCTGCCGATCGCCGCGACCTATGTCGTGGGCCGCGACGGCAAGATCGCCTACGCCTATGTGAATCCGGACTACCGCGAACGCTGCGATCCGGAAAGCCTGATCGATATTGTCGCGAAGCTTTAGCCAGCGGACCAGTCGCGCGCCCGCGCCACCTTCACGAAGGCATCCGCCGCCAGCGAGAACCGGCGTCCCGCCACCGTTGCCAGGATCACATCGCGCTCGAGCACATTGCCTTCCAGCGGCACGCTCACCAAGCCGTCGGTGACCGGCAACGTGCACGGTGCTGTACCAGTACCGAACCCGGCCAGCACCATCTGCTGCAGCTGCGCTTCGCTGGTCGCGCGATGGCGCACATCGGGCATGACGCCTGCAGCTTCGCAAAGCGCGCGGAAAGTTGGGATCATGCAGCAGTCTATGCGCTCGATCATCGGCTCCCCGTCCAGGTCCTTGATCGTCACCGATTTCATATCGGCGAAACGGTGATCCTTGCGCACGATCACGTTCATCGACTCGCGGAACAGCCGCCAGCTCCGCACCTTGTCCGGCGGATCGCCCGCCTGGCTCGCCACCACCAGATCCAGGTCGCCTTCGATCGCCTCGTCGAGTAATTCGCGCTGCGATCCGGCGCCCAGCGTGAGTTCGAATCCGTTGATGGATTTCTTCAGCGACGCCAGGATCTCGATCACCGTCTCGTTCGGCACCGTGCTGTCGACGCCGAGCCGCAAGGGCGCGACCTCACCCTTGCGCACGCTGGTCGCAAGCTGTTTGGCCGCCTGTGCGGCGGCGAAGGTCTGCTCGAGATGCGGCAGCATCAAGCGCCCGAGTTCGGTCAGGTGCGTGTTGGCGCGTTCGCGGTGGAAGAGCGGGCCGCCTAGTTCTTCTTCCAGCTTCTGCACGGCTCGCGTCAGCGAAGGCTGTGCAACGTTGCACTCCTCAGCCGCCTTGGTGAAATTCAATGTGCGACAGACCGCCAGAAAATAGCGGACCTGATGCATTTCCATCGTCGCGTTCCCTTCGCCCGCGAACCTTAGACTGGGATGTTTACTCCGTCATTGGGTATTTCGCCCAAAGCGCGACTTCGTTACGCCAGGCGCGGATAAAATCCCGAAAAGGCGTAGGCCGCGCACCGCGCTGTACGTTTTCCGCGCCGATTTCCCACATCAGCGCATATTGCTGCATCAGGGTGCGGTAGGCCTCGCGAAGGGTGGTTTTCCGGTCCCAGATATGCGTCGCCTCGGCGCCTGCGCCATTGCACTCCAGGATCGTGAATCCGCGCCCCTCCTGTAGTTCGCCGATCGAAGAGAACCGGACGTCGAACCGCCCGAAATGAAAGCCGTCGATGTCTTTGGCGATGCAATCGAAAGCCCGTGTCATCGCATCGGTAATGTATCGATTGCCGTCCCGGAAGATCGTGCCGCGGCTGTGGCTGCCGGCGAAGGCGATGCGGTAGGGCTCGCCCGGCTTCAAGATCAGATCGCGCCGTCCCGCATGCCGCGGCAGATAGATATCCTTGAGCACGCCGGCACGCGGATCGCGCGCGATCAGTTCGCCCACCGTCGAGCGCCCATCGCCGTACACATAGGGGAAGTATTTGAGCGTGAGCGAGAAGATGCGGCCGCGCTTTTCTCCGGGTTTGCGCACATAGAACACGCCCGCCTCGGCCTCGTGATCGACCAGCGCTTGCAACACGATGCGCTCGCCCATCGGAAATTCGGCGACATAGCACGCCAGCTCGTTTTCGTTGCGCACGCGACGGACGCCCGCGCCGCGGCACCCCTTGTCCGGCTTGGCCACCAGCGGGAAGGACAATCCGCGCTTTGCAGCCTGCAGCACGGCCGCGCGCACGCAGGCATCGAGATCGCAGTCCCCGTCGCGCACAAAGGAAGCGAACGGCGCGATATATCTCCGGGCATAAGGCCCGGCCTTGGAGAGCCCCGCCTCTTTAGATTCGCCGATCCAGCCCCCGAACTCGAACCCCGTGTTGGCGGCCGTCGGAAGTGTGAAGCCGCCATGCTTCAACGAGAGCCACAGCCAATAAAGGACCATCGGCGCATAAAACACAGGCTGCGGCCAGAACTCGAAATGCGACAGCACAGGTCCGGACCGGTCGAGCGGCGGCATCCCCTGATGCGGCACATGCAGCGCCAAGGCTTCAGACATGTCCCTGCTCCGTCTTCCGCGCGATCCAGCGCGCCGACATCAGTGGCGCAATCACCGCCAGGGCCAGAACGATCCCCGCCGCGGCATATTTGAAATCGCCCAGCAACTCTGCCGCGTGCATGCCGAAAGTGTAGATGGCGCTGAAGAGTGCTCCGGTCCACGCCAGGCTCGCCACTGCTGTCGCGCTGGCGAAGGTCAGGAACGGCATGTGCAGGAATCCGCTCGCGGCATAGATGGGCAACCGGCTTCCGGGCACCACGCGCGCGCCGATCAACGTCAGTACGGAGCGCCGGCCGAGCCATTTGCGCGCCACGGCGATCCGTCCTTCGCCGATGAAGCCGCGCACCCCCGCATGCCGCCGCGCCGCCGCGCCGAGGAAATAAAGACCGACATCGCCCAGATAGATTCCCGCGAAGAGGACCGAAAACGCGAAGGGAGGCGCGATCATGCCGGTCGTAGCCAGAAGTGCCGCATATCCGATCGCGGCATCCTCTAGGAAGAACGTCGAGACCAGGATCGAGATCGCAAGGACCTCCGGGCTCGAGCCGATGTGCATCGCTGTCATCGTCATGCCGCACGCAGGAAGCGCGGTACGTGCCGCGACGCGCTCTGTGCGCGGATGAACCGGCGCAACGATCCCAGTCCCGCGCGATGGCCCACCTGTCGCGTCAGCAGGTCCTCGATCGCGGTGAATTCGCCGGACCGGCTTGCGGCGTGTATCCAGGTCTGCAACAGCACGTCGCGCTGTGCATGACTGCCGCCCAGCCGGTGCAACTGACCCAGCATGGGCAACAGCAAGAGCGACGCCTTTGCAAAATCGCCGTGCGCATGCGCGACCACCGCTTGCGCTACCGGCAGCGCGACCATCGCCCACAGGCTTTCGACCGCGCCCGTCGCATGCCGCGCCATCGAGCGCAGGAAGTCGTCCACCAGCGCCACGTTGCCGCCCCGCGCCAATGCGCGGGCGAAATGCACGTCGTGAAAAGGCAGGATGTGTTCGAACCCGCGCTCGCCGACCTTGCCCGAAATCGCGGTCCAGCGTGTGCCGACATCGGCGCCCGCCATCTCCAGCCGCCACAGCGACGAGATTGCGCCGACCTGTTCCTGCGCGAACTCCGGCCACTGTCCCCACAGATGCCGGTCGTGGATCTGCAATGCGCGCGCGTGCTCGCCGGCGTCCAGGTGAAGCTGTGCCAGATGCCACCAATTGTGCTCGCGCACGAAGATGCTGCGGTCTGCCCAACCGGAAGACTTTGCAGTCAGCATCCGGATCGCATCCTTGTTGCGATCCTGCGATTCATAGGTGTGCGCCAGCGCGTGATGCGCCCACGCGTCGTTGGGGTTCATCGCCAGCGCGCGCAGCGCAGCTTCCTCGGCCAAGACCAGCCGGTGGCATTGTTCCTCGGCAAACGCCAGCATGCCCCAGGCTTCGGGTGTGTCCTGATGCGCGCGGATCACGGCCTGCGCCATCGCGCGCATCGTCACCGCGTCGCCCAGATTGAAGGCGTGATACTGGCCCCATTTCGCCGCGGCGATGTCGGTCGGATAACGCTCGACCAGTTCGCGATAGATCGCGGTTGCGATGCGGGTCTCGCCCATCGACCAGGCGTCGACGGCCGCGATTGTCATCTGCTCGCGGTCCGTCGCGCCCTGGGCGTTGCGGCGCATCCGTGCCAGGTACGGCTTGGCCGCAACAAAACCGCTCGAAGCTTCCAGCGCCATATGCACCGATGCGGCACAGGCATTCGCGAAAGCGCAGTCCGGATCGGCATCCGCTGCTTCGAAGATCGTGCGCAGGCGTGTGCCGTAGCCGATCCAGTCCGCGGTATAGATATCCACCGCCGCAGCGGTCGCCGCGTGTGCCGTCGTGAGCCGGTTGCCGAACGCGTCTTTCATGTCACTTATCCAAAGCTTGCGCTTGTGGCTGCGATCAATGCGGCCATGCTCAAAAGCAACCACGAGAGTTTGAGCCAGGTTTGCATCGCACGCCTCAGTTGGATGCCGCCGCGGCGTTCTGGGCCGCAGACGCGATAGAGGCCGCGACCATCGTCGCCATCGCGAATTGCGGATCGCGTTCGGTGATGTGGTGGCGATGCGCGACGTATGTGAAGTCGGTGTAGGCGATCCACACCTGGCCATTCGCGTCCTGCAGCACCAGCATCCTGACCGGCCAGTCGAGACCCGAGTAAGGATTGGCAGACAGGAACTGTGTGCCCAGCGGCGGATTGCCGAACACCAAAAGCGTTGACGGGTTCAATGTTACCCCCGCATCGGCCGCCAGCTTCTGCTGGTCGATCTCGTCGAAGAATTTGATTCCTTTGGCGGCGATGTCGGCCTTCAGTCGTGCCACGGTTTCGGCGACGCCATAGGCGCTTTTCACACGGACTACGCCGTCGTCGTTCTTCAAATGCTCGGCCTTCGGCGCACTGTCGTTCGAAGCGGCGAAAGCGGGTGTACACACGGCGCCGCTCACGGCAAACGCGGCGAACGCTGAAGCAAACAGGGTGGTGGAAAAGGGTTTCATGGCAGTTGGTCCTTTCTAGGATTGAGGGTCAGGGCTTGGGGATGTTTGTTGACTTGTCTTCGTTCTGCATCACGCCGGCATTGGCTTCGTGCAGGATAAAGCCTTCGATGGGGTCGACCGGCGCCTTCCACGGCGCTGCTTTCAGCACGCGCTGTGTATCGGCGTAACCGGCTTCCCAGCGCGCGCAGATGCCGGCCGGGCTGAAGTCGATGTCGCGCGCGTGGTCCTCGCCATGAAGCTGCGGCGCGAGGAGGCGCACCACATGCATCCGCGTCGGGCATCCATAGGCGGTCATCTCGCGCACGAAATTGTCGCGCAGCGCTTCTTCCGGCAGCCGCCTGGACAGTTCGGCGATGATGTGGCGCAGGCGGTGGATCTGCTTCTGGCGGGCGATATGCGTGCCCGCGCGGCTCGAATACTGAAGATCCTTCTGCCGGTTCATCACTTTCAGGATGGAATCCGGCTCCGGCCCGTTCGGATTCCAGAGATGCACCGCGAACACCAGGCCGTTCTTGCGCGGCTTGTCGTCGAACACGGCTTCGACGGGCGTGTTGGAGAGGATGCCGCCGTCCCAATAGAGCTCGCCGTCGATGCGGATCGCAGGAAACGCCGGCGGCAAAGCGCCAGACGCCATCACATGCCGCACGTCCATCCTGCTGTCGCGGCTGTCGAAATAGCGCATCTGGCTGGTCTGCACATTCGCGGCGCCGACCGTCAGCCGCACCGGCCCATCATTGATCAGTCCGAAATCGACCAGCTTGGAGAGCGTCTTGCGCAGCGGCGCGGTCGAATAATAGCCGGCGCTGTCCGCGCCCAGCTTCACGTGATTGCCCTGATGTGCGCGCGGGTTCGGCTCAAAGAAGCCGTTCACGCCGGTGATGGTGGACAGGAACGTCGCGGCACTCTGGCCGACGATCGGCCACGCCCCCGCCAGTTTCAGCAGCGGCCCATGCTCGACGGTGGACCAGAATTCCTTCAGCCGTGCGATACGCTGATCGCGCGTATTGCCTGCGATCAGGCTCGCATTGATGGCGCCGATCGACGTGCCGATGATCCAGTCCGGTTCGATATCCGCTTCGTGCAGAGCCTGATAGACGCCGGCTTGGTACGCACCGAGAGCGCCTCCGCCTTGCAGCACGAGTACGGTCTGACCGTAGTCGGCGACCGGGTTCTTGGTCGCGCCCGTCGTTTTCGGTGTTTTCGCCATAACGGTCATCCGCAAATTCCTCATCCCGTGGTTGGGTGGGACAGATATGCGGGCGTCGCGGCGGCATCGGAACTACTTGTTGTCTACGCATTCGATAGACGAAAGCTATTGGCCATGCCGATGCCGAATATGGGAGGAAATACAGGTATTTTTGAAGGAACGGGCAAATGAAACCGCACACGGCAATCATGATCGCGATCGTTGGTCTAAGCGCCCTCCAGCCAGTGCTGGCCATGGCCGCGCCGGCCACGGACACGCCGCCTATACGAATTCCAACGCCCAGCGGCGAAGTCATCCTTCCGAGTGCCGATGAGAAAGAGGCTTATGACGACTATGGCTACGGGGCGGTACGCCGGGCCGGCGATCTGGTGTTCATTTCCGGCGTAGTAGCAGGCCGGCGGCCCGACGAAGGGACAGATGTTACTGCATTTGAGGTCGAAGTCCGCAGAGCCTTTAGGCGCATCGAGACCTATTTGAAGGCCGCCGGACTTGGCTTCGATGATGTCGTGATGATCAACAGCTTTCACGTCTGGGACGGCCCGAACTTTTCTGGGTCACGCGATGAACAGTTCAAGGCATTCGAGGCGGTCAAGGAAGAGTTCATGCGCGGCCCCAAGCCGGCTTGGACGGCAGTTGGAGTTACCTCTTTGCTCCCCGCCGCTGGTGTCGTTGAGATTCAGATGATTGCTCAAACCCCGAGGCCGAAATGAACCTCGTCCTCGCGCTGATCCGATCGGACAGCTCGTATCGCAGCCTCGGCATCAGCTGCCGCGGCTTAAATCAACCCTGTTGAAAGGGCTTAACAATGCGGCTTAACCAGGTGACTGTGACTGCCGTCGATCTCGATGCGTCCATCGCGTTCTATCAGACGCTCGATTTCCGTTTGATCGTGAAGAACGATTACTATGCGCGCTTCGAGATTGATGATGGCGAGAGCACCTTCTCGCTGCTTCTGGGCGATGCCAGCGGCGCGGCGAACGGGCCGCATATTTATCTCGAGTGCGAAGATCTGGGCGCGCACGTCGCGGCATTGCGTGCCAAGGGTGTTGTTTTCGACGGCGATCCCGTCGATCAGAGCTGGAAGTGGCGCGAGGCGTGGCTCAGCGACCCGGCCGGGAACAGGCTGTGCCTCTATTGGGCAGGCGAGAACCGGCGTTTCCCGCCGTGGCGACTTAAGACGCAGAATGATGTCTGACAACCGGCACTAAGGAATTGTGATCTTCGAAGCCCATGCGCGCCAGCCGTGCAATTAGCAACTTTCACACTAAGGGCACTTTGCTGATTTCGTACTCAGGGCCTTTGTCCGAAACTACACCGTGAAAGTGCGGCCAGCATGGTTGCCGACGGCACCATCATGGTGGGTCTGTCACCTACCATAGTGTGGTGATTTTTCTCGGTATTCTGCGGGTCGCGGATATTGAGGCTGAAACAGCACCAATAAACATACCAACACTCCGCGAGCTAACCGCTCATAACCCTAGGTCTTCGGCTTTGCGGAGAAGTCGACATATTCGACGGGATGCGTACCGGCTCTGCGATGCGATGAAGCAACGCGCGCAAATCGTCGACGAAATACGCCTTCACCGCAGCGTCGCCAGTGCGACCTCAGCCAGACGGTGTCGGTCACGCCCCTTATTGATGGCGGCAAGAACGAACTGCCTGTCGTCGATGGATTACGTCGCGAATGTCGCGCCGTCAGATCTGCGCTGTGCGGACCTTGTCCAGATCGAGCCGGCAGACGGAACTGAAAGGCAGCAGCGGATCGGACATCAGACCGTTTGATACCGCGTCGATTGCGAGCTGACGGAGCTCGACTCGCGGCTTCAAAAGGATGCCGACTATTGCCTTTAGTACGGTTTCAGCTCCTGCGATCACTTCAGCCGGCGCGAACAGCCGCATGCGATTGATCAAACCGACGAGGCGCTGCTCCGTGCCGTTCAGGGCGATCTCGTCGCGGAGATAGGCATCCAGGAGCAACTGCGAGGCGTTCATCACGAAATCGGCGTACACCAATTCGCGCTTTGTGACCTCCGCCGCGACGCGTTGAAGGCGATTCTGGACTCGCTGCGTGTAGACCGCCCCAGTCAGAGACGCACTGCCGCCGGCGAGCGCACCGAAGAGCGCGGATAGCGGACTCAAGAAGGATGGATCGATGTTCATTGGCTCCCCCTAACCTCACGCCCACTGGAAGAGCGTCAGCAACAGGGCCGCTGCCACCCCGATACCTGGCAGAGCAATGAGATAAGCGCGGTTGTACAGAAGGAGCGTAACAATACTAAAATTTGTGGCCGCGGCGAGAGCCACGCCCCAAGGCCGGGTCGACGGCACCGCCAGGAGGCCTGCGCTCAACAACTCTAGCGCGCCCGTGACGCGAAAGCGGCTGGGTGCATAGCCCCACCTCAGACAGGCTCGGCGCACTGGCGCGATGCGAGAGAGCTGCAATGCGCCTGCGAGCGCGAACAGCGCTGCAAGCGAAACTGAAATCGATTCTGTTTCGCTCCCCATCCTACTGCATGTACCAGCCATGACTGACGACAAGAGACTGGCCAGTCAGCGCGTTCGACGGAAACGCGGCGAGAAACACGGCCGCTTCCGCGACGTCCTCCACCGTGGTGAACTCGCCATCCACCGTCTCCTTCAACATCACGTTTCGGACGACTTCGGCTTCCGAAATGCCAAGTGCACGGGCCTGTTCCGGAATCTGCTTCTCGACCAGAGCCGTCCGCACGAAACCCGGGCAGATGACGTTGGCGCGCACGCCATGCGGAGCGCCTTCTTTCGCCACGACTTTCGCCAAGCCGATCAGGCCGTGTTTCGCCGCGACATAGGGCGCTTTGAGCGGAGAGGCCTCCTTCGAATGCACGGATCCGATGTAAATAATGCTCCCGCCCTGCTGGCGGTACATCTGACGGAGCGCGGCGCGTGTGGTGAGAAACGCCCCGTCCAAATGGATGGCGAGCAGCTTCTTCCATTTTTCGAACTCGAAATCGACGAGCGGAGCGACGATCTGAACGCCGGCGTTGCTGACGAGAATGTCGACCTGGCCGAACGTCTCGATAACCTGCGCCATTCCGCGTTCCACTTGTGCTTCGTCGCTCACATCCATCGCGATTGGGAGTGCATGCTCGAAGGCAGGATCGATCTCCGCAGCTGTGGAGAGGGCCGCGTCGGCGTCGAGATCCGCGATAACGACCCTCGCCCCTTCTTTCGCGAACGCGAGCGCAATCTCCCTGCCAATACCGCTTGCGGCGCCGGTGATCACCGCGACCTTGTTGAGAAGTCTTTGACTCATGGTTACGCCTTTCATCGAGGTGCCGAGCAACAAATCACGCGGCCAGTTCATGGATATCGCCTTTCTGCTGGTGTGCCGATCGCGCCAAGTAGTCATGCACGACCTCCCCCAGCCCGAGGGTGAGGTCGGCCACGAGATGAAGCGCCTGCACGACTTCGAGCACCGGCAGCTCGGCCACGGGTGCCAGCGCGTGCGACCAGAGATCGAGCGCCGCCGGACCGGTCCATGCGCCCTTCAGCTCCACTTCGGTTAGGTAGTACTGCACGAGTTCACAGATGCGGGCGCTGCCGTCGACATGTGGAATGATCTTGAGGAGGAAGTTCGGCTCCGTGAGCAACGCTTTCACAGTGGCTAGATCGCAAGCTGTGTGCTTGTACCCCATGGTCGCGGTGGCGAGACGTACCGGGCCGTAGTCGAGTGTACCAACGAGCGTCTCGATCTCCGTTTTGAGCGTTGGGCTCCCGAGCTTTTTGGGAAACCCCCACAATTCGCGACCGCCTGCGATCGGCGGATGGTCGTTCAAGAACATGCAGTGGGTGTAGCTGCCCCTGCGGCCACGGAACGAGACCGGAATGACCTGGCCGCTTTCGGTGTAGTCACCGAAGCCGGTGGAGTCCGGCATGCGAATGAACTCGAACTTTACCAGCGGTTCGCGCACCTCGAGCGGCTCCGGCACCAGCGCGCGCAGCTTTGCGGGATCGGTGCGATACGTGATGATGAGATATTCGCGGTTGACGAAGCGGTACGGACCGACGGGGTAGGCCGGGCTCGTAAGCGGCATGGCAAAGGCCCGGTTGCGGATAGCATCTTCATTCATCTTTAGGCTCCTGTTTGTGCACGCCAGCTATTCTCGGCCATCAACGGTGAGATCGAAGGTGCTCACGCCTTCAAGATTTCTTGGGCGTTGCAACGCTTCGGGGTGACGGAGCGTCCGCACCGCGTCGTGGTAGCCCGCGCGCCAATGCTCCTCCATCGAGAGCCGCGAGAACTCGAAATCCTTCGAGTGGCCTTCGTGATGCCGACCGCGATAGATTAAATGCACCAGGCTGTAGACATGATCGTCGGCCATGGAGCGCAGAGCGCAGGCTTCTTCGCTCGCGAGCAGATCGGGCGGCAACTTCGCGAGAAGACCTCCCAGCGTCTTTCGCGCGCGTTGGCTTTTCTTGAACTGATCGGTGTTGGCCCGGGTGCGGCTCGAATACTGGATTTCCTTCTGCCGCATGACGACATCGGCAAGGTTGCCCGGAAGTTCGCCACGCGCGCTCCAGAGATCAATTTGGAAGGCTAGTGTGTCCTGGCGTGCACCCTGCTCCACGACCCACTGCAGAGGTGTGTTCGAGATCAGGCCGCCATCCCAGTAGAATTCGCCGTCGATCTCAACAGCGGGAAATCCAGGCGGAAGCGCGCCACTTGCGATGACATGTTCCGGCCGGATGGTGTGCTCCTGGTTGTCGAAGTAGACAAAATTTCCGGTCCGCACGTTCACGGCGCCGACGCTGAAGCGCATGGCGCCGGCGTTGATGCGGTCGAAATCGACCAGCCGCTCCAGCGTGCTTTTCAGCTGCTTCGTCTCGTAGTAGCTCGTGGCCCCGAGCGAGCCGTTCGGCTGCAGCCAGGGCGGCGGTAACCGAAGCCCGAAGAATCCCATCGAACCGGCCATGACCGCGTAGCTGGCGCTTATCTGGTTGAAGAGTGTGCGTGCGTGATCGCCCGTCGGCGTCACTGCCGTCGCCGTTATCAAGTCGAGCAACGGATTGGCGGTAATCTGCTGCCAGAAGCTTTTGAGCTTGCCGACGCGCGCGGCGGGCTCGTTTCCTGCAACGATCGCAGCGTTGATCGCGCCGATAGAAACGCCTGCGACCCAGTCAGGTTCGATGTCGGCCTCAGCGAGGGCCTCGTAGACGCCCGCTTGATAGGCTCCGAGCGCGCCGCCGCCCTGTAGCACGAGCGCTACACAATCGAAGGGAAGCCGGCGTCCTGCAGTCGCGCATTCAGGATGGAAATGGACGTTCATGACAGGTCTTCCTTGAAGGTGTCGCCGGGCCGAAGGGCTAAAGGAGAGAGCCACTCCGGCCCGGCGATCGAGCGGCAGGGGTGGCCGCTCGAGGGTTGGTGAAAATGGCGCATCTAATGTGCGTGGCTCGTGTCGATGGGTCCTTTGGGTTTTGGCGCCAGCCATATGAGGCAAGAGGCGAACAGGAGACAGATTGCGATGACGCCGAACATGTTGAGCGTGGCGAGCATCAGGCTCTGCCCTTCGACCAGGCGGGTAAGGAATGCCGTCGCGGTCTGGTGGGTAAAGCCGTGCGCCTCGATCACATTCAGTGTGAACCTGCCGGTGTGCATCTCACCCGCCAGTTCGGTTTGATTGACGCGTTGGGCGTTCGACCAGCCTGTCTGAATGAGCGAGGTCGCAAACGCACCCGCGAGGGTCCGCATGAAGTTGGAGAGGCCAGCCGCGTTTGCCTGTTCCTCCGGGTTTACACTCGCCATCGCAAGCCCGGTGACGGGCACGAAGAACATCACCATTGCCGTACCGGTCAGAATGGTGGGCAACGCCATTTGCATGAACGTGATGTCGGTGTTGAAACTCATCCGCCACATCATGATGCCGGCGAGTCCGAGTATGCCGAGCGAGATAATCAGGCGCGGATCGAAGCGCTCCACCGCTTTGCCGACGAACGGCGCAGAGCCAACGGCGAGGATGCCCATAATCCCGGTCGCGTAGCCGGCCCAGGTGGCGGTGTAGCCCATGTTGGTCTGGAGCCAGAGCGGCACGAGAACGATGCTTGCGAAGAAGCCGCCGAAGCCGACCGCGTAGGTTGTCGCTGCCGCGGCAAAGCCCCGGTGTCGAAAGACCTTAAGGTCGACGATGGGGTTCTTCTCCGTCAGCTCCCAGATAAGGAAGGCCGCGAAGCCGAGGGCTGCGATGATGCCGAGGGTGCGGATTTCCGTCGAAGCGAACCAATCGTGGTTGCGGCCTTCGTCGAGCATGATCTGCAACGCACCGACCCAGAGGACAAGGAGCGCGAGTCCGACCTTGTCGATGAAAGCGGGCGCGGTCGGATCAGGCTGGCCGCGCAGCAATCCGAGCAGCAACACTCCACCAGCAGCCGCAACCGGCACCTTGATGAAGAAGATCCAGTTCCAGCCGATGGTATCGCAAATGATGCCGCCGAGGATCGGTCCGGCCACCGGTCCAACCAGCGTGGTCATGGCCCAGAGTACGGTCCCCAGCGTCGCTTTCTCCTTCGGAAAGATACGCAGGAGCAGCATCTGCGACAGCGGCATGATCGGGCCGCCGACGAGGCCCAAGAGAACGCGGGTACTAAGAAGCATCCCAAGGGACGTCGAAAGACCGCAAAGAAGCGAGACCGCCGCAAACGAAATGTAGCACGTGAGGAAAACGCGCTGAGCGCCGAATCTTCGAGCGAGCCAACCCGTGAGCGGCACGGTGATCGCCTCCGCAACGGCATATGAAGTGATCACCCAGGTTCCCTGCGAGGACGACACGCCGAGCGCACCCGCAATCGTCGGCACGGACACGTTGGCAATCGTCGTGTCGAGCACGACCAGAAAGTTGCCGAGGCCGATCAGGAGCGCCGCGATAAGTAGCGTGCTCCCCGTCAGTGGCTTTCCAGAATCGTGCGCCCCTACCGCGCGGTCCATCTTCCCCTCCGTCAGTTGGCGACTTTGACGTCGACGTTCATGGTGAGGCCGACTTGCAGCGGATGCGCAGCAAGCTCTTTGGTATTTAGGGCGATGCGGACGGGAAGCCGTTGCACCACCTTGATCCAGTTGCCGGTTGCGTTCTGTGCAGGGACAACCGCGAAGGCCGCGCCCGTTCCGCCGGCGAAGCCGATGACACGTCCGTCGTAGACAACCCCGCCGCCGTAGAGATCGGACGTCAATCTCACTTGCTGTCCGGGATGGACGTGGGCGAGCTGCACCTCCTTGAAGTTTGCGTCCACATAAGCCGACTGGAGCGGAACGACGACCATCAGTGGCGTACCGGCCTGCACGCGCTGACCGACTTGCACTTGGCGCTCAGAAACCACGCCGTCGATCGGGGCGCGCAGCACGGTGCGATCCAGGTCGACCTGCGCCTGCTGTTTCGAAGCCTCGGCGGCGCGAAGGTTTGCAGCTGCAGTTGCCGCGGCGTTCTGCGCCGTCGTGAGTTCGTCGCCCGAAACAGAGCCGGACGCTGCGAGAGCCTGGCGACGGGAGAGATCGATCCTCGCCTTGCCGACATTGGCACGCGCGGCCGCAAGAGCGGCTTCCGAACGCGTGAGCGCGATCTTGAAGTCCGTGTCGTCGAGCCGCACAAGCACGTCGCCGCGCTTTACATGCCGCGTATCATCGGCGAGAACCTCACGCACCGGGCCGCTCACCAGCGGCGTCACCTGCGCAAGGTCGGCTCCCACATAGGCATTGTCTGTGGTCGCGTGCTTCGACAGAACCATGGTGTCGTAGGCGTAGTAGCCGCCGCCGAGCACCGCGGCCGTCAAAAATAGACCGGCGAATAGTTTGAGGCGTTTGCCCGTGGGCGACTTTCCCGCGGGTGCCGTCGCTGGTTCCTGCTTTGCCTCGGGCGCAGCGGTGTGATTTTCGTGAAACAGCTTTTCAACGTTAGTCATGATCGTGATCTCCTTTTAAGAGTGAAAGCCGCCGCCAAGCGCGCGGACTAGGGTGACGTCTTGGGCGAGTGCCCGGGCTTCGAGATCGGCGACACGCCTGCGTTGGAGAACCAGCACGTCTTCGGCAGCAAGCACGTCGAGATAGTGGGCAAGACCCGCGCGGTAGCGCTGATCGGCCGTGTGATACGCGGTCTCACCCTGTTTGAGAGCGCCGCGCGCATGCCCGAGTTCGGTAGCCACTTCGCGCTGTGTCACGAGGGCATCCGCCACTTCGCGCACCGAGGTAACGAGCGTCTGATCGTATCCCGCGACCGCTTCGTCGTAGCCGGCGCGCGCGCCGCGGTAGGTGCCCTCGATTCGGCCGCCATCAAAGATGGGGAGATGGACCGCAGGGCCGATGGCGCCGACGAGGGACGTGTGCCGGAAGAGGCTGCCGACATCGAGCGACTGAAAGCCAATCAGACCTTGCAGATCAATGTTTGGGTAGAAGTCGGCGCGCGCGACGGTGATCCGCGACGACGCCGCTTCCGCGCGGAGGCGTGCGGCGACAAGATCGGGCCGTCGCGCGATCAGATCCGCGGCGAGATGGGGGGGCAGTTCGGGTGCCCGCACGGCATGTGATATCGGCAGAGGTACTTCGAGTCCGCGGTCGGGACCTTTACCGACGAGCGCAGCGATCTCGTTGCGGGTAATGCCGATCTGACCATCGATAACGTCTACATCGGCACGTGCGGACTCCGCGACGGCTTCCGCTTGCGCAGCGGCGCCACTGGTTTCCAGCCCCTGGCTCTCGCGCTCCCGGAAAAGCTGCGCGGCATGCTCCCGGATATGCACTGCGTCCTCGGCGGCCGCCTTGTTCGACGCGAGCCGCACCAGTTCGGCATAAGCCGCCGCGACAGATGTCGAGAGCACGAGCCGCGCCTCGGCCATATCAACCTCGGCTGCTTGTTCTTCAGACGTCGCGGCGGCGAGCGCTGCACGATTCTTACCGAAGAGATCGAGCTCGAAATTGAAGCTCGTGGCGACGTTGGCATTTGTATGCCAACCATGTGGCATGACGGATTGAATCTGACTGGGGAAGCCTTGGCTGGTGCTCTGCTTTGAGACGAGCGCCGAGCCATTGAACTCGACATCGGGAAAGAGCGCTGCGCCAGCCTGCTGCGCCGTCGCCCGTGCCTCGCGGAGCCGCGCGCCGGCAATCATGATCGTTGGCGAACCGTTCAGAGCTTCGCCGATGAGCTGGTTCAATTCCGGATCCCTATAGAGCTCCCACCACTTGTCGGTGGGCCACTCGCCGGCGAGGCTCGTGAAGCTTCTTTCGGTTGCAAGGGCGTCCGGCGACTGAGGATCAGGCATAGGCCCGAGATCCGGCACGCAGGCCGAAAGCAAAACGGCCGAAGCCATGGACGCCAGAAGCAATGAGCGCCTTAGCGGTTTGGAGCCCGCTTTTGCTGCTTTTTTGTTTTCCTTCTGCACTACTTGCCTCCGTCATTTATAAACTGGACGGTACAGTTATAAATTTCCTGTTGCAGGGCGTCAAGGATAATTGTACCCATCGGTCCATTAAAAAACCGGAGATCAGGTATGCGTGTAAGGACGGACGAAAGACGAAACGCGATCGTGGAGACCGCCGCGGCGGTCTTTGCAGACGTGGGATATGAGCGGGCGAGTATGGCGATGATCGCCGAGCGCACAGGCGGCTCGAAAACTACGCTTTATGGGTACTTTCCATCCAAGGAAGAGTTGTTCTTTGCGGCAATGACGGGGCCGATGCCGGAGCAAGGCGAGCGCCTTCTTGCCCTGCTCGATCCCTCACAACCGGACGTCACCACTGTGCTGCGTCAATTTGGCCAAATGTATCTCGAAATCTTCGCGTCGCGCGCCGCGCTCGCCGTCACGCGCACGGCCTTCACGGAAGGCACGCGTAACAAGGAGCTCAGCCAATTTCTCTATCAACGCGGGCCGAAGCGCGTGTGCGATGCGCTTTCGAGCTACTTCGCGCAGCTCAAGAAGCGGGGCGTTCTTCCGAACATCGAGCCGGAAAGTGCCGGACTCCAATTGAAGGCCTTGTTCGAGGCAGGCGTCGTGGAGCCACTGCTCATGGGCACAAAGCCGGCGTGGAAGCGGGCAGACGCCGTGGACGCCGCCATCGCGACCTTCATGGCAGCAATTCGGCGCTAGTCCGTCACCGCAAGACGGAGCGACGGCGGATTGGTCTCTTGAGCGTGAACTCGCTAAGGAAACGTCCCTACCCGCGCTGATCCGCGGTGCGCGCCGCCCACAGTCGCGCGAGCGTCGGTGCGTCGCCGGTACCGAACACATAGTGGTCGGGGCGAACGAGGACCGCGTCGGCGTCATGCTTTTTCAGCCACTGCGCGAGGTCTGCGCGGAACGGCGCTAGCATCGGCTCGTCGAGCGCGGCCACTGTCAAGTCATGCGTTCCGCTCTCATCGAGCCGCTTGCGCGCGATGAGCCAGGCCGAGGGTCCGAGCACATCGTCGAGACGCTGCTTGGTGGCTTCTCCCGCCACTGGCTGCGCGAAGTAACTGCCGGCGCCTGCCGCGCCATTCATAATGCAGCCAGCCTCGAACGCCGGAAAACTCATGGCTTCGTCTGATGAAAAACCGCCAGCCCGTGCTTTGATCATCTGTTCGTCACGCGCCCGTGCCGCTTCCGGGTCGGTCATACACACTGTGCGGCCCATCATGACCGCAAGCGAGATGATTGCACGGACATGCGGCTCCCGCTCAATCTGGTAGGTGTCGAGCAAAGATGCCGGCGCACCGGAAAGAACCGCTTTCAGCTTCCAGGCGAGGTTCGCCGCATCGCGGAGGCCCGAACAGAGCCCCTGCCCCGCGAAGGGCGGCATTAGGTGCGCAGCGTCGCCAGCGAGAAAAACGCGGCCCTTGCGCCATGCCGCCGCGACCCGGGCGTTAAAGCGATAGACGGCCTTGCGTTCGATCGTCACGGCGCCGTCGACCTTCCACGGCTCGAGAAGCTCCATGACAAACACGTCGTCGAGGAACTGCTCCGGGGTCTCGTCGGGTCTCAGCATAAACTCCCAGCGATGGCGGCCCGACCCCATCAGTACGCACGTCGTCGGCCGGAACGGATCGCAGATCTGCAAATTCACCTTAGGAAGGCGCGCATAATCCTGGACGCGCGTGTCGATCACGAGCCATTGCTCGTCAAAACGCAGATCGTCGACCGCGATATCGCAGAAGGTGCGGACGGGGCTCCGCGCGCCGTCGCAGCCGATAAGAAACTGCGCGTGCACAAGCGTTTCACCATCGGGCGTGGCGAAGCGGCTCACCACCGCGTCCTCGCGCTCCTCGCAAGACAGCCAGGCCCAGCGTTTCTTAAGCTGCAGGCTCGCCATGGTGCTGGCGGCGCAGCGCAGCGTCGTTTCGATCGAAGGCTGGTGAATCATGTTGGCTACGGGCCAGCCGCCAGGGCCGGTGCGATCGAGGCCACCGAAGCGGAGCAGCACTTCGCCCTTGGCGGTTAGAAAATCGTAGCGATCTGCGTTGCGGCAGCTTGCCAGCACCTCCTTTGCCAGCCCGAGCTCCTGGAAGATGCGGACGGTCTCATGGTCGATATGCGCGGCGCGCGGCAGCGGATAGATGTCCGGCTCGCGGTCCGCGACAAGCACGCGTACGCCCCGGCGCGCGAGCATATGGGCGAGTGTGACACCGGTCGGTCCGCCGCCCGCGATCACTACATCGCAGTGAATATCGTCGGCCATGCGGTCATCTCCCCGCCACCATGCGGGCTTCGATGGCGCCAAGCTTGTCGATTTCGCAGCGCACGACGTCGCCGTCTCTGAGGAACTGACGCGGATTCATCGCCGCGCCCACGCCGCCGGGCGTGCCGGTGAAAATGAGATCGCCGGGCTCGAGCGTCATCGCCTGCGAGAGATGTTCGATCTGGTCCCACAGGTTGAACACGAGATGCACCGTGTTCGACTCTTGCCGCTTTTCGCCGTTGACGAAGCAGCGCAGGCCGAGGCTGTGCGGAGTGCCGATCTCATCGGCCGTGGTAATCCACGGCCCGATAGGCGCGTGCGTGTCGAAAGATTTGCCGAGGCTCCATTGCGGCGTGCGGTGCTGCCACAGTCGCTCGGTCACGTCGTTGCCGACGCAATAGCCGAACACGTAACGCGGCGCATCGACGCTCGCAATGTAACGCGCGCGCTTGCCGATGATCGCGACAAGCTCGACCTCATAGTCGACATGCTCGCTGTTCCGTGCGATTTCGATGGGGTCAAAGGGGCCGTTCACCGAGGTGACGGCCTTCGTGAACCACACTTGGTTTGCAGGCGTCTCCATCTTGCTTTCGGCGATGTGGTCGGCGTAGTTGAGACCGATCGCGAAAATCTTCCCTGGCCGCTGCACTGGCGCGAGCAAGCGTACGGCGGAAAGGGGGATACGCCGTCCGCTCTGCGTCGCCTGTTCCACCTTGGACTTGAGAGCGTCCCAGCCCGCGATCAACTCGATCATGGAACCGTCGAAGCCGGTAACGACGATCTCCTTGTCAACAATGACGCCTGTGCGGGCGCCATGACCGTCGTCGAACAATGCGAGCTTCATCGACTGGCTCCCCCCATCATCGGGTGATTGGGGCCCCATTGCACGCCCAGCAGGTCCTGAAGCGTTGCCTTGCGCGAGCCGTCGCCGGCCGCGAAAAGATCGCCGTCTGTCCAATGCTCGATTTCATGGCCCCAAGGATCCATCCAGTAGTCGAATATCTGACTTCCCAGAATGTGGCGTCCCACACCCCAAGCCGGCGTGCGCTCGGCACGTTTCAAATGTGTGTGGCCGAGCATCAGATCGTCGAAGTCCACGACTTCGAACGCGGCGTGATTGAACTTCGGGGTGCCACCCGGCGACTGGAGAAGGAAGAGTGTGTGATGATCGGTTGGTGTCTCGCCGCGGTCGCAGCGCAAAAACGCGCCGAGAGCCATGCCCGGCGCCACTTCGATCTCGTCTGATGTGATGAAACCGAAGCGGGACTTGTACCAGTCTTCAGACGCGCGAAAGTCTTTTACCTCCAGCACCGCATGCCCCAGGCGCACGACATGCGCCGGTCCTTCCGTCAAACGAGTCGGCGCACGCAAGCGCGCCTTGGCACGGGCGTCATTTCTTATGGCTCCGCCGGGGAGCGAAATCGGACTGGCGCTCGCCTGTCCTGCGACGACCTCGACGCGAAATCCGTCCGGGTCGGTGAGGGCCAAGACAAACCCTCCGCCGGGAGCCGACGAACGTTCGAGCGGCGCTCCTTCGCTCGCCGCCAGCTTCTCGAGGTCCGCCACGCTCTCCGCCCGCAGACCTAGCGCCCTAAACCCCGGCTCTCCGAGAGATGTCGCATGCAGGAAAGGCTGGTCTCCGGTGCCACGCGCATACAGCACGCCATCCGAAGACAACGCCTCAATCATGCCGAACTCACCGAGAAAGGCTCTCATCGCGTCGAGGTCGGGTGCCGCGAAGCGCACATGGGCGATGTCCTCGATTTTGATCGTGCTCATGCATTCCTCCGTGGCTTTCGTTTTGCTGTCTTTTGCTCCGCCGCTAAGGGCGGAAGTTCGCTGCGTGCGATGCGGCGCGCCTCGGCTACGGGAATACCGCCTGCCCGCAGGAGAAATTCGGCGGCGTTGCTTCCCGCGTCCCGCCAGGTTTGTTCGCCACGGGTAACCGTGTTCATGGCCGCAATCGCGGTCCCGGCCAACATCGCGACGAAGGTCGGAATTTGAGATGCCGTGATCTTGAAGCGGCCAGAGTTGACGGCGTGCGCGACATCGCGGGACGGTGGGTCATGCATGAAGCTCCGCAATGTCACGTGGCTCAACGTGAACTGCACGAGGAAGCGACCCCAATCGTGATCCTCGTGCGCGCGTCGCACGAACAGCCTCAGGCCAGTCGATAAGCGCTCTGCCGGATCGGCGAAGGCCTGCATGGTGGCTTCCGTGCGCAGAAGCATTTCCTGAGCCAGAGCGGCGGCAACCTCGCCAAGCAGGTTCTGAGGTTGGGTGACATTGTTGTAGATCGTGCCGCGCGCGATCCCGGCAGCATCGGCCAAATCGCTAACGGAAATCGCGCTTCCCCCGTTATCCGCGAAAAGCCGGAGAGCGGCGTTGTAGATCTTGGCGCGCGCCCGGCTTAAACGTTCCGCAGAGATTGGAATCGTGTTCATAGTTGTTCTATTTTGAACAACTATGTTCAAAAGTCAACATCACTGCCGAGGGACCGACATGTTCAAAGGAAGGTGTGATGGATTACGGGAGTTTCTTCGGGCATCGGCATCATACGCTTACCGATTTGCCGCCCGGTTGGATAGTGACCGAGTGCGAGGGTCTTCTGTTTGCCGTTAAACCGATAGGCCAAGCGCCACATCTTTGAGCCGCCTGTGGCCACAAGGCTCGGCTATGAGCCGTTTAGCACCGACGCAGCACTGCCGACCTGAGCGGTATCGCCCGCCTTGAGGCGGCTGAGAAGTTCCCGAAAACGGATACGACTTGGCCAAGACGGGTCGCGTGGTCAGAGCACGAAGTGCAGGCTTGGATTGCGCAACGCGTTTCCGAACGTGACAATCCCATAGGCTCCTAGCGGGGCAAGAGAGCCGGAGGCTTTACCGCTTCCGGCTCTTTTCCTTGGCGCATACAGGACCGGCATACGGAGATGCGGCCTGTATGGGCGTCCATCTTCGCGCAAGCCATTGAGATCGCATCGTTTCCTCCGGCGCTCGCGCCACGACCTCTGCCAGTTTTTGGCACTCCCCTGTCCCACCCAGCGCACCCCCTTGACACCATAGTGCGTGAAATATTTGCTTATGCAACTACAGGGGGAAACGTCATGCAGCTCAAATTGAAGCGCTCACAGCGCGAAGGGGGCCTCGTAAGCAAGGCCGTCATCTTCTGCCTCGACGCCCGCATCGACCTCACACGGGAAGAGCAATACAACGTCAACTACTACAAGCTCGCCAGCCAGGTCATCTACAACTCCGACGCTTCAAAGCGGCACCTCGAGCGAGCAAATGCTGAGAACGACGGCAGCATG